>Ga0137379_10001307_pt1 | contig 22736 bp, 20 predicted proteins | sample SagtaG_18_FD_104812 | JGI IMG/M metagenome (GOLD analysis project Ga0137379, IMG submission 104812) | Vadose zone soil microbial communities from Sagehorn Ranch, Mendocino, California, USA - Sage2_L_80_16 metaG | ecosystem: Environmental > Terrestrial > Soil > Vadose zone | place: USA...
GAAATAATTTCATCACGGATCACACGGATCAAGACATGATTCACGACGCGTTAACCACGAATAGACACTAATGGACACCGATTTCTTATAAATGGTTTCTGCCTTCTTAATTCGTGTGAATTCGTGCCTGCCGAGCCGTAACTCTGTGAAGACTGGTTCATTCGTGATTTGACGTTCCGCTCCTTATCCGTGCCATCCGCGCCTGCCACGCCGGCTTATCGCGCCAAAGCTTTAGCGGAGGTGGAGGCTTAAGGTGGAGGTGGGCTTGCCACGCCGTAGCTTGATGCGAAGGCGGGTAATCCGCGGTTTGAGCAAAGATGTTAGGCGGTTAGCGCCATGAGAGCCGAGTAAGACCGGACACGGCGTCAAAGTGTGCGTCACGACTTAGAACCGGCAGATCATGCTGTCGAGCCAGCGCGGCGATCCAAACGTCGTTGGCAGGCAAGGGTGCGCCGGCTCTCTTCAGTTGCTGCCGAATCGACGCGTAGTGCGTGGCAGTCTCCTCGACTATGGGAAGCACGTTCCAGAACGCACGGCCACGCGCCAGCCATGCTTCATATTGATGCCGGCGACCGGAGGTCGCGATGCCGAAGCGGTAATCTCCCAGCACAATGACCGGAACGTGAAGCTCGTCGGCAGTAGCGATCTGTTGCACAACTGGAGGAATGCCATCCGCAAATGCCGAGAGCGCATTCGTATCGAGAATCATTGCCGGTCTTCCGGTTCGATGTTCTCGAACTCCGCTTCGATTACGCGTTCGATCCTACGATTTTCGCTATGGAGATGCTTCAACCCGCCGGCCAATGCCATCCATGGTTTTTGTCGCCTGCTGTTGCCATCTATGCGCGCAATCTTCTCCGACAGGGCTTCCTGGACAAGTTGCTTGAGCGCGTGCCCTGCCGCGCGGCAGTGGCTTTTGCTTTACGGAAGAGCGCCTCCGGAATTTCGAGTGTCGTTTTCACAAATGATTGTCTCCCATATTTATGGGCGCCGTCAAGGACAGCACCGGCAGCAATTCTCCGTCGCCTTTGCTTCCTCCTGTTTCGTTCCCATAATCCGTTACATCTGGGCAATCCGTGGTTGGCAAGTCTTCTGCACTTTCCGCGTAACCTCGCGCCGGATTTTACGCACTACCTCTGTGAACCGTCAGAAGTGAGTTCTCACAGTGAGAAGTCACGGAAGGCCAAAACAATGAAAGGAAATAACACTTATGAAAACAAAATTAGTTAAGAACATAATGGCTGCCTTAGTGGTTGCCTGTGCGTTGGTCAGCATGGTTGCCCCAACGGTGACCGGGCAAGGCACGCAAGGCGGAAGACTTCAAGGGACTTGGGAGATGCAGATAATTCTCACCGATTGCGCAGGTCACGTGATAAGGAGCTTACCGACACTAGTAGTATTCATGGCGGGAGGCACCTTGACCGAGGAAAGCTCGGGTACAGCCCCGGCTCTGAGAACGGGGGGACAAGGTGTTTGGAGCCATGCCACTGACCATAACTATGCGTTTCGCTTCAAGGTCTTCAATTTTAACGCTCAGAACGTCTTTACCGGCTGGACGATCATTGCGGGCGAAACAACCGTGGATTCGACAGGAGACTCCAATGCGGGGTCCGCAACCGTCGAGGTCTATGACCCGAACGGCGCCTTAGTTGCAACTCTATGCGCTGAGACTGTTGGCACGAGATTCGAGCTCTGACCATTTCCGGCTGAACGAGATTCGACCTCCGAGCGATTACTGGGTTTGGCGCGTCACATCCGCGCCAGACCTACCATGCCTTGAGATTGCTCAATGCTGCGGCCTGCTGTTACTCACAATTTGAATCAAGGCTGACTACCCGGATTTCGTGTTTCTTCTATTTGTATAAATCCGATCGGCGATGGGCGAAGGACTCTACCCGACTACGGACTGAGAGTACAAGCTCTTCGGATAAATCGGCCTGAATGAGTTCTTCGCGGTCTGCCGAAGCGGCTGCAATCACGACTCCGCGAGGATCGATGATTGCGGAGCTGCCACAAAACCACAAGTCATTGTCTTTGCCCACGCGATTCGATGCAATCACGTAACTTTGGTTTTCTATCGCACGCGCCAGCGCAAGCGTCCGAAAATGTTCTACGCGCGGAAACGGCCAGGCAGACGAGATGATAAAAGCGTCAACATTCTGTTCGACCGCCAGCTTTCGGTACATCTCCGGGAATCGAAGGTCGTAGCAGATGCTGAAACCAAACTGGATCCCGCCAAGGGCGAAGCTCGCGAACGCATCGCCCGCAGCAAAGCACTTCTCTTCTTCAATCGGCGCGACTGCAAACAGGTGAGTCTTCCGATATTTCCCAATGATGTTGCCCTGTTGATCGATAAAAACCTGAGAATTGTAAATCGATGCGCCGTCCCGTTCGGACACGCCGCTGATGATCGCGATCGAGAGTTTCCTGCCGATTTCTTGAAGGTGAGGGACAAATCCGTTAGTCCACGAAGCGGCGTGAGCTTTGATCACGGGCATCGAGTAACCGGTGTCAATCGTCTCCGGAAAGACAATCAAGTCAGCATCGGCCTGCTTGGCGCGCGTGCAAAAGTCGCGAACCTTGAGAAGATTCGCGTCAGGATCAGCGAGCGAACAGGCAATTTGAGCAACCGCAATCTTCATGTGGCTTCAGGAAACACCGATGGCCCGACTGCTACGCTGCAATCGGTCTGCGGTAACCAAAAAATTCGCGTTCTTTGATGATCTGCACCACCTGCGGCGGGACCATTCGCTCCCAGCTGCTGTCTCCAGACTGCAATTTAGCCAGCGCGTCCGGCGAATGAATTCGCAAGTATTCGGGATGATAATCAGTGATCTCCTCAATGTATTGATTGTCGATCAAATATCGGAACAGTGAACGGAGATTGGGCGCGACTTTGACTGTTGTTGCGGTAACAATCTTCCCAGCCGTCTCTTCGATCATGGGGTAAACGTAAAGCTTTAGTCCTCCCTTAAACATCCTTCCAACCGCTTCCAAAATTCCACCCTCGAGATTCAGGTAATATTTTTCGTTAAAGATCTCGATCAAGCTGGGTACGCCCATGACAAGACCAATTTGTATACCGAAAGAGGTAACCGGCGAGCCGGTAATATTCAGCGAATTTCGAGATTAAAACTGGCCGTCCGAGCGCTCCGAGAATATCGACGCGAGCGAGAAAATCCGCGTGATTGAGCTGGCCCTCAGCAAACAAATTCTCGAGTGTCATTTCCATCAGAACGACGAGATCTTTTTCCGAACAACCTGATTGCGCGAGAAACACACGGCGCGCGCCATCGAGCATATCATTTGTAGCATAAGTCACAGGCCGGAAACTCCCTCGTTCAACCAAGATCGCCTTTCCGTAAAAAACTTCTGCAGGCTGCACGGTCTCACCGTCTGCCCTGAACATCACTGCGTTCGTAAGTCCCTGACTGACCAACTGCAAACTCATCAACCGGTTATCGACTCTTTGAAAGGCGGGCCCGGAGAATTTGATCATGTCCACTTCGATTCGCTCCGGAGCGAGATTTTCCTGAAGTGATGAAATCAATTTCTCCGGCTGCTGATGATAAAACGCGCCATAAAGGAGGTTCACGCCGATGACACCAAGCGCTTCCTGTTGCTCGACGTTCGCTTCGTCAAGCATCCGCACGTGGACGATAATCTGATTTGGTTCACCGCGTGGCTCGGATTGAAATCGCACACCAAGCCAGCCGTGCGACTCATTGTGCTGTTTAAAACTGCGCGTCGCCACAGTATCGGCAAAAACAAAAAATGCCTTCTCAGCTCCGAGTTTTGTGTCGAGCCGTTCGACCAGAAGATCGTATTCATGATCGAGCATCGTCTGCAGACGGACACGGCTGACGTAACGGTCGGTCGGTCCATAAATCGCGTCGCTGAAGGTCATGTCGTAAGCCGACATCGTTTTGGCGATGGTGCTTGCCGCACCGCCCACACGGAAAAATCGACGCGCTACTTCCTGGCCGGCGCCAATCTCGGCGAATGTTCCGTACTTACTGACGTCCAAGTTGATTTGTAGAGCCTTCTTGTCGGTGCCAACCTCCATTTCTGGATTCATACATTTGCTCTAGCGGCGATCTCCGATCGTCGCAAATCTGGCAACCGATCTGTGGCCGGTCTAAGCTTCCTACGGTGAAACGCTACAGGCGCACTTGCTCGGCGCTCTTCGCCGGAATCCAGCCCCGGAAACTGTTTGGGAGTGCCGCGTACATCCAGTCGCCTCGGGTGCTTAGGATTTTGATTTCGCTGCCCGGAGGCAACGCCAGAACGCTGTTCGCAGTATCCGCCGTCGCAAGTCGCGCCTGCACCTCTTTGTCCGTCACAATCGCCAGATCGCGGCCTTTGCTGCCGTGGTCGAGCTCGTAAATCGCCAAAGTCCCGATGGCGAAGACAAAGAGCAAAAAGACCGATAAGATGATCCTGGCGGTCGATCGGCGTCGAGCAAAAAGCAGCCGCACAATACAAAAGACTCCCAACCAAAAAGCGACCGCTGCCGCGATACTGTATTGATTGACGCTCGCAAATCGCAAATAGCGTTCCGGCGCGCTTTGTTGCATTTCCAGCGCGCGCGCCTCATCGCGCGCGATCTGCAAATTGGCCGTGGCTTCAGGATGATGTCGCTCCAGCGCGAGAGCGCGCTCGTAATTGAGGATCGCGTGTCCAAAGTCGCCCGTTCGAAAGTAAGCGTTGCCAAGATCGTAAAACAGGTTTGCGCTCCATTGTCCTGCGCGGACGAGCGCTTCGTAACCCGAGATCGCTTCCTTGAAATGCCCCTGCGCGTACTCCTGGTTCGCTTTTGCAAATTCGGCATCTGATAGCGCGAACGCCGCCGAAGCAAAAAGCGCGCAGCAAAGAACGATGATGTAACTTGCGCTGCTATTTTTTCCCAGATTCATGCGCGCAAATTCTCGATCAATTCCAGCACATCGCGGCGGTTTTCCGGAGAGATCTTTCCGGAGCCATTATGCGTTCCGCTATATTGCAATTCGTCGCTTTGTTCGAATAACCATCGCAGCCGCTCGCGCGAATCGCCGTTGAGTCGAAACGTTTCCGCTGCGGTATCTACGTCCACCATGTTTGGATCGATCCGGCGGCTGCCGGACGCTAGCGCAGCTTTTACGCGAACGACTCTGGAGGCTTCGGCAAAATATTCGCGGGGCGATGCGTCGCTGCGATGCAATTTGCGCATTAGTTCGGTAGCTTCATGCTGCAGCGTAGCGATGCGTCGCGCCTCGCGATTGTCGATCCTGGCCTGCCGAATTTTCCATCCGATAAATCCCATCAACGCGAGCAACGGAATCAACTGCGCCGTCCAGAAAGCCCGACGCGCGTAAAATGGTGCAAACGATTGCGCCGCTTTAGGCCGCTCAATCAGTTGATACAAAATGTCTTGCGGCTTTGTTGTCGCCGGCGCGGCCGCTGTAGCCGGGGTCGGTGACCCCGGTCGCTCTGCTACAGGCGCACTTGGAGTCGTTGCCGCGCCCCCTTGCACAGTGATAGCAATTGGTTCGCTGCGTAGCGTTACATATTGCTCCTTCACGGGATCGAAATACGAAAATGCCATCACAGGCACGTTTTGCTTTTTTTCGTTCGGTGAAATCACCGTTTCGAAAGTCTTCGTGCCGCTTATGCCGACGTCATCGTCCTGCTTGAACTTGGAAGACGGCGGGTATTTATGCCAGCCCTGCTCGTCCTCAACCACCGGCGCATTGACTCGATCGAAATTGCCACGCCCGGTAATCGTCGCTGTGACAGTAATTGGATCGCCTACCTGCACACTGTTGGGCTTCGCTTCAGTCGCCATCGTGAAATTGCCGATCGCACCTGAAAAACTGGGCGGTGCTTTTTGCGGCAACGGTTTTACCTCGAAAGCTACAGGTTCGCTGTTGATTTCTACCTCGCGCCGCTCAGCAAGTTGTCCAAATGGATTGGAAAAGAACGGATCGGAGAACGGGTCGTCCTGATTGAACAAGTCGAATGGCGAACGCGACCGCGATCGCGGCGAACTTGGCCTCCGTGGCATTAGCACCTGCGCCTTTGCTTTGACCGGTCCGACCTCAAATTTTCCCGCGCGCGCCGCAGCGATCGCGGTCTTGAATGTCACTACCTCGTAAGTTCTGCCGCTAATCGTTTCCGAATTCTCCCCGGATTCCTGCAACTTCTGCGCTGTAAATCCTTGTCCGGTGATTTCCGGAGGCTCGATCAGCCTTGGACGGGCGCGTGGATCAAATCCTAGCCGAATTTGGACAGGGACGATTTCGCCGACATAGGCAGACTTCTTGGGCACAATCAATTCGGCGAAAATCAGCTTGCCTGCGCTGACCGATTGCGCGTTCTGACCTGCGCCAGAAGAAGACGAACCAGCAGCCGAATCTGCGACGTTTAATCTTAACTCCGGTGTCCGCAGCGATTGGCTGCCCACGCGGATTGTTTGGGGTGGGATCGTGAATCGGCCGGCTTTCAGCGGCAGGATTGTGTAATTGTAAGTCACACTTGATGTGGTTGTGAAATTGCGCATTTCGAATTGGCGCGATGTTCCGGTCGCGTGAATCTCAAGGCCATCGACTGAGATGTTCTCCGGCGGGTTCGCATCCCTGGCGCCGCTTAGCTTGATTTGCAACTGGACCGTTTCGCCGATAGCGGCTTCCGAGTTACTCAACACCGCAGTCACGCTCGGTGAATCGGCAAATGCAGCGTCGCTTCCCGCAAACGCGATTAGCGCAGCAAGCAAAACTATTGTGGAGAGTCGCACGCGGTACATCGACATGTTCAATCAAATATCAAACTACCGTTACCAGTCGTTATAGACATGGTGCGTTGCCTTGCGTTCATCAAGTCGAACGCGAGCCTCCTCATCTTTCATCGATTCAAGGAGCGCCATGGCTTGACGCTCGCTCATCTGACCTTCTTTTTCCGCTTCGGCCTCTGCAGCCTGTACACTTTTGTCTGGCGGTTTTTGGGATTTATCCTCAGCAGCCCCCTTGACCTCACCGTCGAACTTTTTCTGCGGCGATTCCTCCGGAGTAGCGGACGGTGTCGAGTTCTCACCTTCACCTTCACCCGGTGATGGCAAAGGCGTTTCGTTTTCTCCTTCGCCCGGACTGGGTGATTGCTCACCCTGCCGTTCACCCGGCGATGGTGAAGGCTGATTGCCCTGCTGCTTCTCAGCGTCCGGCGATGGTGAAGGCTGATTGCCCTGCTGCTTCTCAGCGCCCGGCGAAGGAGAGGGGCTCTCGCCAGGTTGTTGTTGCGGACTTTTTTGCGGCTCGTTCTTTGCCTGGGATTGATCGTTCTTCTCTTCCTTTTGATCTTTGCCATTCCCAGATTGGTTTTGTGACTGCCGATCTTTCGATTGCTGTTGCTGTTGGTCTTTTTGCTGTTGTTGGCCCTGACCCTGCTCCTGGTTTTGCTGTTGTTGTTGTTGTTGTTGCTGCTGGTTTTGCTGCTGCTGTTGTTGATTCTGTTTGTCTTGCTTATTCTTCTGCGGCGGTGACGGGGAAGGGGAGGGGGAGGGTTGTTGCTCTGCTTGCTTTTTGTTTTTTAGTTCTTCGATCTTCTTCTTTACGTAGTCGTAGTTTTCTTTTGCTTCTTTGTTTTGCGGTTCCAGCTTGAGCGTCTGCTCGTAATGACCGAGCGCGTTTGTCCATTCGCTGAGCTTCTTGTCGTCGCTTTTCTGTGCTTCACCGCGCTCGTACAGTGTGTTGCCGAGATTGTAATGGCCCTTGCTCTGCAACCCTGTATCGGGCGAGAGTAATGCCTGACTAAACGATTCCAGGGCCTTGCTATAATCCTTTAATTTGTAGGCGGCCGCGCCCGAATCGAACTGGAGTTTGTCTTCAGCGCGCGACTGCGGGTGCGACTTCAACGTCTGTTGAAATTGGCCGTATGCATCTTCGAATTTACCGCTGCTGTAAGCGTCCAGACCCGGGGCCGCGCCGATAGCGAATTGGTAGAGAAAGATTACGAACGCAGCCGCCGCCGCAGCTGTCACTTTTGCGGGCGCTGGAACGTGAATTCTCTCGCGCACGCGTTTGCGTTCGCCAATCAACATCGACAATGCCAGAGCAGCCAGCGCGGCGCCCAGCGGCCACTCATATCGTTCAATCCGGCGCCGCGACAAACGCACATCGATCTCAGCAGCTTGCATCTTTGCCAGTCCTTCATTGTAAATTTGCTGCATTGTGCGCGGTCCGTTTTCCAGATGGACATAAAATCCGCCCGTAGCCTGGGCGATCTCGCGCAAACGTTTGTCGTCGAGCTTTGATTTCACGACTTGTCCGGCTGAATCTTTAACGAAAGCTGTCTCGCCATTTTCGCTGGTTATCGGAATGAGCGAACCTTGCGGCGTACCTACGCCAACCGTGAAAATGCGCACGCCTGCGTCGGTCGCGGTTTTCGCCACGTTCACGGCATCACCGCTTAATTCTTCGCCATCAGTAAATATGATGAGAGCGCGATTTCCCACGGCACTTTTCCCGAAGCTCTGCATCGCGAGAGTAATGGCGCTCGAGATGTTGGTGCCGCCTTCAGGAATTGTCGTGGTGTCGAGATCGTTGACTGACTCCATCACGGCTTCGTAATCAATCGTGAGCGGTGCCTGTAAAAAGGCGCGGCCGGCAAAAGCGATCAGGCCAACACGATCGCCCTGTAGCTCGTTGATTAAATCCCGGGCAGCAAGCTTGACGCGCTCAAGCCGGTTAGGCTGCACGTCATTGGAAAGCATGCTGCGTGACGTGTCAGTCGCGATCAGAAGGTCGAGGCCTTTCCGCTTCACATCCTCAAACGTATAACCCCAGCGCGGCTGTGCCAGACTGAACAGGGCGAGAGAAAGGCCGAGCAACAGCAGCGCAAATCTGAGCACGCGCCGCGGCCGATTGACCGTTCCGGCAAGCTGTGGCAACAAGCGCGCCGACACAAACTCCTGCAAACGCCGGAGGCCGCGATGCTCCGCGCGGATAAATAACGCGATCAGAATCGGGATCAGAAGCAATCCCCACAGCCATTGCGGTGCGCCAAAACTCATGGAATTCGTTAAATCGTTGAAGCGTTAAATCGTTGCAGTGGGTCCCTTACGGCAGTTTTTTCCAGATGGTTTGCGACAACAAAATCTGTGCGAGCAGCAATCCACACCCGCTCATGAGGCATAGCGGAAATAAATCGCGGTATTGCTGATATTTTGTTACGCTCACGGTTGATTTTTCCAGCTGGTCAATGTCCTGATAAATTTGTTCGAGCGAGTTGGTATCAGTAGCACGAAAAAATTTGCCGTCCGCAATTTTCGCGACCTCTCTTAGACCCGCTTCATTAAATTCCACACGTTGATTTTCATAGAGCAAGTTGCCCAGGACATCGGTTAATGGACCTCTTGAAGTGAATATCGGTGCCGGGGCGATTCCATTGATTCCGGCCCCGATGGCGTAGAAATGAATTTTTAATGCTTTTACTGCTTCCGCGGCGGTGTTCGGCGGAATTTTTCCGGCATTATTTTCTCCGTCGGTTAAGAGCACGAGCACCCGGCTCTTTGCGCGCTTATCATTCAACCGGTTGGCCGCCGCGGCCATGGCCGACCCAATTGCGGTGCCGTCTTCGACGAGACCGATGCGCACTCTCTCGAGATTTTGCAAAAGCCAATCATGGTCCAGCGTCATCGGACTTACAACGTAGGGGCGGGCCGCAAACGCAATGATCCCGATCCGATCGTTCGGCCGGCTTTCGATGAACTTGCGTGTCACCTCGCGGATCGCATCCACGCGCGTCGCCTCCTGACCGCCGATTGTAAAATCTTTTGTAAGCATCGATCCGGAAACATCGAGCACCAGTATGATGTCGATCCCGCTGGCTTCAATCTGAGTAAGACTTTTGCCAAGCTGCGGACGCGCGAGCGCAACAACGAAAACTGCGATCGACGCCAGCAACAACGTCCGCAGAATTTTTCCCGCGCGCGCCGCACTCTGTTTCCCGATGGCGCGAAGGCTCGTGGTTGATGAATAGGTCAACGCGGCGGCCGGTCCGCGTTTCCCGCGCAACCAGGCAAGCAAAGGGATCGCCAGCAGTAGCAAGAGCAGCCATGGATGCGCGAACGTCAATGCGCTATTTGCTGACCACCAATCAGACAGGTGCAAGTTGTCCTCCTTTTACAAAACGGGTTGCCTCTTCCAGTAACAGCTGGCTGTCCGCCGAAGTCGCCTCATAGCGCGCGAATTTGATCAGGTCGCATCGATTCAAAAAATCTTCGAGCAGCGACTTCTCATCACTCGAAAACTGCGACGTCTTGGTCAGCGCGTTTAGAAATTCCACCGATGTCTGCCGCGTCACCGGGAGACCATGTTGTTCAGTCACGTAGCGACGAAGAATATCTGATACGCGAATGCTAAATTGATACGGATTAAGCCTGTCGATTTGATCTCGCATTCGCTCAAGCGCTTCGAGGGCGTGGTCGCGTGGTAACTGGGGCGGTTGCGGTCGCTTCCGTCTTTTCGCAATCAACCAACCGATCAATCCAGCAATTGTTAGCGTGAGAAACGTCCCGGCAAAAATTACGCAAGGCGGTATCAGCGAATAATCGACTGGTGGCGCAATATCGTGAAATTCTTCAGCCACCAGGATTGAAAGGCATCCTATTGGTTCGATAATTGCCCAGCGTTTTGACGCTTGGCCAGGGATCGAACCACCATTCGAATCTCCGGAGGCACGAAAGAATTCTGCTTCTATTCTAGGACGAATAGTATATCGCCGCGGTTCTGTCGTCCCTTGCGGAACTCGGTTCCTGAATGCCACGCTTAACCCTGCGTTGAAACGCTGAGCTATTTTCAAAAAGCGTAAACAGAGTCTGATGAATTCCATCACCTCACCGAGTAGCGAGCCGGCGCTCGCGCTGTTTGAAGAATGAGCGCAGCGGCGGCAAATAATCCTTCCCGGTTTGGAGTGCGATTCCGTCAATATTGTTCCGCCGTAGCGTGCGCGAAAGTTCCGTTTCATGTTCATTCACCAAATCCGAGAAACGCGCCCGTGTTGTGCGATCGGCGGTGTTAATCTCGATTTGATCGCCGGTTTCTGCATCTTCCAGAGTGATGATACCGATGTTCGGCAAAACCTTTTCACGTTCGTCATGAATGTGAATCGCCACGAAATCGTGCCTTCGCCCGCTGACCGCCAGCGGCCGCGAAAAATCGGGTGCTTGAAAATCCGAAATGAAAAAGACGACTGCGCGTCGTGTGACGATTTTATTCAGATAATCGAGCGCCAACGCCGGTTCTGTCCCGCGTCCTCGCGGTTCAAAAAACAAAATCTCGCGGATGAGCCGCAAGGTATGCGAGCGGCCTTTCTTTGGCGGAATAAAAAGTTCAACCCGATCGGTAAAGAGAATGAGACCGACCTTGTCGTTATTCCGGATCGCGCTGAACGCGAGCAAACACGCGACTTCCGCAGCCAGCTCGCGCTTGGATTGTGTTGCGCTGCCGAAATTTCCCGAAGCGCTAACATCCACAACCAGCATCACTGTTAGCTCACGTTCTTCCGTAAATTTTTTTACAAACGCCGTGCCTAGGCGCGCGGTCACGTTCCAATCAATCGCGCGAATTTCGTCGCCTGGCTGATATTCGCGCACGTCTTCAAAATTCATTCCTCGGCCTTTGAACACGCTGTGGTAATCCCCGGCGAAAGCGGTTTCGACGAGGCCGCGTGTCTTGATTTCGAGAGTCCTGATCTTCTTTAAAATTTCAGATGTATCCATATGTGAATAGTGATCAGTGATCGGTGAATAGAGATTCTATACTATTCACCGATCACTATTCACGTTTTAGATCACGGCACCGGCAGCCCTGCAAAAATCCGCTCGATGATCGTCTCGCTGCTGACCGCTTCCGCCTCGGCTTCGTAGCTGACAATGATGCGATGCCGCAACACGTCCGGGCCGATGCTCTTCACGTCCTGCGGGGTAACATAACCGCGGCCGTTCAGGAACGCATGTGCCCGCGCCGCGAGCGCGAGATAAATTGTCGCCCGCGGCGACGCACCGTACCGAATCAGGCCTTCCAACCTCAGGTTGTAAGACGCTGGCTCACGCGTCGCCCAGACGACATCGACAATGTAATCTTTCACCCGATCGTCGATGTAAATGCTGTTGACCACATCACGCGCGACGATGATCTGCTTCGGCTCAACGACGGGATCGACTCGCAAATCGGGTGCCGAAGTCGCCATCAGATCGAGAATTTGTCGCTCCTCCGATTTCTGCGGATAACCAATATTCAATTTTAACATGAAGCGATCGAGTTGCGCTTCGGGCAGCTGATAAGTTCCTTCCTGCTCAATCGGATTTTGCGTCGCGAGAACGAGGAACGGATCGGATAGCGGATAAGTTTGCTCGCCGATGGTGACCTGCCGCTCCTGCATCGCTTCGAGCAGGGCGCTCTGCACCTTGGCCGGTGCACGATTGATTTCGTCGGCAAGGATAAGATTGGAAAAAATTGGGCCGAGCTTGGTCGTAAACTCGCCCGTGCGCGGGTTATAAATGAGGGTGCCGATCAAATCCGCAGGCAGAAGATCGGGCGTGAATTGCAGTCTCTGAAACCCGGTTCGAATGCACGCGGCCATTGTTTTCACCGTCAGCGTTTTAGCCAGTCCGGGCACGCCCTCGAGCAGGATGTGACCATTAGCGAGCAGGCCAAGCAAAAGGCGGTCGACCAAATATTTCTGGCCAACCACCACATGACCAACCTGCTGGCGCAATGCCGGAATCCATTGGCCCAACTCGCGCACTTCCTGCGTAATCTCCTGCGTCGATTTCATACGGTGTGGTGAGACACGTACGACAGGGGGAATGTTCGATTAAACGTTGTGCAAGTCTCTGGGTTGCTGCTTATTTCGGTCGCGATCGCGACGCTTGCGTCTCGCTTCGCGCGAGGACGTTAGCGTCAGAATAATCAGACGATCTACATCGCGATCTAAGTTCCTGTGATCCGAGAGAAACATGTTAAAAGGTCGGTCGACAATATCAGTTCTCAAACGGTGGCACCGAGCGATTTTTATGGTTGCATTTGCCGGCGTGACCATATCGATCCTGGCATGGATCGCGTGGCATGATCCGGCCATCAATTTTTTCCGTCCGGCCCTTCTCGACACGCTAGCTGCGGCTTACGCTGAGGCGGGAGACTTTCCACGTGCAATCAGCGCCGTCGAAGGAGCGCTCAAGCACGCTCACTCCTCCGGGGACGGCGACGCTATTAAGCTGAGCGAAAAGATTCTTACATCACCCCGCGAAGATCTTGCCTACCGCGCGGAGCCGGAGTAATCGGCCATCAGCAAGTACGATGAAAATCGGCCCGAGCGTCGCGATGGCGCAGAAACCGAGTGGGCCAACCTTATTCTCTTCGCGAGCGCGACGCTGGAGTCACACTCTTTGCGCGGGGACGCAGTGTCAGAATGATGGGTAGTCCGGGAAAAGGTCGGGCTTTTCGAATGCGAGCTTCGAGATAACGACGATAAGTGTCGCTCAACAAGCGAGGCTCGTTCACAAAGATGGCAAATTCCGGAGGTTCGAGTGTCGCTTCTGGGTTACCGCTCGCTTGCGCGGCATAAAACAGTTTGAGGCGTCGCCCGGAAATCATCGGTGGCGGGTTGGCGGCAAAAGCCGACCGCAACAATCGATTCAGAACCCCGGTGCCGATCCGCTCCCGTGCTGCGCGCCGGACTTTTTCGATGAGCGCAAATAACTTGTCGATGTTTTCGCCGGTCAGCGCGGACGCAATCAAGACCGGCGCGTAATCGAGAAAGAAAATTTGGGCGCGCGTTTCATCGACAAATTGCGCGATGGTCTGCTTTTCCTTGCGCTTTGGTTTGACTAGATCCCACTTGTTCAAAACAACGAGCGCCGCCTTGCGCGCCTTTTGAATCAGGCCCGCAATCCGTTTGTCCTGTGCGGTGACGCCCATCGTAAGATCGACAATCAGCACGCAGAGGTCGGCGCGGCGAATACTTCGCTCCGCGCGCATCACGCTGAAGACTTCAACCGAAGTGGAATGTTTGCCGCGTCGGCGGATTCCAGCAGTGTCGATAAACAAGAACTCCTGACCGTTCCGTTGGTAAGAAATGTCGATGGCGTCGCGTGTTGTTCCCGGCAGCTCGCTTACGATGGCCCGTTCGCTGCGCACAATTGAATTAATAAGCGACGATTTGCCCACGTTTGGACGCCCGATAATCGCGATGTCGATTGGATGTTGGATGTTGGATGTTGGATGTTGGATGTTGGATGGCGCGGGCAGGGATCGATCAACCGTTTCCAACAATTCGGAAATACCGCGGCCATGCGCTGCACTGATTGAAACACTCTGGGAAAATCCCAGCGATGCGAAATCAATTGCGAGGTTCTCGTGTTTCTCATGGTCGATCTTGTTAATGACAAGGACGACCGGCTTGCGTGATTTGCGCAGCATGCGCGCCAGTTCCTGATCAAGCGGTGACAATCCGTCCATTGCATCGACAACAAAAAGCAGGAGGTCGCTGTTTTGAATGGCTCCGTCCACTGCGCGGCGAACCTGGGCGGACAGTTCAGATTCGCCTGCGCCGGCTACGCCGCCGGTATCCCACACGATAAACGGCTGACTGCCGCGCGTGCAGACCGCTGAGATGCGATCGCGCGTGATCCCGGGTTGATCGTGCACGATGGCGATCCTGCGGCTAATCAAACGATTAAATAATGCCGATTTGCCTACATTCGGCCGGCCTACGATTGCGACATTCGGCAGATTGTTTGCAGCGCCGTTCATCGCGTGAAAACGCTTGCCTCAATGCCTTGTCGCGTGCGCGTGGCCTTCAGCTTGTAGCTGCCGTATCCCGTCCGAGACGTAAATGATTCCTGAGATAAATGTGAAGATTCCGGCAGCGATGACAACGTAGAGCAGGGGAAGAAAACGTACCTGCAACATGACCCATGCAATCGCCGCCATTTGCAAAACAGTCGCAACTTTTCCGGTCCAACTTGGTTTCACGTGCACTTTGCCATTGAGTAACTGTAACACACCTGCGCCGACGAGAATAACGGCATCGCGTGTGATAACGAGAACAGGGAACCAGGCTGGAAATCGTCCGTATTCAGGATCGATCTCGCTCCAGTTGCTGATGCTCAACGTGATGATCGCGCTCAGCAGCAAGCCTTTGTCCGCAATGGGGTCGAGAATCGCGCCGAGCGCGCTGCGCTGTTTGTAATGACGCGCGACGTATCCGTCCAAACCATCGCTCACTGCAGCGATCAGGAAAATGGTGATGGCAGTGAAGCGCATCCATTCGGCCCGCGCACCCGCTTGAATGCTCTCGCCGTAATAAATGGCCATCGTGACGAAAGCCGGAATCATCAAAATCCGAACCACAGTGATTTTGTTGGCCGTCGTCATAATGCGAGGGTGACGAAAGCAATTGTAGGGTGTTTCGGCGAAACGCCAATCCGCGATTGGCGTCTGACACAGGCGCCTTGCAACCTGCAAACGTTAGATCGGGATCGCGCCTGCCTTTGCTGGGGAGATCTTAAACCCTTCGATCTGTTTCTTGATCTCATTAGCGAAGCTGGCCGCGCCGGCGCCATTCACAACGCGATGATCGAACGTGAGTGAAAGCGTGATCACTTCTGCACTTTCGTTTTTGTTTCTGTTTGGAATTAATTCGCGGTGCGCGGTACCGACGAAAAGGGTGCCGACGGATGGCGGCACAACAATCGGTGCGCCGGATTTCACACCGAATGCGCCGAGACTTGTGATCACGACCGGCGCGTTCATCGCGTCAACACGACCGCCGCGGGTAGCCTCGACCGTTTCGTTGTAAATCTTTACGAATTCTGGCCAGCTTTTCTTGTTTGCATCGACAACCACGGCGGTCGCAAGGCGATCGCTTTCCAGCGCGACCGCAACGCCAAGATCGAAGTCCTCGTTTTCAATGATCTGATCGTCCTCGAGAGTCAAACGCCGGAACGGCGCGTGTTTTTCCATTGCACGCACGACTGCCCAGGCAATCATAACGGAAGGGGAGGGGGCATTCTTGCCGTCCTTCTTTTTCGCTGCGTCGCGGGCTTTTTGAATTGCCTCCCAGCGAGCATCGATTTGCAAGTTGGCAGGGATAACGCGGCTAAGTTTACGCGTGATAGTAGGCGAAAGAGCAGGCTCGATTGTTTTAGCCGGGATCGGTGACCCCGGCTTCGTGAACTCGCGCTCAGAAATCGAGCGGCCGTGGTCAGCGCCCGCGGCTACGGCGACACCGGCTGCCGATTCTTTTGCCGCTGCTTGAAACTGATCTGCTAAAGAAGCTTCGCCTGTAAGAATGGTCCCAAGTTGCTGGCCGATCTCGACCGTGTCGCCCACTTTTGTTTTCCATTCGCCCATCACACCAGCGAACGATGACTCAATCGGATACACAGCTTTGTCGGTCTCAACTTCGCAAAGCGGATCGTCGAGTGCGATCGCATCGCCGGGCTTCTTCAAAAGCGAAACAATCTTGGCGTTGCGAATTCCTTCGCCCATCACCGGAACGGTGATGTTTTGCACGTGTTCCGCTGTAGCCGGGATCTTTGATCCCGGCTCGGTAAACGTTGGTTCTGCTTCGGCACGGTCGGAATCACCGATTCTGGCTACAGCAGCACGTTCCTGTCTCGTTGCGATAGAGTGTTTGATCGCGCTGACGATTCGTTCCACATCTGGCAACGCGGCGTATTCGTAGATCGGGTTGTAACCGATCATGACGTTGGCTTTGCTGACGAGAATCGGCGGGCTGATCATCTCATTCCACAGCTCCGGCCTGCCGGCTACATGCGAAATGATCATCTGACCAACGCTGCAGTTTTCCGTGTCTTCTTGCACGACCACGAGCCGCCGGGTCTTTCGCACCGATGTTTCAATCGTGGCGCGGTCCCATGGCATGATCGAGCGCAGATCGATCAGCTCAACGCTCATGTCTTTCTCGATCTTCTCGAGGGCTTCGAGCGATTTTTCGATAGTGTTGCCCCACGCGACCAGCGTGACGTCAGAACCGCTCGCGCGCTTGCGGGCCTGACCCAATGGAACGGCTCGAATTGGTTCCGCGTATTCGTGTTCGGCCCAGAGCAGATGTTTGGGAATTAAAAAGATTACCGGATCCTCGCTGTGCATCGCCGTCCAAAGCAATCCTACCGCGTCCTCGGGCGTGCTCGGAATAACGACGCTCAGACCGGGATAATGCGCGAAGACCGACTCGTTCGCCTGGCTATGCCACAAACTGCCGCCGGGAAGATAGGCGCCATAGGGCGCATAGATCACGACTGGACATTTCCAATTGCCAAATGATCGCCAGCGCAGGGTCGAGATGTTGGTGACGAGCTGGTTGAAGCCTGGATAAATAAAATCGATGAACTGCAGCTCGAAGACCGGCCGCTTCCCGTACGCACCCAGACCGCAGGCGACACCGAGAATCGTCGATTCGGCGAGTGGAGAATTGAAGACTTGCTTCGGAAAATCGGTCGAGAGTTTTTGGGTAAGACGAAACACACCGCCTTTTGGATCTTCAATGTCTTCGCCGAAAATGATGTGCCGCGGGTCTTCTTCGAGACCGGCGTGCAATGTTTTATTGACTGTGTCCCCGATGCGATATTTCCCGGGCGGCAAGATTTCCTTGTCGATCTTAGGGGGTGACTTGGCGACATTGGCGAGAAGCTCGTTAGGCGATGCGTCATCGGCTTTCTCCGCTTCGCTGTACTCGCGGCGAACGCGCTCCTTAACTTCATTGTCGAGCTTTGTGAATTCCTCAGCCGTGATCACACCCTCCGCAATCAGTTGATCTTTCCAGCACTTGAGCGGATCGCATTTCTCCAGCGCCTCTAATTCTTCCGGGCTGCGGTAAAGTTTTTGATCGTCGGAACTGGTGTGACTGGAAAGCCGCTCCATCTTCACCCAGAAAAACACCGGTCCATTGCCAGCACGGATTTTCTCCATCGCCGCGCGCGCCGCCTCATAAAGTTTTTCAACCTCTTGCCCCTCGATTTGCTGCCAGTCGCTGGATTGAAGGACTCCGAGCACGAGCGGATTTGTTTTCCGAGTCGGCATGCTGATGCCATAGGCATTGTCTTCGACGACGAAAAGGAGAGGCAGCTTTTTTTCTTTCGCGAAAGAAATAGCCTCGTAAAAATCGCCTTGACGAGTCGCGGCGTCACCGACTGTCGTGACGACAACATTTTTTTTGCCATCGAGCTGGATGCCCCAGGCAATCCCGCATGCCGGAAGAAGCTGTGAACCGGTTGGCGTCGGTACACTCCAGATATGCAAATCCGCATCGCTGTAATGGGATGGCATTTGCCGGCCGCCGCTTCCAGTGTTGCGCTTGGCGAAATATTCGAGACCCAGCTGCCGTGTCGTCATGCCGCGCCCGAGAACAAGACCGCGATCCCGATAATACGGAACGACGTAATCGTCTGGCTCCATGAGAAATGAAATTGCCGCAAGCGCCTCGTGCCCCATTCCGGAAACGTGAAAGTGTCCTTTGCCCTGACGATTTAAATTCTGCTCGCGCAAATCTGCGTGGCGGCTCTCCAGGATCGTTTTGAGAAGGCGAAGCTTTGTTTCCTTGTCTAGAGAAGCCATACGATGCGATCTTGTGCGAATAAGTCCGGCAGCCGCCGGATTGCTAAAGGAAAGAGATTCGGGCACCGTTTGCAAGCATGTCCGCGGATTCCTTCAAAGCAGAGAATTACAGGGCGGGTGCTTCGCCGACCTTCCATGCGGCAGGCAACCGCAGTGGTCGCCTTGCAAACGTCTGCCCAGAGCGGGGCAGGGGAGTGATCGCGCGCTATCGCGATTTCCTTCCGGTCAACGATAAAACCCCGATTATTTCCCTGGGCGAAGGAGACACACCGCTGATTTATTGTCCACAACTAAGTGAGCGGATCGCTCGCGGCTGCGATGTTTTCGTTAAGAACGAAGGCGTGAATCCCACGGGTTCGTTCAAGGATCGCGGCATGACGGTGGCTGTGTCCAAGGCGATAGAGCGCGGCACACGCACGCTCATCTGCGCTTCAACTGGAAATACTTCGGCTTCGGCGGCTGCTTATGCGGCGCGGGCGGGAATTTCATGTGTGGTCATTTTGCCTGGCGGAAAAATTGCGACCGGCAAATTGCTGCAGGCTTTTGCTTACGGCGCAAAAATCGTCGCTATTGATGGCAACTTTGACGATGCGCTTCGAATCGTGCGGGAGCTGGGCGAGCGCGGCGATTTTTCCATCGTGAATTCGATCAATCCGGATCGGATCGCTGGACAAAAGACTGCCGCGTTTGAAATTGTCGATGAACTTGGGAATGCGCCCGACTTTCATTTGCTGCCGGTGGGCAATGCCGGAAACATCACTGCGTATTGGGCGGGCTACGGAGAATATCAGGCACGCCAAAGAACGTTTCCTGAGCGCCAGTCGAATGGATCGATAAAGGTGCCGGCAATGATTGGTTTTCAAGCGGCTGGCGCAGCGCCGATTTTTCACAACCAAATCATCCAAAAGCCGGAAACGATTGCGTCTGCAATTCGAATTGGCAATCCGGCGAGTTGGAAACAGGCGCGTGCGGCAATCGCCGAATCGCACGGAGCGATCGACATTGTTAGTGACGGAGAAATTATCGCGGCACAAACATGGCTGGCGCGGTACGAAGGAATCTTTGTCGAGCCGGCAAGCGCGGCCGCTATTGCCGGACTTTTCAAATGCTGTGATTCGAACGAGGCGGCATATTCATTCAAAAAAATCCCGGAACAGAGCCGGATTGTTTGCACGGTGACCGGACACGGCCTGAAGGATCCCGACATAATTATGCAACGCATGAGAGAGTTGAAACCGGTCCCGGCGACCGTGAACGATGTGCAGAGGGCGATCGACCTTTAGAGCAGCTGCGGTTGACACGCTCGATTCCCAAGCGGAAACGACGGCGTTTCGGATTTCGCTTTCTTGCTTCATAATGCATTCATGCATTCCTGAACATGCGCCTAGTTGTTCAAAAATACGGTGGCACTTCCGTCGGGACGCCTGAGCGAATCCGTAACGTCGCACGTCGTCTCCTCGAAACGCAACGCGGAGGCTGTCAGGTGGTGGCGGTAATCTCGGCGATGGCAGGCGTGACCGATAACCTGATCAAACTCGCGCGCGAGATATCGCCCCACCCAAATGAGCGCGAGCTCGATCTCTTGCTCGCAACCGGCGAACACGCGGCCACGGCTTTGGCTGCGATGGCAGTGAATGCACTCGGCGGAAGAGCCATGTCGCTCACAGGCGCCCAGGCGGGAATTTTAACCGATCGCAATCACACCAAGGCGCGAATTGCGAACATCAGCCCCAAGCAAATTCATGAGCTGTTGTCGGATGATTACATTGTGATTGTTGCCGGCTTTCAGGGTCAGACTCCGGAAGGAGAAACAGCGACACTCGGTCGTGGCGGCTCTGATTTAACGGCCATCGCGCTGGCTGGCGCCTTGAACGCAGATGTCTGCCAGGTTTTTACCGACGTCGATGGTGTCTTCACGTGTGATCCGCGCGTCGTGACTGACGCAAAAAAACTCGACGAAGTCGCCTATGACGAGTTGCTCGAAATGGCTAGCACCGGATCGAAAGTGATGCAATCGCGCGCGGTTGAGTTTGCCAAGAAATTCGGCATCGAATTCGAGGTGCGGTCGAGTTTCAGAACGAGCACCGGAACAATCGCCAGGGAAGCGACCCCCAGCATGGAGGACGTGGTTATTCGTGGAATCAGTCTCGATCGCCACCAGGCAAAACTCACGATTGCAGGAGTGCGGGATGAACCGGGAATCGCCGGGCGGATCTTTTCGAATATTGCTGCCGCGCACATTATCGTGGATATGATTGTGCAAAATGCGTCGATCGGCGGAACGACCGACATTTCATTCACCATTCACGAGGATGAATTGGAGAATGCCCGAAAAATCTTGATGCCGGTCGTCAGCGAAGTTGGCGCGAAACGCCTGAACACGGCAAGCAGCGTGGCCAAACTGAGTGTCGTCGGGATCGGGATGCGATCGCATTCCGGCGTAGCCGCGCGAATGTTCGAATGTCTAGGTCGGGGCGGGATCAACATCCAGCTGGTCTCCACCTCCGAGATCAAAATCGCTGTCATTATCGACGAAAAAGACGCCGAGCGCGCGGCCCAACTAATACACGCCGAGTTCGGTTTGGCGCGCTTGATGCCCGCCACCAGTTCCACCGGGGCGCTTGGCTGACGAGCTACGGGTTGCGCACCGGATCGACATAGAATTCCGGTGTCCCTTCAATACGCATTTTGTATCCAAAGATGCCGTGAAGGACCACGGCCGCCGGATGATCGGTCACTCGAGGCCGGAACCGGTCCTCGGCATTTGCCTGTTTCCATACAGTCCCGTCTTCCAAACTAATCACCGTTCTGCCGGTCAGCCCGCCAAAGTTACCGGCCACGCGGCTTACAAGGAGATCGAGCTTGGTGCGCTCTGCACGCGCGGTAGCCTTCTTCTCGGCGACTTGTCGGTAACCCTGCAACCAGGCATCGAGTTTTTGCAGCTCTTCCGGCGAAAGCTTGTTTAGACCCGCCGCTCTGAATTCTTCCGGCGACATCATCTCGTGAATGCCGCCTGAGATTTCCTCCTGCGCCGCAGAAGCTGGTTTCACGAAGCCAAAAATCAGGAAAAGGTCGAGCAGAAGGTAGGATACGAACGCGACGCGGGAAATGTTCATAAGTGTTTTTTGCGGTGAAAATCGAAACTCCGCGCGATGCTAACACCCATGACGGCCACGTCAAGAGCCGGGGATCACCACCGCGTGGCCTTCGATCTCTCTCCGGGCAGCGCAGGCTGCCAGCACTCAGTTTGACCGCAGCGGACCGCTAACCCGTATGTATCCCGGCCTCCCGATTGCCAGCATGGAAATTCGCCACGGGCTCCCATGCTCCCATCCTCGCCACGACGAGCCGTCCCGTGCGGACTGGCGGCTTGTGTTCCCTACAGGGAAGATTCCACCACAGATCAGTGGTTATTTGGTCGGCAGACGACAGGGCTTCGTCGGCGATATGTAGTCCAATTCTGGACAATTTGCGGCTATTCAAAGGATACGCTATCACAGGAAAAAGCATGGCTTATCCTTCTAAGTAAGACATTTGCACTGAATTGATGCATGGCATATCAAGGCTTAGACACCGACAACGGGAGCGAGGGACCGCCCGTCGTACCATCCCTTATCGCCGCGCGCCCGAATCCATCAGGAAAGGCGAGAAAGGTCAACCCGGTAGCCGATTTTATTGCGGTAACCCCGCCATGGGATCTAGCGAACTGAATCGATAGCGATATCTGCCCAGATCGAATTAGTTTTGGAGTCTTGTTTCGAGGTCTCCGCATGAAGGCGAAAATGCAAGCGCCTAATCTTGAAGCAGTTGCAATGTTAAGGCAGTAATCCGGAAAGGTTGAGAACGAATTGCAGCGATCCAAAGCCCTCGGAGAAACCCTTCGATAACATCAGACAATATATGTCATATAAAATCGCTATATGTGCTACAGCTCATAAAGATTTTATAGCTTTTGCCATGCTCACTCCGGCCCCTCCACACTCTCTGCCCATGGCACCAACGCACATCGGCCCCGAGAAAATGCCCGACCCCTGGCACTTCGACTCCGAAGCGCTCCTGGCTGAACTCGACCGAATACGCGAGCTCGCAGTGCAAATCCCGCCAACTTTCAACGCGCAGATC
>Ga0137379_10001308_pt1 | contig 22731 bp, 10 predicted proteins | sample SagtaG_18_FD_104812 | JGI IMG/M metagenome (GOLD analysis project Ga0137379, IMG submission 104812) | Vadose zone soil microbial communities from Sagehorn Ranch, Mendocino, California, USA - Sage2_L_80_16 metaG | ecosystem: Environmental > Terrestrial > Soil > Vadose zone | place: USA...
AGGTGCTGCAAAGCAGACAAGTGGTAGGCCCACTGACAGTCCTTATGTGTTCCCCCCTGGGAGACGGTGCCGCGGCTGCACTCATTGTAAGCGATGCGTTCGCACGCAGCAGAGGTCTCAAAGGGCCGAGAGTGGACGCTTCGGTGCTGGTCTCCGGCCGCGGTGATGACCACTCTATGGCTCCATCCATCAGGCGAGCTGCGGCACAAGCGTACGAAATGGCAGGCATAGGCCCGGAGGACGTAGACCTGGCTGAGATACACGATGCGGTTGCTCCGGCAGAAATCACAATCTACGAAGATTTGAGGTTTTGTGCCCCTGGCGACGGGCCAAAACTGATTGAAGACCGGGTAACGTGGTTGGGAGGAAAACTCCCTGTCAATACTTCAGGAGGGCTGCTGGCTCGAGGACATCCAATTGGGGCAACGGGCCTGGGCCAGATTGTGGAAGTGGTGTGGCAACTGCAAGGCAAAGCTGGGAAGAGACAGGTGGAGAACTGCAAGGTTGGCTTGACGCAGAACGGTGGTGGGCATATCGGTTTTGACCTGGCAGCCATGGCGGTTCACATCTTCTCGGCGTAACTCGCCCGTCAGCTAAGAGGCAGACCAGGGAAGAGGACATCAAAGTCCCAACGCTCTACATCGACCGTGTGGCGAGCTCATCTCGATTGCCTCAACCGTATACGCCGCGAAACGCTCCTTTGACAACCTGCGCCACGTGGCCGAAGCAAACTCGTAACACTACATCCCCACCCTCGGCCGGTACTGTATCGCCTCCGCCACCTGATTGGCCGCGATCAAATCACTATCAGCCAGGTCGGCAATCGTGCGAGCCAGTTTGAGGAGCGGCGTATAGCTATCGAGTATTAAACTGGTGTGGTAACTACCTGGTATATCCGTTCATCAAACGGGTAATTGTAAACAGATAGCTCAAGTAGCCAGCAGAGGGGCAATCGTCTTGATCATATCTTAACCTTGAGATCAGTCAGCAACTTATTCAGTGCCCTCTGATATTGAGGAGAATCTTTCCAGTGGACAAACTCTTCGATGTGGCGATTCTTTAGGCCCATTCCGCAGTTAAGCACAAAGCTTTTCAGAATATTATGGCTCGCCAGTGGAGCAGCGAATTTATGCACGAAATACGCGCAAATTCCGATCTATATAGGGTGTATGGCGAAAAATAACAACGTAGGGGCTCAGAATCGTGAAGTTCTGTACAATTTTTGCGTTATTCCCTCGTGCGTTCATTCACTTTGAGCATCAGACTGCGGATCCTTCCAATCTTCCGGCATCATGATTCTCGCATCTACGCCAGCATACTCTTTCAAAAGATACAGAAGATTGCTCCCACTGAGTAGTTCAAGAGGCTTTCCTTCAGCGAATTCAAAGGAGGCTTTACCATACCCGCTAGTTGTGACCAGTATTCCCTTTGATGCCCCTTCGTTTTGTACCGTGCCAAAGAGATCACGCACAGCACTTACACCAACCGTATGCTTATACCGTTTAGCTTGAATGACCACCTTCCCGCCGAAAATAGGCCGAGGATCGTAGGCAACGCAGTCTACACCACCATCACGTGATGCCTGAGTCAGTCGTGTTTCCAGCCCCATCTTTTGGAAAAGATTGGTGATAAGTGACTCAAACTCTAAAAAGGTGAGATCCATGAGATTGGGGCGTTGATCCAACCCTGAAAGCACATCTGTTTCTTCGATGAAACGAGGATCAACCATATTGAACTCGAGTACGGGACGCACTGGGGCGAGTTCCGAAGGACTTTTTGAAACGGATGCATTGAGCACTTTGAGACAGGCTAAGGGGTCAACTTGGCCCAATTCAAGTTGAGTAAAAATATCACGACTCGTACGCAATGTCACCAGGCAGGTTCGTATGGGTCGACCTGTACCCTTATCAATAGTGGTAACATAGCCATTGAACACAATCGTTTCCACAAATCCTGAGCGATCAGCTTTGAATAGCTCTTTCAGCGTGCGCAAAGTTACCTGAGCAATAACAGAGGAATAAAGAGCTTTTCGTTGTGCCAAAGGCCTCACCGATTTGGTAACTTCATCTTTTGTCTTGACATATTTGTAGGAGCTAACCTCAGGAACGACCTCCAAGGAGGGAAGGTCATACTCAACGACGAGTTGCATTGATTCAGGCACATAAGCCAGTTTTGCGTGCTGTGGGAAGTTCTCTGGGTAGGAACTTGAAGCGAGTACCATTGTAAAATACTCAACAATTGCAGGTGGGGAACCGGCTGCAAAATCTTGCTTAAATCTATCAACCTCTGCCTGTTGCGCCGCCACCTTCTGGCGAATTTCCGTTATTTGAAGCTCATATTTGGCGTTTACTTCCTCCAGGCGCTTCAGTCGGTCTGCTTCTCTGGCTGCATAGGCTTTTACATCTCTTTGATATCGTTCATGTGCATTAGCGGTTTCCTGGACACGCTTTTCTTTAGCTCCCGGTATGAATTTTTGGATAGCCGACAATTCAGGAGGGAGGTATCTTTGCAATAGAGGAGGTAGTTCTGGCACAATTAATGATCCTGGATCAAATTTTGGGATAATCGGGGGAGGCTGTTTTAGATTCTCTAAATTGATGAATTCATCTTTTGCAAGGGCTTCGGTAAGCAGGTTTTCTAATCGAGCAACATCCCTTTCAAGTTGCTCGTTCTTCAAAGCCACTTGCGCTACTTGTGACTCTATATACAACCTGGTACGTTCCTTCTGATCAGCTTTTTGTGCGCTTAAATATGCTTTTTGTGCTTTTTCCGCGGCTCGCACTGCCTGCGCTTGGGCACGTATCTGAGCGAGCCGCTGCCTTTCGGCTTGCCGTTGCGCCTGGACAGCTGCACGTACAAAACCACTCCAACGTACCATATCGTGACTTCTTTCTCCTTTGCTACATGCTATTTTTGTTGCCTGAGAAATAGTAACATCTTGTACTCAACGTATACATGGAAGCTGGTTCTAAGATTCCTAGGAATCTTCTCGTCTGAGCATTTAGAGCATTACATGTCTTAGGATATTAAGCCACATATTCCGCACTTTCACCCAGACTGCGAACGCCCCTTCTTTGTCATAGCGAGGATGAGCCACGATGTCACTGTGGATCTCTAACCATGTCGGCCTCCCCTTCAACTCACGCTCCAATGTTATCTTAGTTCATTCCTAGCGCCTTCATTGCAGCCGTCATAGGATCGCTGAAGAAGATCGGATCAACCCTCTCCATGATATCTGCCAATACATCTAGAAAGTGGCGTTTGTTCTCAATCGGTATCAGCGCCCGTCTGGCCCCGTTATCCATACCTATCTGGAGTGGTTCGGCGAGGGACCGCACTGCTTTGATGTTTCCCTGGATACTCAGATCACCAAGAATCAACAGAGCTGGCAGCGCGGCATGTTTTTTGAGAGCGGAGTAGATGGCAACTACCAGGCTAATACCTGCATCGCAGGCGATATGATTGGCGAGGAGGTCGATGGCTTCGACGTGAAAATCGGTTGTATCAACCGCCTGGGCAATGCCCATGTTCGTCTTGTGTCCCTGGATATATGCAAATGCTCTTTGGATGGATTCTTTCATGGTTCCTTCGATGCCGCCAGCCACTTTTAACTTGCCAGTGCCTGGAGAGCATCCCACCTCCAGGCGGTACAGACCGACTTTTCCCTGGTCGTCTACGGAGGCGGTGTAAACCGAACCTGGCGCGAGCGGGTCAAGTGAAATTAAATCTCGCCCTCCCTCTTCTGGTACACCTACGTAGCGCTCTGCATGGGTTTCGTTATCGATGTAAGAAAACGAGGTTTGATGGTACTCGAAGGAACCCATCTTTTTTAGCTGTTCTTTGACCCTGCGGCGACCTTCTAGTGCAAGGTCGACTAGCTCGGCCATATCCTCTCGAGAAACTTCACCATCTGGATATATCAGCTTGATGAGCCCGGATACTGTCTTGCGCACGGCTTTGACATCACGCGCATTGAGGTGTGATCCAAGAGAGAAATAGCGATCGATCATCTCGGTGAAATTGTGCCGGCGCAATTACCGCAGCGCCTCCGCCAGGTAATCCACCACGAACCCGTAGTTGCCGGTGAAATATTCGATGCGCATCTTAGGCACTTCCCAGCCGGGCAGGTAGAAATGGAGGCGGTCGAGAAACGCCATATCCTCTCGCACCACCTCTGGCAGGGGAATGAACAGGTGGGATGAGCGCACCATCACTTCCACCGGCTGGTTCGTGTTGCCAAACAGCGCGATTGATGCGCTTCCTGAGATGGCTTCTTTCCCCCTGGCAAACGTGCCTGACTCACAGTAGGTTTTGAGAGTGGTCACAACTTCTTTGGGCATTTTCTGTAAGTCCGCAACTTCGTCAAATGCGACAACATCCCACAGGCCAACCAGCCCGATCTTCCCTGTTGCCATGTTGTAGAAGAGGTTGGCGACGGTGGTGGGACCGGTTAGAAGGATCGTGTAGGGGCTCAATTCCTGGTACGCATAGGACTTGCCTGTGCCTCGTGGGCCGAGTTCAACAAGGTTGTAGTTCTGCTCGCACAAAGGGATCAGCCTGGATAAGAACAGCAGCTTGAGCCGCCGTTCAAAATGCGTCGGTTCCAGCCCGATACTGCGGATGAGCAGATCAATCCACTCCTCCGCGTTGAACTGGCTGCGGCCCTGGCGATACTCTGCAAGGTCAAAACTGGCGAGTTGAATTGGCCTCATGTCTTCGATCCAGAATGGGCTGCGTTTCCCCTTAGCATCCTCATCGTACTGGTGGGTGATATTTACCTGAGCCCAGACGCCACCCATAAGCACCCGGTCGTACTCACGGATATAGCGTTCTGGAATGTGGACATATTTATGACCAAAATTGACGAGTTCAGCCCAGTATTTATCGTCGTCAGAGAGATAGCGTACCTTCACCTTATCGATCAGGGTCTGTTTCCCTTTTTCGCGCACTAAGGACTGCGCTTTGTTGGCCTCATCCGGGCGCACAAAGTTCTCTGCCAGCGTCCAGTTGACCATTTTGAGACCTGCATTGATGGCTATAGGGTCGTCAGTGGCACAGTATTTACCCAGCAGGTACTCCAGCACAAAGACCGGGACATTCGCTCCGACCTTCACTTTTCTGACCAGATCTTTACGGACTACCTTCCCGGCAAATACAGAAGTTGCTTTTTGGTCGAGTTCAGGCATCTTGAGTTACCTCTTTGAGAGCTTCTTTATTCTCAGATTGCTATAGTCATCTCTATCTTGTCTATGCTCACCAGTTCTATTCCGCTTGTGGCATCCGATAAATGGATAGACACTGTGGCTTTCTGCGCCGGTTCTGTGATCACTAAAGCAATTGTATCCGGTTCAATTGCATGGAGGTCGTTTTCATCCCGTTTGAGTTGCACATCCCCTGTGGCTTCCTCAAGGCCGTAAGAAGCGCTGACGGGCATTGAAATAACTTGCTGCCCATTGCGCACTTCCAGGCGCACTTTTGGCGGTACCAGTTCAAACAGACCGGTAGCCCTACCCGTGATCTCTACTGAATAAAGGCGCGTGCTGATCTTCTGGCTTCCTGGTAACAGGCTCCAGCTTATCGTACCGGTTGTCCCTGCACTGGTTTTTCTGGGAGTCAATGTGATTACAGGAATAAACAGTTCCTGTGGAGACATACCACCGTGAAAATAGGCTTCCGTCCCACCTTTTACTTTGAAACAGGCAAAGTTCCAGGGAACGGCGATTTCCAGGCCTCCTCCCAGGCCGAAATCCGCAAGTTTAGCCCGCATATAGGAAGCATCGGCGGAACCTCCATGGCCTACCCATACACGCCGGTGGAGGTCTTTCGTGTTTCCACCAGGAGCATTGATTTTCATATCATCACTGAGTTCTTCAAGGAAGAGGTGGCCATGGTCTGCGGTAATGAAAATCGTATTGATGCCATGTTGACCGAGCACACGAAAGGCATTTTTCAAGCGGAGCAGAATTTTTTCCATGGTCTCACGCGCAAGCGAGATATTATCTTCCTCTCCCATCGCGTCGATCTCCTGGGACGTAATGAGCACCAGGTCGGCGCTATTGATACCTTCGCGGATCTGCTTGCCAGGTCTGGGCAGGATATCTTCAAGCCTGGCTTCAAAGACTTTAACACCAACTCCCGCATAGCTTTGCAGATAATTCACCCGATCTCTGCGATCCTTTATACGCATGCCATAGATATCCAGAGCCAGTTTGCCCTCTCCCACCGAAACCACGCTGAGGGGTTCCTGCTCTATAGGTAACAACGCGGCCATGCCGATTTCCGTGATGGTCGGCACCGTAGCAAGCGCCGCATCTATCTCCGCATCGGCATCTGCCACCAGACTCTGAGCCAGTTCGTAGCCCATCTCGTATCGCAGAGCATCGACCCAGACATAAGCTACCTTCCCTCGTGCGAGTCCCGGTTTCACCTTCTTATCGAAAATCTCCCGCTGGAGCAGCGCTCCCTTGATGTGGAATTTCTGACCCTGGTATGCTCGCAGGAAAGTCTCCGCCAGCATTGATCCGACCTCCATGTAGCGCTGCCTGGCGCGGGAAAGTAACTGCTCGAACTGATCGTTGAGCTGAAAGCTGACATCATAATAACGGTGTTCCATGTGCCTGTAGTGCGTATCGAGCAGGCACCAGGGTTGATCTCCCGTCGTGTATGCACTGAAGATCGATCCGGCGTCATTTCCAACCGATTTAAGGCCTTGCTCGATGCGGCCCGCTTCCAGAAGAACGTGACCGGTGACCACCATAAGCGCCCATTGCGCCTGCACCTCCGGCACATGTTCCGCCCAGAAACTCGATTGCCGGGCTGTGGCTAACTCCAGCAGCGATTCCGATGCTTGCATTAGCAGTGCACGTCCAACAATGTCTTGTAGCTTTCGCTCTGCTACTAGAAAGGTTTCGACATCGGCTAGCTGTTCCAATGTGAAATTGAGCGCAGTAAGATCCAACTCCTTTTCCACCCGACCGGTATGCATCTCATAGCTCATGGCGAGGTCACGTCTTTGTCGCCACATACCGGCCAGTGCGATACACGCTTCGCGAGCCGCCGGCCTCGCTGCAATCTTCACTGTAGCAAGGCTTGCCGCTATTTCTCCTTTGAGACCGGCAATGAAATCGGTCGAGAGGATGTATCGTGCAAGCCTTGTGCGGTATGTCTCGTAACTCTCTTCTACTGCAGCATCGATGTCAAATGCCTCCTGAAGCAGTGAGATAAGCTCGGAAAACCCGCCTTTTTGCGCAAGCTCTCCATCGTACTGATCACCAGCCAGGAATTTCAAGGCGACTTCTTGTGGATCGCCCGTGCCGAAAATGAGGGATAACACTCCTTTCGTCACCCCTGCGCCTTTCTCGGCCAGTTTATCCAGGTCGGCCAGGCTCAAACTGCCTGCCTCCACTTGTTTTTCTATTGTGGCAAGCCGCTCTTCCGCCAGCACAGCTTTAAGAGCATGTCGAGCGAGCAGCGCGAGCCTCGTGTTACGAGCCGGAGGTTGTTGTCCCGGCTTCATCAGCACCCCGGCAACTTCTGCTTCGATCAGCGCGTGATGTGTATCTTCCTGGCTCAAAGGAACATAGATCACCAGGCGCGGCGGTTCAAGGTTGCCCATCATCGGCTCAATCTCGTAGCGTAGAGCAAAAAAGCTCCCTTCGTAGCGAGCAATTGTCGTGTCTGGCAGAACCAGCTTCTTGGCTACTTCCTTGTACTGGGCATCGGGATCGTACCAGACCACTATCCTGGCACTATCCACCTGCTTCGCAATCAGATTGACAAGGTAATCTGTGACAATGCCCATCTTAAATGACTCCCTTGGCGCGTAACTGCTTGCTGATGGAAGACCACTCATACTTCCCCGCCAGCAACTCCTCCCAATACTTCTTGGCTTCCCCCCACGGCACCAGTTCCCAGAGAGGCGCAATATTCAATACCACCCCATCATTGAGGTCGGGCTCCAGGTGCAGATTAGCGACACGCCGCAGCTTATCCCGGAAATCATATAATTCCCCAACCAGGTTCTCCTGACGATCGAACTGCCGCTCTAACTGTTTAACCTCTCGTCCTGCTGTTCCAAAACTGGCCAGCTGAGTTCGCGTCTGCTCCAGACGATTTTCCTCCAGGCGAATCTTTGGCTCGACATACTTCGTCAGCGCCTTGAAGAGGATGTCTTTATCCAGCCGATGATAATAGAGCCATAGCGCGTAGGACCTCTTTGAGGATTGGAGCAGCCAGTAAATGGGCGCTTTCCGTCTGCTCTTGGAGTAACGTTTGACATGATCCATCCAGAAGCCATCATTACCAGGCCTGCGGAAATAATCCCGCAGTTCCTTCACGCCCAGAACCTGGCACGCCTCCTGCTCGATGGATTCTGCGTTGTCCTGCCAGATCGCCTTTAGTACATCCTGTACACGGCAAACGATAACGTCTGGATGATCGGGGTCGTCAACCAGAATACCCTCCCAGTTGATATCAATAGGATACTCAGACAGAGTTTCAGACAATGGGAGATTATCGTCACCTGTAAGCATTCCTGGTGAACAAACGGGAAGAGGTGCAAAGGGATCAGGTAACTCAGGTGTTTCTCGCTTACCAACAGCAAAGCATATATCCCATCGCCCGAATACACAGCCGATGGTGTAAGAAAGAAGATCGGTGATTAGGGCGTGTGTATCTACACCGCCTTCCCTAGGGCTATCATCGTCATCCACTTCTACCTCTACATTCTCAATCTCCCCTATTTGCTTACCCACTTTCAATGATTCCTCGATAGCCTGGCGGTCCTCATCCGTTATACCATAAAGCTTAAAGGCAATATCATCAATTTCATGCTCATACTCCGTTAGCTGCTGCTGTGCCTTTTTCACTTGTACTTGCAAGGAAGTAAAGCCTTCTAAGAGTGTCCTTCTTTTTGCTTGTAGCAGCGCGGGTAGATGAAAGATATGACTAATTTCGTTCGCAGTATCCAGATTTCGCTTTATATTTACACTAGGCAAAGTTAAGTTCATGAGATTTGCTCCATCAGCTTCTGACCATTCTGGTACCGCTGTACGCTGTATTACGCCTACCTCGAAGGAACCAAAAGCCATCTGGAGCGCTACGAGACCTTGAAATACAATACTATTGGCAATTCCTAAGAGATAATATAGTGAATCGGAATTTGAAAAGATTACAGGGCCCTTGTCAGAAAAAATGCACCCTGCTGGTAACACTCTGACACTTAGTCCTCGTTGAGTTCGACGTGGCCATGTTAATCCGGGATAGAAGTAAAAGTCAGAATTCTTGACAACCCATTCCCATTTGCCATTTAAATACTCATATTTTTGGCATATCCATTCTTTTAATGCTTCACCATCCTGTTCCCAGTTCACCACTAGATGGATATCTGAATAAAAAGGCGAATAAGTACCACCTTTAGCAAAAGGAACCCAGTGCCTACCCAAATAAGTTTGTTGGTGAAATTGTTCGGGCTCTGTCTCTAATGTTCCTGAAACTGCATTTTCAGGTTTGACTTCCCACCATAATCTTGCGAAGCGAAGATCATCTGCTGTAGCAAGTCCCTGTTTTAATGTTCGCCCTTTACTCTCAAAAGCAGGGAGTTTCATAAATATTGCCCGTATACGTTCACTTACCCAATAAGCAAAGGTAGAACCGGGTATATGACCAAATGACTTGGGATTGACGACATTCACGATAGTACCTAAAGTACGGCCTTCTAATACAATCTTTATCGAATCAGCTAGTGCAGCAGATTTATCATCGTACGATAAGAGCCTCAAGAACAATGTTTCACTCACAGTTTCGCCTCCAGACAATATGCCGCTGTCTCCACCATAGCTGTATCCAGGACTCCATATCCCAGATCTGCTAAAACGGTTGGTCTGAAATCCTTTAATAGGATTTCCTCGCGCCACCTGCGGAATGACGAGAGGAAGAAACCCGATCGCGAGGTGATCGCACCCAGCATACCACCAGGTACCAGTACGCCTAATCCCCGCTCGACGAAAGCAGCATAGATATCATTCTTTGTGCGCTGGTATGTATATTCAATATAGGACTTCGATGGCTTACTAGCCTCACCAAATGGTGGATTCATCAGCACCACATCAAAGCGCTTCTGCCAAATATCTATGAAAGCGAAACCCCGAACTGCGTCATCAGCAAAGAGTTGACGGGCCAGCCCTCTACCGTTTGAAACACCCTGCGCATAACGGTGGAGTGCATCGATCACGCGCTCCTCGGCTCCGTTCCAGAATTCTTTGTTGGTGATGCCCTCAAAAAGAGATGGCTGTGCAGGATTAACACTGGCCCGCTCAGGCCAGAGAGCCAACTGTTCGCCCTTTGGCCGTAAAATCCAGCGCTGTTTCGCCTCGAGTACGGCTTCTCTGATTTCCTCTTCGATCTTGAGGAGCGACCCTGCTTCGCTGACAAGCTGCATCTTTTCAAAAATGGTGCGTACCAGGTTGCCGAGTATCATGGGTTGAAGTCCCCTTATGAAATCTTCCAGCATGTCCTTTTCACCCGGCATGGGTTCTGCACAGACGATGTTCGAGCGAGTAATCTTTGGGCGTTCTGTACTCTTGATGTTCAGCGTTTGATAGGCTCGCTGCGAGCGCAGCCAAAGGGCCAAGGCTGCTATCTGCGTGGCTCGCAGGTCAATATCGATACCATGTAGATTGTATGCTAGGATCAGGCCGGGTATCGCTTTTTTCAAGTCCGCCAGCGTTGCATAGTCCTTTTGTAGATTGGGGCCAAGTTCGGGGTCTTCATAGGCCTCTTCGTAAATGGTTTCGAGCAGGTCGAAGCAGTAGAGCAGAAAATGACCGCTGCCGCAGGCAGGATCGAGTATCTTGATCTCGCGAGGGTCTTTCTTAGGACGATATGGAATGAAAATGGGAGCGCGAAGTAGCTCTTCCTGAGAGCGATTCTCCTTGTCCGGGGAATTAACCCGCTCACGCAGAGCATCCATGACAATAGCGATTTCACGGCTCAGGCTGTCCAATACACCTTCAGAGGAGCGTTCCTGGCGACAGAAGAGAAATAGGAGGTCGAGCAGTTCCTGGGTTTTCAACTCCTTGATGCCTTCTACTGTCAGGCGTGGCAGGCGTTCCTGCATCCACCGGTTGCTTTCCTCCTCCCATAAGTCGTCAACGTGTTTGTATACATCAACCGTATGTGCAAGAGGCCATACATCAGGCTCCGGTATATCTTCGCCCTTTAACCAGTTTTGAGCCTGGGTAACTTCGGGAGAATCAGGTTGTGCCAAAAAGATTTCATCTGGCCGGCGCACCAGGAAAGTGCACTGCTGTTTGAGTCTTGTATTGCCCTGGTGCATCTCATACCAGATACGGCCAAGTGTGTTATCGGTGAGGAATTGTACCACGTAGCGTGGTGTGTAGAACTGGTTGCGGAAGGCCAGTTCGTAGGAATTGCGGGGGGCCTGGCTTTCTTTGCGCGCCTGGTCGCGTAATTCTTTCGGTGTAAAATACTGGTAAACCCAGCCAATAGTCTCGTCCTCTGTCCAGATATCCTTTAATTCCTCGCTGTTGAGGAGTTCCAGTACCTGCTCCAGCACATGATAGGGTGGGAAGAGTCGATTGGCGGAATCGTGGGGAGAGAATAGGACGCCTATCTCTTCAGATAGCGTTTCGCCAAGCCATCTTAAGAAGTGGCGATAAGCAATATCTTGTTTCCCGCTCAGGTAGAGTTGCTCATCTTCTGGATGATCTGCCAGGTAAAATTTGAATCCGTTGGATTTCACGCCCCGGCTGACAGACTCACGAATGAGATGGCGGGTCTCCATCATTTTATAAGCACAGAGACGGTTCAGATGGGTGAAGGCGATCTCACGCACAAGCTGCGCTACGGCGTCTTTGGGTTTGAAGCCAGAGGCACGAATATGCTCCAGGTGAACGAGAAGCTGTTCGCGGTGCTGTTGCTCCTCCTCTGAGAGGTGACTCATGGCCGCAGCATCCTCTACCTGTCCGCTGACATGAATACCATATCGGCCTTGCAGCAGTTCTCCAATCGCCTCTTCCAGAATCTTGCGCGACTGCGTGACGACTAAACGTAGCGTATTGCGCAGCGATTTATCCATCTACCTAATTATCCCTTCCAGTTAGCTGGGTATCGCCTGTGGTTGAAGCTGCATCATTTGAGCAGTAACCAATTCGTCCAGAGCCAAACAAACATGCATAATTGTATCTACAGCTTGCCTAGACCAGGCGTAACCAATTTCTTGAATACCTCCATCTGGATCAGATTGCGCTCGATCTGCACGATGCACAATATCATTTCTCCTGCGGGTTGTTTCGTCAATAACTCTCATAAGCTCGTTCTTGTCTCGTTGGAGCCTGGAAGCAATCTGGTTCCATGGCTTTTCAAGGGAAAGCAAAGCGCCTACTGCATGGATACCTTTTTTTGAGCTGAGATACTTGAACGCAGTGAGGCCAAGAATCTTGTTTGCAATAAACAACGGCGCATTTGGATCGCTAAGCAATCTGAGAGTTTCAGGAAGATCAAACGACAGGTCTTTAAAGTAATCGCGCAATTCCTGACCTTGGGGGAAGAAATCCCGGCCTTTGGCTTGAATGACAATCGGCAAGTTAACCCGCAACAGGGAGGGCAAGTAGGCATCTAATGCTGTACACGCGGCCACAACTGATTGGCGGAGCAGATTGTTTAATGCAGACCTTTTCAATGAGCTGGAAGCAATTTGAGCTCGTTCTCGAATGAGGCCCACAAATATCTCATTATAGATCACCATCAACTCTTCATCTGCATCTGCTCCAACAGCCGCTCTCAGTTTCGTTACCAGTTCATTGTTGGTGTGGATGGTATCACACTCTAATAGCCGGTAAACACGGAGGAGTAGCTCTGCTGGCCGTATGTTATCTTCAAATGCCTGGCGTGGACTCACCATATTACTACTCCAAAATAATCTTGACTCCCTCATCGAGGAGCTTAAGCAGCTCCTCGTGCAGGCGTTCAACCGCACTACGTACAGATTCCCTGGAATCGAGGGCCTCAGTAAAGAAATCCGATAGCCTGACCCGCTTGATTTTTTCCTGGGGAGAGATCATTTGCTGCATGCGCGCAATGACCTGCGCTTTGAGGCCTCCCAGCGCGGCAAGATCAGAGTCGAGCTGACCAAGCGAGGCATTACAGAAGCGGCAGCGCATTGTCAAATCACCTAGCAGAGCAACGCCGCTCTCCTGTAACTCCTCACCCTCCTTGCAGGCACGAGACGATAAGGGTGCGAGGAGATCAGAAGATAATGTGTCATCGATGAGATTCCAATCAGCACGTCCCTTGATCTCCTCTATGGCCTGATCGTATGTGTGAGCACGCTGCGTGTGGAGGCTGGTATATACCTGCTGGTATGCCGTTATGATCTCCCGCGCAAGGGATGCGATGCGTTCAAGTTGTTCAAAGAACGAGGCGGTATTGATTAACGTGCGAAGCTCGTCTGCCTTTGCTTGCAACTCACTATTGCTACCATGTGCTGATAGTGCAGGCCACATCTCCTCAACAGCAATCCTTGCCTGGCGCAACCTGGCTAACCCCTCGTCGTTCAGCGCCTGCCGGATATGACGCATCCTATCACGAGCTTCTTTAAAGGATTTGCCTTCTCCTGCCAGTATACGCACGCAATCGTCAGAGGCGGCAGAGAGAATACTATCCAAGGTGTGCTGGTAATCATCCACAATATCGGCAACCGGCAACCGATTAGCCTGAACTACTGCCTTTATCGGGAGGAGGTGCTGTTGCTCCTCCTCTGCCACTTTCTTGAAGGCAGCGGCAATTGCACTTTCCTCGACATCCACCTCTTCTCCCGTAAGTTCCTCATAATGCTGTACCGCCATCGTTAAGGTTTTAAGACCTACAGACTCGCGTGGAGCAAAGGAGGCTGTGCGAAAAGCGGTATTGTTCGTAAATGGCACGCGGCACTGCGGGTCCTGGTGATTGCGGTAACGACGCCCCTGATAGGTGACCTCAATAGCTCCACCCCGGAGCAAAACTGCCAGCACCAGGCGCAGCATATCGCGATCCCAGCCATAGCCAATGCCCTGAAAATGCTCCTCCAGGCTCTTTCCCGTCACTTTATTGCCATAGGAGTGCTCATGCCTGATATAATCCATGATCTCCCTGGCGATGTCAGCCGAGGTGTTGAATACGGGCTTTCCATCTTCCATAACGATCAGGTTGAGGCCCTGTTCTCCTCCGTAGAACACCTGGGGAAGGGCGTTTAGATTAGCAGCTTTCAACACCTCATCTGCCTCGGTGCCCTTTAGATTGCGTACGCCCATCTCTAGTTTTGGGTAGAGATCGGGCACGGCGTAGTCGAAGAACTTTTTGAGGATCTCCGGCAGAGCCTTACCAAGCGAAGATGCATCCTTGCTCACGCCTCGAAAGAGTCCCTGGCCTTGCCCTAGCGCCTGGGTCATTTTCTCATTCAGTCGACCCTGGTAACGAATAACCTCGTTTTTTTCATTGGAGAGGGATGCAGATTCTTCGTTGGTGATGCGGTTCTGCGCCCGTAACTGGTCGTACTTTGTCACTATTTGTCGTGAAGCATACAGGTTGACCATCAAGACATCAATATCCGGTGTCAGCGCGAAGACCCAGTAGAGATTGTTTTTATGTGCCTCCTGGCGGCTCTCGTTACGTTGCTCGGCCACCTTAAGCGGAAAAGCATCGTCATCATCTGCTGTTACGATTGAAAGGAGAATCTGCCCTTCGTCTCCTACCTGGCTCCCGTCCACATTAATGCCCACGCGGAAAGTTTTCAGGTTGTTATGGAAGCGGTAGGTCTTCAGTTTTGGATCGGAAAAAATCGATTGCAGGATATCACGCAGGATGTCATTGCGGTCTCGAGTACGCGGTGCATAAGAGCGACGTTCCGTATCCCAATTCTTTTCCTGCGCGGTCTGTAATTTCCATCCATCTTCGGTGTTGCGCACAAACTGAGCCGCTTCAAGCTTTTCCAGGGCACGCTGCACTGACTTGACCGGGGCAGGTTTGCCCACTTCATCCACGAGGCAAGCCGCAATATTGGCTTCGGTGCGCGGCAGGTCACGCACAAATTCGAGCAAACAGATGGTTTTCGCGGTCCGTGTAACCATCCCATGATCTTCTGGATCATCTTTGAAACGCTCACGGATATCGCTGATGTCCTTCTGTTTCTCGCTCGAGAGGTTACCCTCAACCAGCTCAAAGATTTTGTCGAGAGTTACCAGAGTGCCAATTGACCTTGATGCCATGTGAGTTCTATCCGAGACGAGCATCTCATAGGCCTGCTTGATAATAGTGCGGTTGCTGCCGCCAAGATGTTTGGGGGCACCTGGCTGCAGCCGGATGCCGGACATGATATCAATCGACAACTCTACAAAATGCGGGAGATAGGGATAGAACTGCACAAAATCGTCTTCTGTGATCTCGCTTTTCCTGGCAGTTCGTTCGAGACGACAGGCGATATTGAACTGTCCCTGTGAATCACTGAACAACTTTCTCAGCAGGGGAACTGCCTCGTCTTTTTTCGCCAGCACGCGCCGTGTAGCGACCTCTCGAATATCCGCTGGGGCCATGTCGATGTGATACTTGAAGCGGTCTTGAAGTTTGGCAAGCTCGACCCGCTTCGAGTCAAGGGCCGCTACCACCTCGTCTAGCTTCTCCTGAGAGGTAACGATGATCCAGGCAGGAGCAGTAATTTTTCTCGCTTTGAGCCAATTTTTGCCCACCTTGCCAAACTGCTCAACGACGGCGCGCAGATCTTCGATTTTGTCGGCACTGCGCGCCACGTATTGCCCTACTTCATCGATGATGAAAACTAAGGCTTTACCAGGACGCCGCCGGGCGCATAGTTCAAAGGCACGCTCGACGAACTGTCCCACGGTGATATCGGCACTTTTATTGCGTAGGGACTGCGCCCAGGAATCAGCGGAGGGGAATGTCTGCGGCTCTAGATCGTGCAGTACGGCACTCGCTTGCGAAATCTTCAAAGCGCCTTTGCGTCCCCTGCGCCAATCTTCGTGATAGCGTTCGGCATAGCCTGCTATGAACTTATCGAGAGTGCCTTTGTCTTCCAGTTCGATCTCCAGGTCGGCGATATCGAAGTCCTCGGCGTAATCAAGCTCGCGCAGGAGAACGGTATACATTATTTCGGCAATGCGCTCGGTGGAGCGTTTGACGGCTCTATCCACCGAGACATCGAACATAATCACCTCGTTGGGAATGCTCACATTAATAAAGTCCACCAGTTCACTGATATGTCTATCAGATACCTGTGCTTCAAAGAGTTCGCTTGCTGGTTTACTCAAGACGGTCCTGTTCGCCAGCACATAGCCGATATTTTTGACAAAAGAGGACTTACCAGAGCCAAAGAAGCCGGATACCCACACACCAATGCCCTCGTGCGGGTCAGACGGAGCCTCGGCAATGGCTCGAAGGATCTCATGATACTGACCTCGAATGCGATCTGTTACGACATACTCGGTGATCTCCGTATAGACCGTCTGCTCATTCGCCTGGTCGACTTTGATGATCTCCTCAATCTTCTGGCTGAGATTGCGACGGAGCAAATCTCCGATGATCCTCATGACTCCCTCCCATAGATTTTTACACGATAGCTCCCCAGAGGCTCCTCATCACTTTTCAGATTCATATAATTCAGGGAACCTCTCCAACTACCAGGATAAAATAGCACGGCTGGCACCTTCGTTTTGCCCATCATTTGCTCAAGCAGCGATGAGACACGGTATATAGCGGGAGCAAAAACTGCACAGCGGGTAAGAAAAACAAATGATCGATTGGGATCCAGGTGTGCCATCTCCTCCGCGAGCAGATCGGGCAAGGGCCGATAGTCGGGATCAGAGAGATAGACGTTAACCTGCTCCTGGGCAATTTCAAAACCTCTGTCTCGCTCTGACTGCACCAGGGTATCAAGTCCCTCAGACTCTTCGATACTGCGCCAAAAAAACTTCGCGAGAGAGAGTATCTGCACCTTCCGCCTTGTTGCATTTTCCACGCGCACGGCAAGGTTCTGGACCTCGCGACGCATCTTCCACTCTCCTTCATCGGGAAGCGATGGATCATAACGAAAGACCGCGAATGGCAGGTCCGAGGACATAATGAAGCCCGGCGGATTGAGTTTCAAATCGTTCTCAAGCAACTCAATGCGCTCTTTGAGTGAGAGCATGCGCATACTCCTCAATAGATGCGGCCGGAAAAGTGATGCGAATAATGGATCCAGCGGCATGGTATTCCAACAAATGCTGCTGGTGCGCCTCCAGGAAGAACTGTTCCACCGCATGACGAGAAAGGAAAAATAACTGCCATTCAGGCTCGTCTAAAAGACGTTCTCCGGATGGCTGATGCTGTTGTAAATAAAAGGCAAGATAGGCAAATGCCTCCACTGGTAAATAAATAGGAGCCAGGCGTTTATGTGCTTCTCCTTGTAGCACTCCAAAATCTCGCAATGTAGATAGTAGTCCTCGCGCTACCCTAAGAATGGTATATTCAGACCAACTCTCCGTTGTTTTCCCCGCATTTACCCATCGAGAAATTGCCATCTGAATATCTCTGACTGTTACATCAGTCTTTCCTGTGTTGTAAAATCCTGAAAGTACTACAGTGACGGCGTCATGAAGAAGGGCATCGGATTGAGCTGCATAAAAATACAGGATTCGATCTAATGCCTCAGCGGGAAAGTTAGTCTGAACAAGGTTGACAAGGGACCGTGTCACAGCCTCAGAAATTAAATAGCGTTGGCGAAAGATTGCCAGAATATCTTCAATCCTGGAACGCGAAGCCTTGCCAAAGATGTTTTCTCGTTGGAAACGGTTGAGATTTTCGCCTACAGAACGGGTTACATCCCAATTCGCGAACATGGTTTTTGTATCTGCTAAAAGTGCGCCAGCCTTGATAATTTTACTTGTGTATATCCTGGTTGGTAAAGAGGTATTACTTACACTCGCCTTCAATTTCCTCATCCTCCAGGAAAAATATTTGGTACTTCAATGGTACTTCATCGGCACGGTTGGATGCGCACTTTAACGAGGTAGACAGCTGCAGCAAGCCGGAAGCGAAAGAGTTACTAATATGCTTGCTCATGGGAACTCCTCTCCGCTCGATGACTAGCATTAGTATACTAAATCAGTCAATAGACCCATCATTAAGATGAACAGACAGAGCAGGGCTTTTCATACAGGAAGTCTTGGAGAAGTCGCGGACTTCGGAGGGGTGCATTTCGGCGTTGCTGGTTAGTTTGGTGCCGGTGAAGCGCTGGAGCTGGCGTTCGCGGGTGGCCTGGATGTGGGTGCGGATGGTGGCGGAACTCTCGGCATTACGTTTGTTGGTGAGTTTCTCGTAGTCGACGCGGGGGACTTCGAGGTGGATGTTGATGAGGTCGAGGAGGAAGGGAGCCGCTGATGCATTTTTGGTAGCGGGCAAGGGGTATAGGTGAGCAGGTGCATTCTTTGATGAATTACCGTAGAAGCCAGAAGGGCGCCAGTGTGGTTAGCAGTTGCAATCTCTATCTAACCCGCTTATTGAGCTTTCATCTCCTCTTTCAAACATAATAGCAGACAAAGTACCTCTGGATCAGAGATCATAAATGGCAGGAAGACTAGTAGGTAACAATTTTATCGTATTTTTACCCCTACCTGATCCCAAACAACCAGAGCAATCTTAAGCCTGCGGAAACGAACTAACAATACCCTCTTACATCTACTTACTCGTAATAGTATACTTGCAAATATATCATATAAGTATGAGCATAAAGACCCAAGAATTAAAACTATGGTTCTACAAAATTAGAATTTTAGTTCTAACGCATACATTATGTGAATGTATCTAACTATCATCACCTATGTTTGATCTGCTGGATCACTTGCATCACCAAGTTTACTGAAATTATCTACATGATAAAATCGCCCTACTTACCTATAAGTTTAAGGTTGGACAGATTGAATGTCACAATATCGCTCACCTGTCATAGCAAGAACTCAGGGAAATGGGCAATTATGGAAGTGCAAGAGAGACCATGGACAATATTCTTATCCTACCCCAGGCAAGACCAGCCATTTGCAAACTGGCTCTATGAGAAACTGCGCGGTGCAGGTATCACCGTCTGGTATGACACAAAAGAAATCCTCACCGGGGATAGCATCTCCGACAAGATCGCTGAGGGTTTAAGTAGAAGTGATTTTCTGCTTGTGGTACTTTCAGAAGCAGCAATGAAATCCAACTGGGTGATAAACGAGCTACAGCCAAAAATCCTTCAACACATTCAAAAGCAGCAAGTAACTATTCTACCAGTGGTTTTAGGCGATCTTGATCCCGAAAAGCTTGCGCAGTTTCTGGAAAAAACGTCACTCGCTGACATAAAACGGCTCGAATTCCCTCATGGAGAGTCAACTGAAGCGTTTGATCAGTTACTTCACGGTATTACAAGGCACTACCAATTTCGTAATCTACCATTGCAAGATGAATTTCACTATGATGCTTTCATTAGCTACAGCCATGAGGACAGAAAGTGGGTAGACGACAAGTTATTACCGAAGTTGGAGGAGGCTAGCTTGCATGTCTGCATCGACTACCGTGATTTTGATATTGGTGCGCCGATCTTGGTCAACATAGAGAATGCGGTGGAACAGAGTCATAAAACCCTGTTGATCCTTACCCCTAATTGGATAAAAAGTGAATGGGCCACATTCGAGTCCTTATTGTCTCAAACGCATGATCCAACGAACTTGAATCGACGCCTCCTGCCAGTCTTGGTAGAGTCCTGCGCACTGCCTGATCGGTTACGAATTTTTACGCTTTTGGACCTGACAAAGCCAGCGGAGTTTGATCGTCAGCTGCATCGATTGGTGGTAGCCATCCGGACATCGCTGCCCAAACAAGAGCCTGTAAATCCAGCTTTGGCACATATAGAATCTAGGGACGACAACAAACTTATAGATATATCTGACAAGCACACCGACGAACATAAAACCCAGAGTAGCAACGAATCATCTCCTGCTCCATCTGCAATGGATGTAGGCATTGTCATCGCCCTTAAAGAAGAGTTTACGGAGTTTTTTAACGAGATTAAAACGCGATATAAGTCGCTTCGTGATGAAGAGTCCGGCAGGTACTACTACCAGTTCGAATACACAAATGTGGATTTGAATCAGCATTATCAATGCATGACCACATTTGTCGGCGAAATGGGGGCAGTAAAAGCAGGCTTGCTAACGCAAAGGCTCATCAGTCAGTGGAAGCCTCGTACTCTCGTTATGCTAGGAATTGCTGCGGCTCTCAGCAAAGATGTCCATATAGGAGACGTTGTCATCGCTAGCCAAGTAGATGCCTATATGGAGAATGCCAAGGCTATCCCAGCCAAGGGCCGCAATAGGTATGTATTTGAGTTTAGCGGTGAAGTATACCGCAGCAGTAGCGATTTACTTCATGCGGTAAGAAATTTCGAATTCGTACATGGCAATCTTTTTCAAGATTGGCGAGTGCATTGTGAACGCGAACTTCAGCAACTTGTGCCGAAGGAAAGTCTAGAGCAACTGATCGCTAGTAAACGACTCCGAGATCAAGTTCAGATGGTCGATGGTCACTTAGCATCCGGCCCAACAGTGGGAGCAGCCCCAGCTTTCAAAGATTGGCTGAAAACGAGGGACCGCAAATATCTAGCACTGGAAATGGAAGCGGCTGGTTTAATGGCAGCGGTTTATGACCAAGCCGACCCTGAGAGGATCTTAGTCTTGCGAGCAATTTCTGACGATGGAGATGAACGTAAAGAAGATTTGGATAAAATGGGGGAGGGTGCTTTTCGCCGTTACGCAATGCATAATGCGATCCGATTGCTCTGGAGGTTCTTCGATGCCGGAATCCTTCCTCACAATGAACCTCCGGGCTCACTCACGACGTCAGCAAGCGGGGCTACCACCTCCACTCCTAGGAGTTCTGCAACTAGATTAGAGACGAAAAAAGGTAGTGCTGCCAGCGGCCTGACTAGCAGTTCAATGGTCGTTCCTAATCCGTCCCAGGCTAGCGCCTTCATTAGTTACAGCCGTAAAGATAAAAAATATTTGGATGAGCTTCATATCCATTTAGCACAGTATGTACGGATGGGAGTCGTGGATTTCTGGGATGATACGAAGATCTTGCCAGGCTCAAAGTGGCAGGAAGAGATTAAAAAGGCTCTCCAGTCCGCGAGAGTCGCTGTCTTGCTGATTAGTGCAGATTTCCTGGCTTCAGACTTTATTGCGTCTAATGAGCTACCCCCACTAATAGCCGCAGCCGAGCAAGAAGGAACCGTCATTTTGCCAGTTATCCTCAGACCTTGTGTTTTCAAAGATACAGAGCTTGCTCAATTCCAAACGGTCAATGCTCCTTCCAGCCCATTAAGCAAGATGACACGAGGGAAGCGAGAAGAGGTATGGACCAAAGTAGCCGAAGTCGTCAAGAACGCTTTGAAGCTGCCGAACTGACCCAATGAGAATGCCGCTCAGCACATCAATTTAATTTGTAGGCTGAGCTTTTTCGCGCCCATAGCAAAGTAGACTTCGCCCATAAGCCCATGAGAAGTATAGCAAATAGATCCGCGCATAAGAAGGACCGCTCCACATACATTATAAGCCAATAGTAGCTACCATGAAATGCTCGAATCATTCAGCACAAAACCAGTAATACTACATCCCCACCCGTGGCCGGTACTGTATCGCCTCCGCCACGTGATTGGCCGCTATCAAATCATTGTCAGCCAGGTCTGCGATCGTCCTCGCCAGCTTCAATACCCTATGAAATGCTCTGGCCGACAAATGCAACTGCTGCATAGCTGCCTTCAGCAGTTTCTCGGCGGAGGGTTCGACGTTGCAGAAGTCGCGGACTTCGGAGGGTCCCATTTCGGCGTTGCAGGTCAGTTTGGTGCCGGTGAAGCGCCGGAGCTGGCGTTCGCGGGCTGCCTGGACGCGGGTACGGATGGTGGCGGAGTTCTCGATCTGGCGTTTGTCGGCGAGTTTTTCGTAGTCGACGCGGGGGACTTCGACGTGGATGTCGATGCGGTCGAGGAGGGGGCCGCTGATGCGTTTCTGGTAGCGGGCGATGGAGGAGGCGGAGCAGCTGCACTCTTTGATGGGGTCTCCGTAGAAGCCGCAGGGGCAGGGGTTCATGGCGGCGACGAGCATGAAGTTGGCGGGGTAGGTGATGGTGCCCTGGGCTCGTGAGATGGTGACTACTTTGTCTTCGAGGGGTTGGCGCAGGACTTCGAGGACGTTCTGGCCGAATTCGGGCAGCTCGTCGAGGAAGAGGACGCCCCTGTGGGCAAGGCTGATCTCGCCGGGGCGAGGCATGCGGCCACCACCGACAAGACCCGCGTGGCTGATGGTGTGGTGCGGGGAGCGGAAGGGGCGCTGCAGGACGAGGGGCACGTCCGAGGGGAGCATGCCGCCGACGCTGTAAATCTTGGTGACGTCGAGCGCTTCCTCGATGACCATGCGCGGTAGGATAGAGGGGAGGGCACGGGCCAGGAGTGTTTTGCCGGAACCTGGAGGGCCGCTCATGAGGACGTTGTGGCCTCCGCTGGCGGCCACCTCTAAGGCTCGTTTGACGTGTTCCTGGCCGCGAACGGCCCCGACATCCTGGGCGTAGGCGGCTTGCTCGGCGTAATCGAGCAGGTGGGGGTCAGGGATGTAAGGCTCGATCTGGCGTTCATCGTTCAGGTGGGCAACGAGATGA
>Ga0137379_10001312_pt1 | contig 22701 bp, 13 predicted proteins | sample SagtaG_18_FD_104812 | JGI IMG/M metagenome (GOLD analysis project Ga0137379, IMG submission 104812) | Vadose zone soil microbial communities from Sagehorn Ranch, Mendocino, California, USA - Sage2_L_80_16 metaG | ecosystem: Environmental > Terrestrial > Soil > Vadose zone | place: USA...
GGCGAGGTGAAGACCGTCTCCTGGGGTCCTTCCGCGGGCGCCGGAATGAACAGGTCCAGAGAATCCGCAACCACCGTTCCATCCAGGATCACGCGTGCGATCCCGGCCTGGGGTCCGCGGTAGCCGATCCAGCTGACCGAGGTCCCGGTGAAGGTGAAAGTGGCTTGATCACCCGGTACCGTCGACAGCGCGGCGGTCCCCTCGCTGTACGGATGGTCCCGGTTGCCCTGCAGCCAGCCTGCGGTATAGCTGACGGCCGGATCGGCCTCCTGGCGGCGCGTTCCCGACGTGGTCACGTCGAACGCATCGACGACGACAGTGGCCCTCAAAGCGGCCGGGTCCTGCTGGCCGGTCACTTCGATCGTCAAGGTATGGCTCGTGTCGGCAAGGCCCGTTGCCTTGAAGTGCTCCGCCTGGAATGTGCTGTGGTGGGCCGGGTCAGGCGAGGGAGCATAGGTGTCCACCTCCTTCATGAAAGCTCCATCCAGAAATACGCGGGCGATCCCGCCGTTGTCGGGACCCAGCTCGCCGAGCCAGCGGACCCCCGTACCGGTGAAGGTGAGGGTGGCTTGATCACCCGCGGTCAGCGAGCCCGCGGCGGTCCCGCCGCTATATTCAGCGCCCGTAACACCCTGGACCCAGCCGCTACCCGTGAAGGTGACGGATGGATCCGTATCCTGCAGGCGCGAGATTGTCGCGGCGGGAACGTCGAACGCATCCACGAGCACAAAGGGAAGATTGCTGGCCACGTTCTTCTGGCCGGTCACTTCGATCGTCAACGTATGGCTGGTATTGGCGAGCCCCACCGCGGTGAACAGCGGTACCTGGACTTCTTTGGTCTTCGAATACGTATCGACCTCGGTAACGAAGCTGCCATCCAGGAAGACGCGAGCGATGCCTTCCTCGACCCAGCGGCCGCCGATCCAGCTGACCGAGGTCCCGGTGAACGTAAAGGTCGCCTGAGCACCGGCCTGGTCCGAGGCGGTGGCACCCCCGTTGCTCAATGCCGCGTACGCATCCGAGCGCCAACCCGGGCCGCTGTAGACAACGGACGGATCCGTATCCTCGAAACGCGTCACCGGTGGTGGCGGAGGTGGGGCATTGTTGGCCACTGTCACCGTCACCGGCGCGGAGGGGGTGCTGTTGCCCGCCGCATCGCGCGCGATAGCGGTAATTTTGTGCGAGCCATCGCTCGCGATAGCTGTGTTCCACGAGACCGAATACGGCGCCGTCGTCACGTCCGCGCTGCCGTTGACACCGTCGTCCAGCAGAAACTGCACGCCGACCACGCCGACGTTGTCCGAGGCGCTGGCGGTCACCGTCACCATTCCCTTTACCGGCGCGCCGTTGGCGGGCGACGTGATGCTCACCGTCGGGGGCGTGGTGTCCGCAGCAGCCGGGGTGGTGGCGCTCGCGGGGCCGGACTGCGCCGAGAGATTGCCTGCGGCGTCAAAGGCGGCGACGGCGTAGGTATACGTCGTGGACGGAGAGAGGCCCGTGTTCGTAAAGGAGGTCGCGCTCGTCGTGGCGATCTGAGCGCCGTTGCGGTACACGCGGTAGCCGCTCACGCCCACGTTATCCGAGGAGGCCGCCCAAGAGAGATTGATCTGCGAGGAGGAGACGGCGCTGGCCGTCAGTCCTGTGGGCACCGAGGGTGGCGTGGTGTCCGCGGGAGGCGGAGGCGCGTTGGCGACCGTCACAGTCACCGGCGCGGAGGTTGTGCTGTTACCCGCCGCATCGCGCGCGATAGCGGTAATGGTGTGCGAGCCATCGCTCACCGTAGCTGTGTTCCACGAGACCGAATACGGCGCCGTCGTCGATTCCGCGCTGCCGTTGACACCGTTGTCCAGCAGAAACTGCACGCCGACCACGCCGACGTTGTCGGAGGCGTTGGCGCTCACCGACACCGTTCCCTTTACCGTCTGGCCGTTGCCCGGCGAAGTGATGCTTACCGAGGGCGGCGTGGTGTCCGGAGCAGCCGGGGTGGTGGCGCTCGCGGGGCTGGACTGCGCCGAGAGATTGCCTGCGGCGTCAAAGGCGGCGACGGCGTAGGTATACGTCGTGGACGGAGAGAGGCCTGTGTTCGTAAAGGAGGTCGCGCTCGTCGTGGCGATCTGAGTGCCGCCGCGGTAGACGCGGTAGCCGCTCACGCCCACGTTATCCGAGGAGGCCGCCCAGGAGAGATTGATCTGCGAGGAGGAGACGGCGCTGGCCGTCAGCCCCGTGGGCACCGAGGGCGGCGTGGTGTCGGGAGCAGCCGGGGTGGTGGCGCTCGCGGGGCTGGACTGCGCCGAGAGATTGCCTGCGGCGTCAAAGGCGGCGACGGCGTAGGTATACGTCGTGGACGGAGACAGGCCCGTGTTTGTAAAGGAGGTCGCGCTCGTCGTGGCGATCTGGGTGCCGCCGCGGTAGACGCGGTAGCCGCTCACGCCCACGTTATCCGACGAGGCCGCCCAGGAGAGATTGATCTGCGAGGAGGAGACGGCGCTGGCCGTCAGCCCTGTGGGCACCGAGGGCGGCGTGGTGTCGGGGGGCGGGCCATTCGAGACGGTGACGGTGACCGGATTGGAGTTCCACCGGACGCCAAGGATGTCTGTTGCGACCGCGGTCAAGGTATGCGAGCCATTGTTGGTGCTGGTGGTGTTCCAACTCACGGAGTAAGGCGAGGCGGAGTCGCTACCAATCAAATTGCCGTCCCGGTAGAACTGGACCTGCGAGACAGTGAGAGAACCGATGATGGTTACGCTGGCGGTGACTGACACCGTGCCGCTGACGGGGGATCCGTCAGCCGGGGACGTAATGGTCACGATCAGGCTTCCCAGTCCCAGTTGCGCCTGAGCCTGGGTCGAAATCAATGCGAGGCTGGAAATCGCAAGCAGAGCCGCTGCCCAGACATTCCTTTTCAGGTTCTTCAGCGTGGAGCGTGCATCCATTCGACCAGCCTCCCTTTCTAATCCTCGCGCCGCGAGCTTCGCTACTTACCGGTCATTGTCCAAGACGATCAGTTTGGTTCACGGGATGACATCGAACGCGTCGATCAGGATCCAGAAATCGCTCGAGAGCGTGTTCTTGCCTATCACCTGGATCGACAAGGTATGAGTGCCGGGAGCCAGACCGCTTCTAAAGAAGTCGGTATGCTGAGGTCCTTCCGTCTCGAAATACGTATCGAAGTCCTCGACGAAGACTCCATCCAGGGATATGCGGGCCATCCCGCACTGCGGTCCGCGCGCGCCGATCCAGCGGATCCCCGTTCCGGTGAAAGTGATGGTCGCTTGCGCGCCCACCGTATGGGATTCCGCACTGGCCCCTTCACTGTATGCCTTGTCGCGATTGTCCTGAATCCAATTCGGGCCGTAGGCGATGGCCGGATCGGTATCCTGGTGGCGCGTTCCCGACATCGTCACCTCGAAACCATCCACCACGATGAGGGGAGAAGTCGAGGCCGCGTTCTGCTCGCCAGTCACTTCGACCGTCAAGGTATGACTCGTGTCCGCCAGGCCCTGTTTGGTGAATATCTCCGCCTGGATTTGTTCCGCGGCCGAATATGTATCGATCACCGGGAACACGACTCCATCCAGGGATACCCGAGCTATCCCGGTCTGCGGCCCGCGGGCGCCGATCCAGCTGATCCCTGTCCCGTCGAAGCTGATACTCGCTTTTGCGCCCGGCACCTTCGAGAGCGTAGCGATTCCAGCGCTCCATGCCCGGCTCGTGTCGAACGCCATCCAGTCCGGGGCGACGAAGGACCCGGCGCTGTAGGTAATGGAGGGATCCGTTTCCTGCAAGCGCGAGACTGTCGCGGCGGGCACGTCGAATGCATCGACGACGATAAGGGCACCTGTCGCTGCTGCGTTTTGCCGGCCGGTTACTTCTATCGTCAAGGTATGGCGCGCGTTCGTCAGGCCGGTAGCCTCGAACATGGGTACCCGGACTTCCACTGTCTTCGAGAACGTATCGACCTCGGCCAGGAAGGCTCCATCCAGGGAGATGCGAGCGATGCCGGTGCTGTCCGCGCGGCCGCCGATCCAGGTGACGGAGGGACCGCTGAAGGTGAACGTGGCTTGCGCGCCCGTCGTCGTCGAGAACGCCGCGGTCCCGCCGCTCCATGACAGACTTCCATCCGGCGCCCAACCAGCGGTGTACGCAACGGACGGATCCGTTTCCTCGAAGCGCTTCGCCGTCCCCGGTGGCGGCGGTGGCGGAGCATTGTTGGCGACCGTCACCGTCACCGTAGTCGATTCGGTGTGGTTGCCCGCGGCATCGCGCGCGACTGCGGTAATGGTGTGCGAACCGTCGCTCACTGAAGCGGTGTCCCAGGGGATCGAATACGGCGCGCTCGTGTCTTCGGCGCCGAAGTTAAGGCCGTCTATTCTGAACTGCACACCGATCACGCCCACGTTATCGGAGGCGCTCGCCGTCAAGTTGGTCGTGCCGGAGACAGTGGCTCCGGAGACGGGAGACGTGATGCTCACCGTCGGGGGCGTGGTGTCCGCGGGAGACCCGTTGGCCACCGTCACCGTCACCGGATCCGAGGTGGTGCGGTTGCCCGCCGCATCGCGCGCGACCGCAGTGATGGTGTGAACGCCATCGCTCGTGGTGGTCGTGTCAAAGAGAATCGAGTACGGCGGGGTGGTGTCTTCCGCGCCGCCGTTGACTCTGTCCAGTTGAAACTGAACGCCGACGACGCCGACGTTGTCGGAGGCGCTCGCCGTCAACATCACCGTCCCCGATATCGTCTGGCCGTCGCTCGGGGAAGTGATGCGCACCGTCGGTGGCGTCGTGTCAGCGGGAGGCGGCGGGGCGGTGTTGGCTACCGTCACCGTCACCGGATTCGAGGTGTACTGAACGCCGAGCAGATCCCGCGCGACCGCGGTCAGGGTATGCGAGCCATTGCCGGCGGTGGTCGTGTTCCAGGAGACCGAGTACGGCGAGCTCGTGTCTTCGGCGCCGAGGTTGGCGCCGTCGAGTTTGAACTGGACGCCGCGGACGGTTATAAGACCGATGATGCTTACGCTTGCACTGACCGGGACCGTGCCGGAGACAGTCGACCCGGAATCCGGGGATGTCATCGTCACTATCAGGCTGCCCAGTCCCAGTTGCGCCTGAGCCTGGGTCGAAATCAGGGAGAGGCCGGAAATCGCAAGCAGCGCCGCCGCGCCGACACGCCTTCCGATCTTCAGCATGGATTGCTCCTTCCTATAGCCCCCCTGTTTAGCGCGGATTATTACCCTCCAACTATTAAGGCTCCGTGATCCGCGGCAGGCCGATTGCACTACGATCCGTGGAATCTGACTCGCGGCTCGAGCAGTAGCTCGTCGATCGAACGCGGCGGCGCGAGCGTCGCCGCATACCACTCGACCGTCCGCTCCAGCCCCGGCCGTATCCTCCACGCCGGCTGGTAGCCGAGTAACCGTTTCGCCTTGTCGATGTCGGCCTGCGACAAGCGCACATCCCCGACGCGCGATGCGCGATGGATCGGGCGCACCCCACGCACGCGGGGAAAACGCGGCGCGAGCAACGAGCGGATCATCTCGAACAGCTCGTTGAGAGTCGTCTTTTCGTTCAGCGCGACGTTGTAGACCTGGTTGAGGGCAGCCGGTTCATCGGCCATGGCCGCGAGCAGATTCGCCTGGACCGCGTTGTCGACATAGCAGAAATCGCGGGCGGTTTCCCCGTCGCCATTGATGAAGACCGGTTCCTCGCGGATCATGCTGGCAACCCATTTCGGGATCACCGCGGCGTACGCCCCCTCCGGATCCTGGCGCGGACCGAACACGTTGAAGTAGCGCAGCCCGATCGAGCCGAATCCGTAGCAGCGCGCGAAAATCTCCGCGTAGAGCTCGCTCACGTATGTGGTCAGCGCGGAGGGTGACAGCGGCCGGCCGATCTCGGGCTCGACTCTCAGGAGCCCGGGCCGGTCGCCGTAGGTTGCGCTCGATCCGGCATAAACGAATCGCGACACACCGGCGCCGTGCGCAGCGACCAGCATTTTGAGAAACCCCGTGACGTTGTTGTCATGGGCGGCGATCGGGTCTGAAATCGACCTCGGTGCGCTCCCGAGCGCCGCCTGGTGCAGCACGAAATCCACCGAGCGGCACGCCTGGCGACAGGTATCGAGCGAGCGGATATCGCCCTTGATAAAGCGAAAATTCTTCCACCGCGTTTCGGTGACGGCGCTCTTCACCTGTACCAGGTTGCCCGGCTTCCCCAAGGAAAAATTGTCCAGCCCGACGACCCGCTGATCCAGCTTGAGGAGGGTTTCCAGGAGACTCGAGCCGATGAATCCGGCGACGCCGGTAACGAGCCAGGTGCGGGGCCGGATCCTGAGGCGCTCCTGCACTCCTTCATACGTCGTCGTTCCCATCCTGTCCTTTCGTCCCAACGCCACCGGGGGAGAATCTGCAGGAAATCGGGCCCGGTCCCACCGCGTGTATTGTCGAAATTCACCATGTAGGGATTGTGTGTCCCCTATGGTCCGGACGGACCGTTCCTGCCGTACAGGTCCTTTCGGCGGAGCGATTCGCGCACCAAGCCGGTTCAGCCCGTCAATGGACCACGGCTTCGTCGGCAGGAACAGGAGTCTGGCAAAGATCAAGAAGCATTCGCTCGTAGCGGTCCACCATCGCGCGCTCGGAAAAGCGCGCTTCGACCACCTCACGCGCTTTTCTTCCCATGCGTTCGCGGTCCGAGCGGTTGAGAAGTCGCGTCAGTTTGTCGACGAGCGCTGCGGTATCGCCGACCCGAAACAGAAATCCGTTTTCCCCCGGGAGGATCATCTCGGCCGCGCCGCCGATATCGGAGTGCACCACGGGCTTGCCGAGCGCCATGGCCTCGAGCGCGGCAAGGGAAAACGTCTCGACCGCCTCGCTGCACAGCGCGACCGCGTCGCAAGCGGCGACGTAGGGGCGGATGTCCCGCTGGAGCCCCGTGATCACGATGTCGCCCTCGATGTCGAGCGCGCGAGCGCGTGCCTCGACCGTCGGGCGCGTCGCGCCGTCGCCGATCATCAGTGCCCGGACTGGGATGCCCATTTTGCGGAGCGTGGCGACGGCCTCCACCAATTGCACATGGTTCTTTTCCGGGCGAAGCAGCGCCGATATCCCGATCACGAAGTCGTCATCGGAAAAACCAAGCGCGCTGCGCAAGCTCCGCCGTTCCTCGGGACTCAAACTTTCGCAAAATGCCTCGGTGTCTACGCCGTTGTAGATCAGTTCGTTGCGCCGAGAGAACACTCCGCGGCGCAGCCAATGGCGCCGCTGCGCCTCGCATATGAACACCAGGCAGTCCGCGGCCCAGAAGAAGGGGCGGTAATAGAGCATCTGCAGCCACTCCTTCACGCCCGGCAGGAGCGTCGTGTGGAACGTCACCGCAAGCGGCGCGCGCGCACCTGCGCGGCGCAGCGCGAGCCAGCTATACAGGAGTGCATACGGATTCGCCGCCACGACCACCGAAGGCCTGAGAAGGGAAAGGTGCGCGGCGAAATCGGCCAGCGCGCGCCGGTCGAAATAGCGGTCTGCGTTGAGGCACCGCACGGTACCGTATTCACCCAGCCGAAGGCGATCAAGCTGATCGCCGATGTTCTTGATGTAAACCGCGTGGCACTCGTGTCCACGCTCGGCCAGACGATTCATGAGGGCGACCGCGTGGCGTTCGGCCCCGCCGTAGGACAACGAGCCCGTGACAAAAATCAATCGCGCCATGAACCGCTCAAAGCCCGTGTTCCGGATTGCGGACGGCAGCGAGCCACGCTCGGCGCATACCAAACATGATGCTGGTGAGCTCGACAACGAGGGCCGCGTAATCGACGATGGAAACGCGCATCACCGGCGCCGCATCCAGCATCCCCCGTAGGCGCGGTATCGATGATCGTCGCGATCTCCTCGGCGAAGCGAAGGCGAGCAGCGGATAGACGAGCGCCCCGACCATGACGTTACTTTTAACTGAATTATGTTGCGTTAGATGGACCTCCGATGCGCCGGTCGGACTACCCTAGGCGCTTACCATCGAGCACGTGGTAACGCTCAGCGATGCGGCAACAGCAGCGCAGGGCACGCGGGGAAGGCGCCTCACGGTCGGGTCTATCGCGCGCGTGGCGCGCGCGCTTGACTTACTTCGCCCGGGGAGCGCATGATTCGCGGCAACGCCGGTTGGGGAGCGCCCCGGGAATTGCCGATCTGGCCGCCGAACGCGCGCCGGCACGCATAGCTTCCTTAAAGAGCAGAACGTTGGTTGCCCGCGAGTTTTGAACTCCACGTTTTGGGCAGCGACTCCTCGACTCAACAGATGAAGGTTCCTGTCCCACCCCAATGAAACAGCTGTTGCTTCGGAAGGGGCGCGTGGCCGTCCTCGACGTTCCCGCCCCCGGGATCTCCCCGAAGAACGTTCTCGTTGAAGTTTGCTATTCATTAATCAGCACCGGGACCGAGATGGCGAGCGTCAACCTTTCGGGCGCTTCACTGCTGACCAAAGCGAAGGAACGGCCTCAAGAAGTGGCCAAAGTTTTGAACTCCATCCGCGTGCGTGGTCTCAAAAAGACGTTGGCGCTCGTGCAAAACAAACTTGACGAGTGGAAGGCTCTCGGCTATTCCTGCGCGGGGCGCGTGATTGCTGTGGGAAGCGATGTCATCAATTTTCAAGTCGGCGACCGCGTTGCGTGCGCGGGCGCGGGCTTGGCCAATCACGCCGAAATCATTTCGGTTCCGTCGACATTGGTCGTGAAGATTCCGAGCGGCGTTTCTGATGTGGATGCGTCTTTCGTTACTATCGGCGCCATAGCGCTTCAGGGGGTTCGCCGGGCCGATGTGCGGCTTGGCGAGACCGTTTGCGTGCTCGGCCTTGGACTCATTGGCCAAATCACGGTCCAACTATTAAGCGCCGCCGGCTGCCGCGTGATCGGACTTGATTTGGATGAATCCCGCGTTGGTTTGGCCATGAAGCATGGGTTGACAGCCGGGTCGTCCGACAACGAACAGCTTCGCTCGTTGCTTGACAATACGACCGGTGGCCTCGGCGTTGATGTGACCTTGATCACCGCTTCTACATCGAGCAGCGAACCAACCCGTCTTTCATTCGACATCACACGGAAAAAAGGGAAGGTGGTGGTGGTGGGCGCAGTCGGAATGGATCTGCAGCGGTCGCCTTTTTATGAGAAAGAGCAGGACTTCTTAATTTCATGCTCTTATGGGCCTGGCCGCTACGATCCCGATTACGAAGCGGGTGGGCACGACTATCCATTTGCCTACGTGCGCTGGACCGAGAACCGCAACATGCAGGCGTTTCTCGAACTAATTGGGACTGGAAAGGTGAACGTGGCTCGGTTGGTTGAAAAGGTCTTTCCAATCGACGATGCGACACAAGCCTATGATCTTCTCGGAAAAGAAGGACCCAAGCCGCTCGCAGTCGTTTTGTCTTACCCCGCCGGATCGACGTTGGCGCCGAAGACCGCTGCTGTGGTCACGATGGGCCAACTTCCCGCGGCGAAATTTCCGATCCGGATCGGGTTGATCGGCGTCGGTAATTTCATGCAAACCACGCACATCCCGAATTTAAAAGGGATGGCATCCTCCGCCACCATTACCGGCGTTTGCGCGGCGAACAGCGCTTCCGCCGCCGCGATGGGCAAACAGCTCGGCGCGTCGGTGATCGCCACCGATTACCGCGAGCTTTTGAGAAATCCATCGATCGACGCGGTCGTGATCGGAACGCGGCATGACAAACACGCATCGATGGCCGAAGATGCGCTTCGCGCTGGCAAGCATGTATTTTTGGAAAAGCCGATCGCTCTCACCGTCGAGGACCTCGACCGTCTGGACAAAACGATCCAAGGATTGTCTTCCTGTCCCGTTTTCATGATTGGGTTTAACCGCCGGTTTGCGCCGATGACCGTCGCGCTAAAGAACGCGTTATCCGGCCGCAAGACGCCGCTCGTGTCGCTGTTTCGCGTGAATGCGGGCGTGCTTCCGGCCAATCATTGGGCGAACAGTCCTGAAGGCGGCGGCCGGTTGCGCGGCGAAGCCTGCCACATGGTTGATTTCTTTCAGTCCATTGTCGGAGCGCCGCTCGAATCGATTGCGGTGTCGGCGATCAAAGTCGAACCGTCGACGGTTGGCTTGCCCGATGAAAACTTTTCGGCCCAGTTCGTCTATGCTGACGGATCGCTTTGCACGCTGGTTTACACCTCGATGGGTCATTCGGCTGTTTCCAAAGAATCGGTGGAAGTCCATTGGATGGGACAGTCAGCGGTATTGGAGGATTTTAAGCGCCTGACATTCCATGGCGGTTCCGCCAAATCCATTTCCTCGGCGCAGGACAAGGGGCATCGCGCCTCGCTCGATACGTTTTTAAAATCAATTCAGCAGGGAGTTTCTTTTCCGACGCCTTGGTCCGACCTGCTCGAAACATCGCGGGCTGTGATCGAACTCGATCGCGAGGTGTGGGGCAAAAGCGCCGAACCATGTGCGGAATCCTAGGCGTTTTCCGGACCCAAAACTCCGGCTTGCCCATCGATGTTGAAATAATCAAGAAGATGCGGGACACGATGCAGCATCGTGGTCCCGATGACGCCGGCCTTTATATTTCCCCGCAGCAGGAAATCGGCCTTGGGCATAGGCGGCTCTCCATCATTGATCTCTCTTCCGTCGCGGTCCAGCCGATGTCCAATGAAGAGGAGTCGGTTTGGATTGTTTTTAACGGCGAGATTTACAATCACGCAGAGATCCGCCCCGAACTCGAAAAGCTGGGCCGTAAGTTCAAAACCGACCATTCCGACACCGAAGTAATTCTTAAGGGGTACGAACAATGGGGCGAGGGAGTTCTCTCGCGCCTTCGCGGTATGTTTGCTTTTGCGATCTGGGAAAAGAGAAAAGGAAAGCTTTGGCTCGCGCGGGACCGGATGGGAGTGAAGCCGCTTTATTACACCATCCATAACGGGATGTTTTTGTTCGCTTCCGAGATCAAGGCGCTTCTGACGTATCCGGGCGTCAAGCGCGCGATGCATGAACGATCTTTCTACGATTTCCTCACTTTTCTTGTGGCGCCGGCGCCGCAGACGCTCTTCGAAGGAATCTTCAAACTCCCGGCCAGCCACACACTCACGGTTTTCGCGAACGGCCAAACCAAAACCCACCGGTACTGGAATCCGTTCCACGAACTGAACGAATTTCCGAAGCACTCCGAAGAAGAGTGTATCGACCGGATCATGCACACGCTGCGCGAGTCGATCCGATACCGCATGGTCAGCGATGTTAATTTCGGCGTTTTTCTATCGGGCGGAATCGATTCCTCGACCAACACCGCGCTCATGGCCGAACAGATGACGCGACCGGTCGAAACGTTCTCGATTGGCTATGAGGACGGCGGCGCTTTCAACGAGCTAAACTACGCGCGTAAAATTGTCGACCGCTACAAAACCAATCACCACGAAATTATTATCAAACCGAAGGACCTGGTCGATTTTCTGCCGAAACTTGTTTTTCACCAAGATGAGCCGATCGTGGACCCGGTTTGTGTGCCCGTTTATTACGTATCGAAATTGGCGAAGGACAACGGCACCACCGTCTGTCAAGTCGGTGAAGGCGCAGATGAACTCTTTTGCGGTTACCCACTTTGGGGAATGTGCCTCAGGGCCCAGCCCTGGGTGACCGCGTATCAAAAAATCCCGAGCCCCCTGCGTCGCATTGCATGGGGTATCGCGAATGCCGTGACCCGCTCGCCCAAGTCGATGCGCCGATTGGATGTGTTCCGTCGGGCCTCCGCGGGGGAATCCATATTCTGGGGCGGAGCGGAAGCGTACCAAGAAACGACGAAGCAGCGTTTCCTCAGTGAAGATTTCTTGGGGCGGTTGAAAGGCCACACGTCCTATTCGGCGATCCAGTCGTTGCGCGATGATTTTGAGAACGATGCGCCCGATGGGGCGGATACACTCCATTGGATGTCGTATTTGGATTTGCGTCTTCGATTGCCCGAACTGCTTCTAATGCGCGTGGACAAAATGACAATGGCCACCGCTGTTGAAGCGCGCGTGCCGTTCCTCGATCAGGAATTCGTTCAGCTTGCGATGACCATTCCACAGTCACTCAAGTACAAAGACAAAACGCTGAAATACCTTCTGAAAAAAGCGGTGGAGCCGGTGCTGCCGCGCGACGTGATATACCGACGCAAGCAAGGGTTCGGCGTGCCGGTCGAAATGTGGTTTCAAGAGGAATTGGAGTCTTGGTCGAACAAGACAATTATGGATTTTAGCCGTCGGACCGATTATTTCGATGAAGGCGTGATGCAGACTTACCTTCAGACCGCCGGCTCGAAGATGACGTGGTTTCTCCTCAACTTTGTCCTCTGGCACGAGACCTGGATTGAGCAAAGAGAAGTTTTTCTCCCGCTCTGACGTGGGCCTTTTTCACAAACTTCATCGCCTTCGGCAAGTTTCAAAATCCGAGCTGCCGCGTATCGCTGTTTCCAGGACGGCCCATCGGGTTCATTCCAGTTTTGAGCGTTGGCTTTATACAGTAAAAGGGGCTCGTTTCCAGAAAACACCCAAATCCCTTCGACCCATCGGCCTTTTTCATCCAGATCCCCTCTCCACTGGGTTCTCAAGCCGTTTTCGCTCTGAAAACTCCGCTGAAACGGATTCAATCATCAAACGAGCCGACCAGGCGGTCAATTCGGTTTTTGATTTATTGGGGTCCGGGCCAATGGACTTAAAGAAATTTGGCGAAAATTTCTGGCACATGGATTTCAAATCCGAGAACAGATGGAACCCTCACGCCTTTTTCACCGATATTCCACACGATGCTCCTGTCCCTGGCGCCGATATAAAAGTTCCGTGGGGATTGTCGCGTTGCCAGCATTTTGTGACTCTCGCTCAGGCGTCTTGTCTGACAGGAGACACAAAGTATGCCCAAGCGTTTTCAACGCAACTGGAATCCTGGATCCAGTCGAATCCGCCCAAATATGGCGTAAATTGGGTCTGTCCCATGGAAGTAGCGTTACGCGCATGCAATTGGCTGGCGGCGTGGGACATATTTCAGCATTCCCCGGGTTTGGGAAAAACGTTCAGAGACAAGTTTTCTTTGTCCTTATGGGAACATGGCAATCACATTTATCATCATCTCGAATGGGGCGGCGATGTGTCCACGAACCATTATCTTTCCAATTTACTGGGACTCGTTTATGTCGGCTTGGCCTTGGATCAAAAGAAATGGATTGTTTTCGCCCAGGATGAATTTTCCAAAGAGATTTTTCGGCAGACCTACGACGATGGTTTTGATTATGAGGGCTCTACAAGTTATCACAGGTTAGTGCTGGAAATCTTCTTTTTCTATGCGCTGCTCTGTCAACGAAACGGAGGGCGGGTGCGGGGCTTGGGATCCGTTTTTCTCGAAAGATTGGGATTGATGTTTGAGGCGATCCTGCAGCTCTCCGCCAACGACGGAACGGTTCCATCCATCGGAGACAATGACAGCAGTCATGTTCATGTTTTTTTCAACCGGGACGACGATGATATGGCGTATCTATCCGGCTCAGGCGCGGTTCTTCTCGACGTTCCTTCTTTGAAAATTCAGGATTGGGCAATGCCTTCGGAATTGCTTTGGCTCTTCGGTCTGGATGGATCGGACCGGTATCAGCGAATGAAGGGCCTTCTGGCAAAGGCCATTCCGTCAAAGAAACCGTCCCAGTCCGGACTCTTGACTCTGCGCGGACCGAACGATTTGTTGGTTTTTTCCGCCGCGCCTAATGGCACCCGTGGTGTCGGGGGGCACACTCACAATGACAAGCTGAGTTTTTGCTTGTGGGTGAACGGCGAATGGTTTTTGATTGATCCAGGAACAGGCGTTTACACTCCGGACCCGGAATTGCGGAACCGACTTCGGTCAACGCGGGCCCACAACACCGTAGCGATTGACGGCAAAGAACAGAATACGATCAGGCCGGAGTCCCTATTTTCATTGGCCAATGAGGCGTTTGTCTCGGTCGACCGCTGGGAAAGAGATAGATGTATTCAGGCCCGACATACCGGCTACCGTCAGTTAAGACCGGCCGCCATTCACCATCGCGAAATTCGCCGTGAATCAGATCCGCTCCGCTGGGTTATCACCGATGATTTAGAAGGGACCGGATCAAAAACGCTCCAATGGACCTTTGTCATGGGCCCTGGAATTGAGGTGTCCGAACAAAAGCCGGGAGCCTGGCAATTGGTCGGTCAGCGCGGCCGGTTGAGACTGACTATCGATGCAGGAGGTGCCAGGGCACAACGCGTTCCAGGGATTTGGTCCCCTTCCTATGGAATCGTCAAGGAAACGGCCCGACTGGAAGTTACGACTCAAACTGAACTTCCCTGCCGGGTCAAGATCATCCTTGAAAGTTTGTTCTAGGGGAGTACGCTGCCTGCACCGAGCGAACTATGCGGCAGCGGCTGTCACAGCACGGGCATCACTGCCGATCACTGCTCTCACCCACCCCGGCGTTCATGTAATCTTGGTACAGCTGCCTATACTGCGGCTTCGTGATCCAGTCGAAGACGCCGATGAGATAGCCGAGGAAAGCCCCGACGTCGCCCGCGATGACTACCCGTGGAACCTGAAGCAGTTGGCTGAAGCGCACGGTCCCCTCGCCGACCTTCGTCAACTGCCGCACCCCGGCCCGATAGAGGTAGGCGGCAAAAATAAGGAGCGGCACTGGCAAGACTACCGGATGAACCGCACCGTATCCGACGGCGACGAGGATTGCCGCATAGAACAGGAAGTGTCTACAGTATACAGACTGGGGGTGGGCGATGTGGCCGTCGCCGCGTGCGTAGATGAGATTCTGCATAAACAGGGCTTGCGGGTCTTTCCGGATATGGTGGTAGACCAGAGCATCCAGCGACAGCACAATGCGGGCTCGCGCGATAAGTAGCTTGCGTCCGAAAAGCTTGTCCTCGGCAGCGCGCAGCCATGTCGGCATGCCGCCCAGGCGCTGATAGCAGGCCCGCGAAACCGCCAATCCCAGGCCACTCAGGCGAGGTTCCGCCGGGATGCGGGCGAGTTGTTCCGTACGCGACAAACGCGAAAACAACATCATCCCCCCGTACCGTATCCGGGCAACACAGTGCTCGAAATCGCTTTCCACATGAGGCTCGAACAGGCCGCCGACCGCATCGACCGTGACATCTTGCTCGAATGGTCTCGTCATTTCCTCGATCCAACGGGGATGCACGAGATTGCCGAAATCAAGAAAAAGCAGGATGTCGCTGGTTGCGACAGCGGCAGCGTGATTACGCCCCGCGCCGGCAAAAATCTGCGGATTGGGCACGACGCGGATTGGGACACCGCGTCTCATGTATGCCTCCACCCGCTCCAGAGTTCGATCGACAGATTGGCCGTCGGCGATGACGATCTCATCGGGGAGACGGGTAGAGGCAAATACCGCGTCGAGCGTGGGCCCAACCGATCGCTCTTCATTCTTGACGGGCATGATGAGCGCAACGGTTCGCCACTTTGTGGCACGAGCGGTCAACCTGTTGCCGCGTATGCAAAGGGCGGGTGAGTGTTCAACGTATGACATAGGTCAGACGCGGCGCCCGTATTTCGGGTCAGCGCCGCCGTTCTGCAAAGAGCTCCTGAATCACCGCCAGAGCATGCGGGATTTTATTGACGCGCGTAGCACCCGCTCAGAGCGGCCCATGGTCCATCTGGATCATTGCCGGTCATCCGGCGATTTTTCTTGGGCGCCTCCCGAACTTACTCGGGAAATCGGGCGGCAATGCCAGGGTGCGGACGACCAAGTCCCAATGTCCAAGGCCGATGAGGCCGGGCAAGTATGCGCAGCAGAAAACGGCGCCCGAAACCAGGATCGCGAGGGCATGGCCGAGCGTAGATGGAATGAGGAGAAGCGTTGCATATGCAGCCACACCGGCAGCGATCGCGGCACCCCCGATGCTGCCGATGGTGTGCCAATCCTGAAGGGCTCGGACGGGCAATGCGAGGACCCGGGAGGCGCTTGCAAAAACCACAGAGATCGCGACGAAATTCCCGAGTACCGCGCCGGCCATCGCACCCGGCATCCCCCATGCAAGGCTTCCGGCGTAGCCCGCCAGCAATCCGACGGGGAGCGAGAGCAAGCTCGATCGAAGCAGAGACTGGCCTTGCCGGAGCGCCAGCATGACCGTCGTCATCTCAACGGATGCAACCAGAAATGCGATGACGTTCAATCGCAAAACGGGTACCGCGCCTGCGTACGCTTCCGTGTATACCAACCTGATGATCGGATCGGCGGCGGCAAAGAGGTACGCAAGCAGCGGAAAAACGAAGAGCGAGACTGCCACGTTGCTGCGACTGTTAAGGTTCATGACCTTCGAGAGATCGCCCTCCGCTTGTGCCTTGCTCATTTCCGGAAATATCACGTTGTTGACCGTCGTGCGAATGATCGTTCCCAGTGCCAGAGCAACCACACCGGTCGAGTACACGCCGTATTGGGCAGAGCCGAACAATACGACGACCAACCACTGATCTGCCTGCTGGCGCAGCAGATAGACGGCGTTGTTCGCTCCGATCGGAACGGCGTACTTGGCCTGCTCCAGCCAGTGGGACGTCCGGCCGAACCAGAGTTCCCAGCCGTAGCGGGAAGTCGGGATTGCAAGCAGTAGAAGCGCTTTTGTGGCGGCCAAGAGCGCAAGGACGCCAATTACGGCACTGATTCCGCCCAACATGGCTGCCGCGATGACCGCCCCCCCTCTGAGCATGGCCAATCCGAAGATGAGCCCGGCCTGCAAATCGACGCGACGCTCCGCGTTGGGCAGTATGTCGAGCGTTGAGGAGAAAACCCAAAGTGCCCAGAAGAGCGTCGCCGTAAAGGGTGATTGCGCCAGTGCCCCGAGAGAACCGGGCAGAAGGGGATTCAATGGACTCAGTACAAGAGCGCTGAGCAGCCCGGCGACGAACATGTAGAACAGGGCTTGCCGTACGAAAACAGCTTGACCGCGCAGATCGTGGCGCGGCAGAAAATAGGACAGACTACCCGTCATGCCGAACGGGGCGATTGCGAGTAAGGTTCCGGCTGTCAGCCACAGCAGCCTATAGTCACCGAAACCGACCTCGTCCAAGACCCGAACAAGGACTACGGGGGTAAACAACTGGACGGCAAAGTCCGAGATGTTCGCCACGCCCAACGTTATGAACTGACGCCTCATGAGAAGTGGGAACGGCGTGAATCAGTCCTCCGGCCTCTTGGTGCGTTGACCGTACATCATTCCGATCGCCAGCCACAGGAAGACTTGCTCTGGTCTCGGCATGAGGCTGCTGTCTGTCACGTAAGAGATCAGCAGGCTTGCCAGTCCGGCCGCTCCCCCCAGGTAGAATCCCCGCAGGGTCGGGGTCAAGGCCGGATCAACGCTCAATGCGCGAAAGCCCTTCCAGACGTGGGCGAAATAGGCGCAAACGAGAATCAGGCCGGCTATTCCCATGTCGAGGAGGGCCTGCAGGTACGCGTTGTGAGCATGCCCAACCGCCGCAATCGTTACCCCGGCTCCCTTGTGCATGGCCTCCGACCAGAGAATCGACCAGTGGCCTTGGCCGTAAATCGGGCTTCGCAGCACCTCGGGTAGGAGCGGCAGCCAGATTTCACCGATGCGCCCCGCACTGACTAAGTCGAGGCCGCTTCCAAACCCAGTTGTAACGCGGTCGTAGACTGCACCGGGAAGGAAAAACAGCGCGACCACCGACAGAAGACCGAAAAAGATCAGGGTCTTCGTGTTGCGGCGCCAGAGCAGGAACAACACGTTGACCACGATGAAAGCCAAGAACGCGCCGCGCGAGAACGTGAGCACCATGGCGACCACCGTCAGCCCCATCGACGCCAGCAGCGCGAGCCTGAGCCTGGATTCCTTCGACTCGGCCCAGGGGAAGAGCAGCAGCGCGTACGCGACCTCGTACAGGCGCCCCAATTCGTTGGCGTGCATCCCGAGCGGCGACAGGAACCCGCGCGAGTCGCTTCTCGCGAGCTCGCTCAGCGCGGCCCCGGACTGGTAAACAAACACGACGACCATCGCGCCCATCATCCAGATCGAGATCAACGTGGGAATCAGGAACTTTTCCGGTTTCTCCGACCTCGACACTGCGGCACCGACCAGCAGCGCGAATATCACCATAAACAACGGCTTCACCACCGCGTCGCGGATGTAGCTGGTTGCGCTGTCGAACTCGATTAAGACATACCTAGAGAGGCCGGGCGCGATGTCGCCGACATGGCCCGAACCCAGCGCGCCGGCGATGATGATCGGCACGATATACAGCCAGAACAATGGGCGCGGCATGAATCGACGGAGGCTGCCGTCGAACAGCCCGTGCAGCAGGTACGAGCCGAGCGTCCCGAGCAGCAGCAGGTTAGCGGGGTTGAGGCCCGTAACCCCGAGCATCGCGCGCGGAAAGAGGTAGCTATTCGACAGCGGCAGCAACAGGATGAGCAGCACCACCCCGATTCGAAAGTCGCGCAGGATGAAAACGCAGCTGAACAGCGAGGCGGCCAGCAGCAGTGCGTTCAGCTCGGCGATTGCGACCACGTACCCCCAGAAGATGCCGAGCAGCGCAATGCCCGCGAACACCGAAAGCCTTGGCGCAATACGGCGCCATGTAGGTGCGTCCTGCGGGGAATCGTCGTCGCGGAATATCGCCGTGCACCGCCGCCAAAGGGCCGCCAGCCCAGGGAAGACCCGCCGCTCCAGAACCAGGGACATTCTGGTCAGTGCGGTTCAAAAGGCGTTGAATACGGTACCGACGACGCGAACGCCCGCATCGCTCAACTCCCGAATGACGCTGGTCGTATCGGCAAGACGGGTGTGGTCCTTGCGGGCGAGCATCACGACACTGCCTGCCCGGAAAGCCACGTTCTGCGCATCTGCGCAGAGTTTCGCCGGCGGGGTATCAAAGAGGATGACGTCGAACTCGCTCCACATTTCCTGCAGGAATCCGCCGAGCGCAGGGCGCGACAGCAGCTCCTGTGGATTGGGCGGGGGTGCGCCGGCCGGCAGAAGCGAAAGCCTCCCGAATTCCCGGACGGGCGCGACGGCGCCGCGATCGGCGCGACCGGAAAGGACCGCCGTAAGGCCGACCCGGTCAGGGATATTGAAGATCCGGTGCTGTCGCGGGGCGCGCAGATCGGCATCGATGAGAAGCGTGCGTTCGCCGAGCTGCGAAAAAACTACGGCAAGATTGGCGGCCACATAACTGCGCCCTTCGCAGGAGCCTGGGCTGGCGATTACCAGTGCCCGGTGCCTGACCCCGGCCTTGGACCAACGCATCAACAACTGGGTCCGCAGCGCCCGCAGTTCCTCGGCGCGGGGGTGAAACGGTTCGTACGCGACAACGAGTTCGCTGCTGATGCTCTCATTGCCGGGCAGCAGATGGGGAAGATCATACTGTTTCGCGACCGCGCAACGCAGGTCGTCTTCTGTGATCAGGCCCAGGCGTTGCGCCGCTTCGCCGAATCTCAATCCCTTCGACTGCTGCAGCTGCATGACCCGCTCGATGTCCTCGACGCCGAGCTTTCCTTCTTCCGCGAGAATGCTGCCGATGCGGCGGTCGTAACGCGCGAGAACGCGCCCTGACCCTTCGATCGGCAAGACATTCTCCGGGGGATTCATCGTCACTTCTCAGCCCGGATTCGGCAAAGCTAGTCCGGTGCCGCTTGGCCGGCCGAGCAGGCGGCCTTGAGCGGGCTGCCAGGTGTTGAGCACAGCAAGCAGCGGGACATCCAAGTCCAGGTCGCTGCGCAAGCGCACCCGACGATCGAACATCTCCATCAGCATCACGATCGCGATGCCAAGCATCGTTCCGATCAGCACCGACAGGGCGATGTTGAGGGCGATTTTCGGTTGAAAAGGCTTGCTCGGCACGACTGCAGGATTGAGCACGGTGACGTTGGTTTGGCTGGCACGGCTTTCGACTTGGCTGACGACGCCGCGCTGCATGGCGGTATCGTAGGCCCGTTCGGCGGATTCCACGTTGCGCCTGAGAACCGTGAACTCATTGCGATTCTCCTTGAGCTCGAGCAGCCGTGCGCGCTGAGCCGCCATCGCATTCATGAGATCCGCCTCACGCTGACGGCTCTGGCGCGCGGAGCTCGCGATTCCTGCCACGACTTTCCTCATTTCGGCGTCGAGTTTCCTGCGCAAGGTCCGGTTCTCGGAGAGTTGTCGCTGATATTGTGGATAGTTGCTGCCGTACTGCATGGACAGTTCCTGCAGCCTTGCTTCTCCCTGCAAGAGATCCGCCTTCAGCTTCTGAATAAACTGGTTGTCGAGAACATCCGGCAGTCTATCCAGGGACCCGCCGCGTTTGAGAAATTCGCGCGCCTGCTGCTCCCGGGCATTCCATTGAAACGTTTGTTCCTGCGCTTTCACCACTTGTTCTGACAGCGCTCCCAGCCGAGTGCTATCGACATCGAAGCGCTCGTCAACCGAGACAATTCCCTCCCGCTGGAGATAGTTCGTCAGCTTCGCCTGGGCATCCTCCAGATTGGTCCGCAGGCTCTTCAACTGTTCGTCGTACCACGCCGCCGCCTGCCGCGTCGGTTCCACGCGCAGCTCGAGCATCGTATCGATATAGGCCTTGGCGAAAGCGTCGGCAACCCGCGCCGAGAAGCGGGGATCGGAGGATGAAAAGGTGGCATTGATAATGCTGCTTTGCGAGGTTTCCACCTTGAGCTTTTTGAGCAGGGCCTCGACCAGCCAGTCCTCGATGGATCCCTCGCCTCCCGCCTCAAAGGCCGCCCGCGCCGAAGGACTCTCCGCGAGCTTCAGGTCTTGCACCACCTTGCGCGCCACTCTCTTGCTGGTGATGATTTCCATCTGCGTCTGCAGGTAGCTGGGTTTCTCCTGTGGGAGCATGTTAGGGAGGACATTGCCCAGCGATTGCTCGTTCCTGGCGTCTACCACCAGCGAAACCGTCGCCCGATAGGATTTCGGCAGCAGCAAGCTCGTCACGGTGGCGGCCAGGACGGTAGCGACCATCACTAGGGCAAACACGCCGAATCGCGCGCGCAATGCGAGCAGAAATTGTTGAGGGGTCACAGGGTGCCGGTATCGTGTCCGCGCGCCCGCCTAGAACAGGCTTTCCCGGACGTAAATCACGTCATCGGGCTGCACTGGATCGGTTAGATGCGCGTCGATCGCTTGGAATTTCCCGTCCGCTGTCTTGCGGCGGATCTTCAAGCCACGGTCGGTGCCGCGCGGCGTCACGCCGCCGCCGACCGAAAGCGCCTGCATCACGGTCATCACCGGCTCCAATCGATAAACCCCCGCGCGCTGAACTTCACCGTAGATATAGAAGACGGGGGCGCGTTGCACGAAAATCGTGTCGCCGTTCTGCAACTGAAGATTCCGCGACAAATCGCCCGTGCGGTACATGGTGGGCACATTGATTTCCAGTTTCGATGTCTTGCCGTTGCGCGTGACCATCACGGTGACGCTGTCGTCGCCGGTCGGGCTGACCCCGCCGGCGAGCGCCAGTATGTCGGTGAGGTTCGAACTCGTGTCATCGAGCGGGTAACGCCCCGGGCGGGCGACCTGGCCGAGCACCGAAACTTGCCGGCTGCGCACCCGCACCACGTTGAGACTGACCTGGGGCTTCAGCACGACTTTTCCCTTGATCAAATGCTCGGCGATCCGGGCCTCGGCACCGACAGGTGTAAGTCCGGCGAGCGAAATCTCGCCGACCAGGGGGAAGCTGATGGTTCCGCGCTCTGAGATGCGCGTCTCGGTGGTGAGATCCGGGTTTTGGAAAACCGTAATGCGGATGGAATCGCCTTCCCCCAGGATCTCGCGGGACTGGCCAAAGGCCGCGACTGACAGCGTCATCGCCGCCAGACAGAGCAAGGCGGCGAGTCGCCGGGCCGCGTTCGGCGAAACCGCCGCCGAGTCCGGAACTCCGACGGCGAATGGCCTGAGTTGCAAAGGCATAGAACGCAAAGATAGCTGCACGACGTTTATGGATGATTTCTGTGCCTGGTCCTATCGGACTATCCTCAACGCAGGCCACGAAGGAGGTCCGCCATAATCACGCGACGGATCAGTCCTCGAAGCTTGATCGCGTAGGCAGATCGTGCGGTGCCATCCCACGGTTTGCACCTCACACCTGCCTGTCCGCGCCGACTGATTGCCCGGCGTCGCGGCCTCTGCCTTATGAAAAACAGATCCGAAAACACGCGACCTCCCGCGTGAATTTCTCTCTTTTTCTGCGAGATTTCGCGGCTCACAGATCCTTGGTCATTTCAAACTAGAAAGTAGTTGTACCGCTACTACAAGGAACTGTTCAGGCTGATCTTTAACTCCACTGCCGCCTCTCGCGTCAGGGAAAACCCCAAGAGTCCATAAGGTTTTGCGAAGTTAACTTAGTGAGTTATGTGAATTCCAGCAGCGTAGAAAGTTTATGCCCTTGTCATGATGACGCCTCTTCTTTGTAGTGAATGAACTACTGAGGCAATCATGAATCTTTACCTCCCGATCCCTGCGGTATGCGGGCGCACGGCTGCCGTAGTGCGCGCTGCTACGTTTGCGCTTCTCCTGGGCGCGACTTTGCCTCTCGCGGCGCAAACTGGCTCGAGCAAATTCATCCAGACCTTCCTCGTCTATTACGGCGGGGGCCCCAGGCTCGTCGCCGGCGATGCGCAGAAAATGGCGAAGTTCGATCTCATCGACACCAACAAGCATCGCTACGACGAGATCGCCCCCAA
>Ga0137379_10001313_pt1 | contig 22700 bp, 19 predicted proteins | sample SagtaG_18_FD_104812 | JGI IMG/M metagenome (GOLD analysis project Ga0137379, IMG submission 104812) | Vadose zone soil microbial communities from Sagehorn Ranch, Mendocino, California, USA - Sage2_L_80_16 metaG | ecosystem: Environmental > Terrestrial > Soil > Vadose zone | place: USA...
CGGTGCGGGCGGTGGGCCGAAACCACGGGTTTCGTAATGAACGGACTTTCCGATCGCGTACTTGTGATTGGGAAGCTGCCGCTTGGGTTCGGCCACGACGATACCTCGGGGTGTGGTAAGAATTTGCCGAGAGTATATGTATGGGTAACTGCGGCGTCAAGATTCGTTAAGAGATATCTACGATTACTGATGTCGGAGCGGGAAATAGAAGCTCAACTGCTGCATCAGCTTTTCGTGACTTGAGATGAAGTGCAGGCGGCGGGCCGGCGACGCGCACAGCCGGCGACGCCCACTTGTGTGGTCTTGACGGGCGCGAGTAGAATTAGCGGTCTTCGTCGCGGCAAGAAATACTTTTTTATGTCAGGGCAAGCACAAACTTTTCACCTCAGAGCCTGTAAGTACAGGCCCTGAAATCCGGAAACCCCTTCAGACGGAGTTTTGGCAAATGGCGCAGCACTATGACGTGATTGTGATTGGCGGCGGGCATAACGGCCTGACGAATGCCGCATACCTGGCGAAAGCCGGTAAGAAGGTGGTGGTGTTAGAGCGGCGGCATGTGCTGGGTGGGGCCGCGGTAACGGAAGAAATTATTCCGGGATTTCTGTTCAGTGAGTGCTCGTACGTGGTTTCGCTGTTGCGGCCGGAAATTATTCGGGATTTGGATTTGCCGCGACATGGACTGGAAATTTTGCCGCTGGATGGAACGTTCACGCCGATGCCGAGCGGAGATTATTTGTGGCGGATGAACGATCATGGACGGACGGTGCGGGAAATCCGGCGGCATTCGCGGGTGGACGCCGAGGCGTACGAAGAGTTTTCCAAGATGATGACGCCGATGTGCCGGTTCGTGAAACCGATTTTGTCGATGGTGCCGCCGGACCCGACAACGTTGCGGCCTAAAGACTTAAAGCAACTTCATTTCCTGATGCAACGATTCCGCGATTTGTCGAGCGATGAGCGCTATACACTGATTCAGTTGATGACGATGAGCGCGGCGGATTTCCTGGATCAATGGTTTGAGACGGACGTGCTGAAGGCGACGATGTCAGCTTCGGGAATTATCGGAACGTTTTTGGGGATTCGTTCGCCGGGCACGGCTTATGTTTTGCTGCACCACTACATGGGGGAGATCGATGGAGCGTTCCGATCGTGGGGATTCAGTCGCGGCGGGACGGGCGCGATTTCGAATGCCATTGCAGCGGCGGCACGCGAAGCTGGCGTGGAGATACGCACGAAGGCCGGCGTCGCGAAAATTATTGTGAAGAACGGGCGCGCGTGCGGAGTGGCGTTGCAGAGTGGGGAAGAGCTTGCGGCGAGCGTGGTTTCATCGAGTGTTGACCCGCATTTGACGTTCGAGAGATTTCTGGAGCCGAACGAGCTGCCAGGCGAATTTCTGGAAGATGTGAAGAGGTACAAATATCGCGGCTCGTCGGGGAAAGTGAATCTGGCGTTGGATGGCCTGCCGGAATTCAAGTGCCTGCCGGGCGATGGAGCGCACTTACGCGGGGCGCTTTCGATTTCGCCGAGCGTGGAGTACATGGAGCGAGCGTACGACGATGCGAAGTACGGGAAATTTTCCCGGCGGCCGTACATCGACATGGTGATTCCAACTTTGACGGATCCGTCAGTAGCGCCACCCGGGAAGCACGTTATGTCGTGCTTCGTGCAGTACGCGCCGTACAAGCTGGCTGAGGGTACCTGGGACGATCAGCAGCGTGAAGCGTTTGGGGACAACGTTATCGATACGATCAGCGAGCATATACCGAACATCAAGAAAATTATTGTGGGGCGGCAGGTGCTGACGCCGCTGGACCTGGAACGAGAATTTGGTCTGACACAGGGAAATATTTTTCAGGGCGAACTTTCGCTGGAGCAGCTTTTCTTTTTGCGGCCGGTGCCGGGTTGGGCGTACTACAAAACACCTGTAGAAAACCTTTATATGTGCGGGTCGGCGACGCATCCCGGTGGCGGAATTATGGCTGCGCCTGGAAGAATTGCGAGCCAGGTGATTTTGAAAGAGTGGAAAGGCGCCCCGTCGATCAAGAGTGGTTCGCGCGCACAGGCGGGGAACTGACGATGCCACTGGGACAAAAAGTAGTGGTCATCGGTGGCGGGCACAATGGATTGATCACGGCATTCTATCTGGCGAAGGGTGGATTCAAGCCCGTGGTGCTGGAGAGCCGCGACGTGGTCGGCGGCGGCGCAGTGACGGAAGAATTTCATCCGGGATTTCACGCTTCGACGCTAGCGCACACGCTGGGGCCGCTGCGACCGGATGTCGCACGCGATTTGCAGGTAGAAAAGTTCGATTGTCAGATCTTCCAACCTGATCCGCGCGTGTTTTCGCCGTCGCCGGATGGACGAGCGCTACTTTTTTATTCGGATGTAGCCAAGACGGCTGGCGCGATTGCACGGGTTTCTGCGAAGGATGGAGAGAAGTACGCGCAATTCGCGGGCGTGCTGGAAGAAGTTGCAGCGATCTTCGCGCAATTGTGCTTGATCACGCCTCCGGCGATTGACAAGCCGACAGCCGAAGATTTGTGGAACTTGTTCAAGACCGGCCGCGGTGTGCGAGGGCTAGGCAAGAAACGGATTTTTGATTTGCTGCGTTGGGGTCCGATGGCGGTAGCGGACTACGTGGCTGAGTTTTTTGAGACGGAGCTGATTCGAGCGACGATTGCGGCGCGAGGAATTTTTGGCACGGCGATGGGGCCGTGGTCCGCGGGATCGACAGCGGTTCTGCTGTTGCGAGCTGCAGCGGACGCGAACCCTGTGGGGACCGCGGCGTTTTCGCGCGGGGGCCTGGGAAAGTTCACAAATGCGCTGGCGGAGGCGGCGAAACAAGCGGGCGCGGAGATTAGAACGAACGCGGAAGTGCAGCAAATCCGAACGAAAGATGGAGCGGTCGCGGGAGTGGTGTTAAAGGATGGCGAAGAGATTGCGGCAGAGGCGGTGGTTTCTGGCGTCGATCCGAAGCGGACATTTTTCACGTTGCTCGATCCAGCGCAGCTTGAGCCCGGATTCGCGCAGCGAATGAAGAATTTGCGCGCGAAGGGTACGGTTGCGAAAGTGAATCTCGCGTTGGGCGATTTGCCGTCGTTTCCATCGCTGGTTGGCACCGTGGGGCCAGACGGATTTCGCGCGGCGCTTTCGGGAAGAATTCACATTGGGCCGGAGATTGATTATCTGGAGAGGGCGTTTGACGCTTCGAAGTATGGAGGATTCGCTAGCGCGCCGTATTTGGATGTGACGATTCCGACGATTCTTGACTCGTCGTTGGCGCCGGAAGGGAAGCACGTATTGTCGGCGTACGTGCAGTTCGCGCCGTACAAATTAAAGGATGGAAGCTGGGACGCGCGGCGCGCAGAGTTAGGCGAGACGGTGATGAAGACGCTGGCACAGTACGCGCCGAACTTGCCCAGTGTTGTTGAAGGGATGCAGGTGATCACGCCTGCGGATCTCGAGAAGACATACGGATTTACCGGCGGACATATTTTTCATGGCGAGTTGGCGCTCGATCAATTGTTTACGATGCGGCCGGTGCTGGATTGGGCGCGGTACAAGACACCAGTGCGCGGATTATTTATGTGCAGCAGTGGAACGCATCCGGGCAATGGATTGACCGGGGCGAGTGGCGCGAATGCCGCGAGGGAAATTATTCACGAGCTGCGATAGTGAGACCCTGCCGGGGACGGACACGATATATCGTGCCCCTAGCATCGAGAAAAATGACAACAATAACTAGAGAGCAGTTGAAAGAGCTCAGCAAGCGGGAAGAGCAGAAGTTCGTTGCGGAGCATCCGAAGTCAGCAGAGCTGTACGCGCGAGCGAGGAAGTCGCTGTTGGGCGGCGTGCCGATGAACTGGATGCACAAGTGGGCGGGCGCGTTTCCGATTTTCGTAGCGCGAGCGAAAGGCGCCCACTTTACAGACGTGGATGGGCGCGAGTACGTGGACTTGTGTTTGGGCGATACCGGCGCGATGACAGGGCACTCGCCGGACGTTGTGGCGGACGCGATTGCGAAGCGGGTGCGCGAAGGCATCACGCTGATGCTGCCAACGGAAGATTCTGTTTGGGTAGGCGAGGAATTGCGGCGGCGGTTCGGGCTGCCGTACTGGCAATTTGCGTTGACGGCAACGGATGCGAACCGGTTTGCGATCCGTATTGCGCGGGAGATTACCCAGAGATTGAAGATTCTGGTTTACAACTACTGCTATCACGGAACGGTGGACGAATCATTTGCATCCTTGCGCGACGGAGTGGTGGGGCCGCGACGGGGGAATATTGGACCGCCCGTAAATCCCACTGAGACGACGCGCGTAGTGGAGTTCAACGACTTGAATGCGCTCGAAGACGCGCTGAAGCACTACGATGTTGCGGTAGTACTGGCGGAACCGGCGATGACGAACGTCGGAATTATTTTACCGGACGATGGCTATTGGAAAGCCGCGCGAGAGCTGACGAAAAAGTATGGGACGCTCTTGCTGGCCGACGAGACGCACACGATTTGTGTTGGGCCGGGAGGTTGTACGCGCGAGTGGAGGCTGGAGCCGGACTTCGTGGTGTTCGGCAAGCCGATCGGCAGCGGGATTCCGGGAGCGACGTACGGATGTACGGAAGAGGTGTCGGAGCGAATTTCGGCGCGAATCGAGATGGAAGACTGCGACGTTGGGGGAATTGGCGGGACGCTGGCAGGAAACGCGCTGTCACTGGTGGCGATGCGTGCGACGCTCGAAAATGTGCTGACCGCCAAGGCGTTTGAAACGATGATTCCGCTAGCGAGGCGATTTGCGGATGGTGTGGACAGAGAGATTAAGAAGCACGGACTGGGGTGGAATGTTCAGCGACTGGGCGCGCGCGCTGAGTATACATTTCGCGAAAAGCCGCCGAGGAATGGCGGAGAATCGGCTGCAGCCGGCGATTTTGAGCTGGAGCGGTTTCTGCACTTGTACGCGCTGAATCGCGGAGTATTGTTGACGCCATTTCACAATATGGCTCTGATGTGCCCGGCGACGACGGAAGCACACGTGGATCTGCACACGCGGATTTTCGCGGAGGCCGTGGAAGAACTCCAAATGTAATGGCATGGCAAGGCTGTTGGCAGGCGGCCGTTCGAGTGGAACCGTTGGCGCGTGAATGAAGCGCGCAGTAAAATAGGAGTTTGGAGAAGCTAGGAGGAAGTGACATGGCGACGGCGGAGAGTCGATTGCAAAAGCCGGAATTTGTGAATGAGCCGTTTGTGGATTTTGCGAAGGCGGAGAATCGCTCGGCTATGGAGGCGGCGCTGAAGAAAGTGGCTTCGGAGTTTGGCCGCGAATATCCGATGGTCATCGCTGGGCAGGAAGTGAGGACCGCGGAGAAGTTGAAGTCGACGAACCCGTCGCATCCGTCGCAGGTGGTTGGCGTGGTGCAACAGGCGAGCGCGGAACAGGCGAAGCTAGCGATTGAGTCAGCGCACGAATATTTTGAGACCTGGAAGCGCGTGCCGGTGGAGCAGCGCGTGGACGCGATTTTTCGGGCAGCGAGTATTGTGCGGCAGCGCAAGTATGAAGTGTCGGCGTTGATTTGTTACGAAGTAGGCAAGTCGTGGGCGGAAGCGGACGCGGATACGGCGGAGACGATCGACTTTCTGGAATTTTATGGACGCGAGATGTTGCGATTGGCTGGACCTCAGCCAGTGACGCCGATGAAAGATGAAAAAAATTTTCTGGTGTATATTCCTCTCGGTGCAGGCGCAGCGATTCCGCCATGGAATTTTCCAGCGGCGATCGCAACGGGAATGGCAGCAGCGGCGCTCGTCACGGGAAATACTGTGGTGTTGAAGCCGTCGGAGGAGTCGCCGGTGATCGCGGCGAAGATGGTAGAGATTCTGTACGAGGCAGGAATTCCGAAACAGGCGTTGCAGTTCGTTACCGGGCTTGGCGAAGTAGTGGGCGATGCGTTGGTGAAGCATCCGAAGACGCGCTTCATTGCGTTTACGGGATCGAAAGACGTTGGACTGTTGATCAGCGAATCGGCGGGCAAGCGCCAACCGGGGCAGCTTTGGATCAAGCGCGCGGTGCTGGAGATGGGCGGCAAGGACGCTACGATCGTGGACGAAGAAGCGGACGTGGACGCGGCCGTGGAAGGTGTAGCGCAGGCGGCGTTCGGCTATCAGGGCCAAAAGTGTTCAGCATGTTCGCGCGCGATTGTTTCGGAAAAAGTGTACGACACGTTTGTGCAGAAGTTAGTGGAACGCGCCAAGAAAGTCAGTGTTGGCCCGGCTGAGGATCCGAACAACTACATGGGACCGGTAGTGAGCGAGACGGCGCTGAATGGAATTTTGAATTACATCGAAGTCGGAAAGAGGGAAGGAAAAATCGTTGCGGGTGGCGGACGCGCGCCCGGTGACGGCTACTTTGTGCAACCGACAGTGATTGCGGACGTCGATCCGAGGGCACGCGTCGCACAAGAAGAAATTTTTGGTCCAGTGCTGGTAGTGATTAAGGCGAAAGATTTCGATCAGGCTCTTGAAATTGCGAACGGCACGGAGTTTGGATTGACCGGTGCTGTATATTCGAAGAACAAGACGAAATTGGAGAAGGCGGAAGAGTTATTCCACGTCGGGAATCTCTACCTGAACCGGAAATGCACGGGCGCGATGGTGGGGGCACATCCGTTTGGCGGATTCAATATGTCGGGAACAGATTCGAAAACCGGCGGCAAAGACTACCTGCACCACTTCTTGCAGGCAAAATCGATCGCAGAAAAAGTGAGTTAAGGAACGTCGTTTTTTTGTTCACGTCAAATCGCGCGAGGCCCATTTCAAGATCCGAAAGAGCGGGTAGCTCAACGCAAGCAGCAGTACGGTCAGAAGGCTGTTGTTCGTTGAGAGACTGGCCCACCAGGATCGCAGATCGTTGATGCGCGGCAGATTGCTTTGCCATTCCGCACCGAAAGCCGCAATCAAGAACGTAGCCGACGCTGCTAACGCAATCGCTGTGGTCCAGGGATATCCCCAGGCGCGATAGGGACGCGGCATGTCTGGCTCGCGCTTCCGCAGGACGAAAAGACTGGTGTAGGAGAGAGTGTAGTTCGCCACGAAGAAAATTGAGAGCATGGCAATGACGCGTTCGAACGAGCCCAGAATGAAAGTGATGCCCACTAGAGTGCTGAGGAACAACGCGACAACCGGAGTTCCTCCCTTATTTACGCGAGCGGCTTGCCGGAAGAACAGCCGATCGCAGCTCATCGCGTAAAGCGTGCGTGTGCAAAACATCTGGCATGCGTTGATGCAACTGAGCAGCGAAACGATCATGATGATGCGAATGATCGGGTCGCCGTAATGTCCTAACACGCGATTCGCCGCCGCGCCGAGCGCGAAATCATTTCCGGAGATTTCACTCATCGGCAAGACGTAGAGGACCGCTGCGTTGAGTAACAGGTAGATGCCCATGATGGAAAAAACGCTGCCGAATATGGCGCGCGGAACATCGCGCCCAGGCTGTTTGATTTCTTCGCTGAAATAGATAATCCCATCCCAACCATCGACTGTGTAAATTACATTTTGCAGGGCAAGCATGAAACCAATCACAAGGAACCATCCTACCGGCAATGGCGGGGGCGGCACGGCAGCGGCAGCGGCGGCTTCACGCAAGTGACCGCCAAGCACAAAGCACGCAGCAACCAGGATCACGAACGCTCCGGTTTTGAGCGCCGCAGTCGCCAGCTGTACACCGCTTCCCCAGTTGACGCCACGCCATTGCAACACAGCGAAAAATAGCAGAATCGAAACCGCGATTGCTTTGACGAGAAGAGGGCGGGAGCCAGCTTGAAGTCCGGGAACGAAGGCCAGACTGTATTCTCCGATGACGATGGCCACGGCGGCGTTGGTGCCACACGTGGAGAGCCAGTCACTCCATCCGACGACAAACCCGCCATATTCGCCCAATGCGCGGCGTGAAAAATTGTATTGGCCTCCGCTGCGAGGGATGGCTGCACCCAATTCTGCGAGCGAAGAAGCGCCTAACAAGGCATAAAGTCCGCCAAGAATCCAGACGAGGAGAAACAACCAAGGATTCGGGAGAAGGCGAGCGATGTCGCCCGGAGTTCGAACGATGCCGGCAGCAATGGTATTGCCGATCGCTGCGGCTATGCCGAACCACATGCCCAGCACTTGAAGAAGCCGACCGCGGTCCGGAGGCCGGGCAGCTACAGCGCTGGAAGATGCGTCAAAACTAGTGGACAATTAAACTCACAGGGATTCCGGGAGAAGCGCCATCATACTGACGCGCCGGAAAAATGCAAGGTAGAAGCCCAACCAGACAATAGAAGCTAGTTTGTGGTGACGGCTTTCGTATTTGAGGTGGAATGATGGAGACAAAGCGCGGCTCCGCTGCCCAGACGCAAGTGACAACCGAGCTCGTGACCGACGTCACGCGAAACGCGGTAGACGTGTCGGTAGTAATTCCATGCCTGAATGAAGCCAACTCCATTGCAATCTGCGTCGAGAAAGCGCAAAAAGCGTTTGCGGACGCAGGACTTCGCGGAGAAGTTGTGGTAGCCGACAACGGCTCAACGGATGGTTCAATTGAAATTGCGGAAAAGCACGGCGCACGCGTGATTCCGGTGGCGCAGAGAGGCTATGGCTCGGCGTTGAAGGCAGGGATTCGCGCAGCGCGCGGTGCCTTCATCATTATGGGCGACGCGGACGATAGTTATGATTTTGGCGAAGTGCCGCGTTTTGTGGAGGAATGGCGAAAGGGCAATGAAGTGGTGATGGGTAACCGGTTTGCCGGAGAGATCAAGCCGGGAGCGATGCCGTGGCACCACAAATACATCGGCAATCCGGGGCTCACCGCGCTGCTGAATCTTCTTTTTCACTCCGGGCTGCACGATTCACATTGCGGCATGCGCGGATTTACGCGGGAGGTCTTCGACCGGATGGATGTGCGCAGCAGCGGCATGGAGTTCGCTTCGGAATTTGTGATCAAGGCAGCGCAGCTGGGCGCTAAGAAGTCGGAGATTCCAATCACATTGTGGAGAGACAAGCGTGGGCGTCCGCCACATTTGCGCAGCTTTCGCGATGGCTGGCGGCACATGCGATTCATGTTGCTGTACGCGCCAAACTGGCTATTTATTTTACCGGGTGGATTGCTGATGGCCCTGGGACTCTTTCTGACGTGCTGGCTGTTGCCACATCCGCGAAGGCTTTCGCCGCGCGTTGTGCTCGATGTCCACACGATGATTTTTGGCGTGATTTTTACGCTGATGGGCGCCCAGATTCTGGCAACCGGCGCATTCGCGAAAGTGTTCAGCTACGCGGAGCGATTTGATCGCAACACAGTTTCACTGAAGCGGCTCTTGAAGCGCGTGACGTTCGAATCGGGATTGTTACTTGGCGGCGTGCTTTTCCTCTTGGGAGTCGCTGGTTGCGCTTACATTACGTGGCAATGGGCGGCGAGCGGATTTGGGCCGCTGCACCAGGTGAGGGAAGTGCTGTTCTGGTCGATGTGGCTGTTCCTGGGAGTGCAAATTATTTTCTCGTCGTTCTTCCTCAGCATGCTTGGCATCAGCCGCGGCACGTATATTGGTGACTACGATCTCGCCCCGCGCGACCGTAAAGCGGCCGACAAATAGATGCCCTACACCGAGATTGATCACTTCATAGCCAAGATGAGGTTCCGTGCGGCGTATCCGTACCTGAGCGCTGCTTCGCGCGTTTGCGATCTGGGCTGCGGTCTGGAAATGGCGTTCCTCGATTTTGCGGAAGATAAAATCGCATGCGGTGTTGGCATTGATGATCAAGTGGAGAGCGGAACACACGGCCGCTGGCAGCGGATTCACGCGGATTTGCGAGGCCGTTTGCCGCTGAGTGACGCGCAGTTTGATCACGTGGTTATGCTTGCTGTATTCGAACATTTGGCGGAGCCGGAATCAGTGTTGCGTGAGGCGTTCCGGATTTTAGCGCCAGGCGGCTCGTTGATCATGACGTGGCCGGCGGCAATGGTGGATCCGATTTTGAACGTGTTGCACACGTTGCATCTGGTCAGTGATGAGATGGAAAGTGACGAACACCAAAAGCGAATGCCGGTCACCGAAGTGCAGCGGCTGCTTGAAAACGTCGGGTTCCGGGAATTTCATCATGAGAAATTCGAGCTTGGATTAAACAATTTAATGGTGGCCGCTCGCTGACTGCGCTGTCCCGTTATTTGGCAGGCTTTTCTGAATCGGTTGGCGGCATGTAGGGCTCCAGGAATGTATTGTCTGTGTCCGGTGTGACGACCCAAACTTTGCGGTCGCCAAAATATTTAAGCAGTTCTGCGTCTTGCTCCGGATTGATCTCTCGCGCCCAGACAACTTTTACGGAATCGATCTCCGCGGCGTTGTAAACCCAGTCGTCGTGAATGTTGTGGTCGTCGGTGTAGCGCACCATGACGAGGTGTTTGCCCGGGAGCGCTTCGAGTTTGCGCTGAATTGTGAGGCGGCTCACGTCACCCCGACAAGTCCAGTAAAAGTTGTCGCAATCCTTTCGTATGACTGCGCCCGCAGTATCGACCAACAACAAAAGCACCGATGTACGAGCGAGGATTGCGCCCCAGCGCCAGCGTTTCCAGCGCATCAGCCGCAAATATCTCAGCGACTGCAGATAGAGAAGAATCAAAAGACATGTGACGGGTGCGGCGTAATGCGCGTTGGACCACACGATTAAGTACGTGGCCACTGCAACGGTCAGAAGTGAGATCCACGCCAAGCGCATCCCGTGATCGCGAATCACAAAAACTAACGCAGGCAAAGCCAGCAGCACTCCCCACCACGCGAATGCAGAGAAGAAGCGAACGGATTTGAGCCAGGAAAGGCATTTAACGCTTTGCCAGGAGTGGTCGTACTCCTCGCGCTCCCAGCCGTTATAGAAATCTTCGAATTGTTGGTTGTTGTAGTGAATTTCCGGCTTTGATGCCTGGAACAGAAACATTGGCGCGGTGTGATAGGTTCGAACGTTCAGCGCGTTTGGGAAGAGCAGCGGGTTCCCAGTAAGTCGCCAATTGTAGAAGCCCATAAACGTGGCTGTGAGGAGCAAGGTCGCGGCGACGGGAAGAGCGACGGCGCTCCGACGATTCTGGACTCCAGAACTTGGAGTAACTTTTTGAAACAGCCAGCGCGCGAGGACGAACAAGGAGGGCAGAGAAAAAATCAGTCCTTCATAAGGACGACTGTTCGCAAGAATGGAGAGGGCGAGTGCGAATAGGATTGCGTCACGCGTTCGCGGACGACGGAGAAGACGGGCGACCGCTCCGAGCAAGAGCGCGCCACCAGTGGCGGCGACGGCACCACCCCAGTAGCTGTTCACCCAGTAGCTGGCGATGCCAAATTTCAGCCAGGCGATGATTCCGCCAAGAAGTGCCCATCGCGGCGGCAACCACGCAAGCTGCATCCAGTAGATTACAGCGCACATTGCCGCGCAGCTTAAAAGCACACCGATCCATGGATTGCCGAGCCCCTCGCCGATTGCGAGAACCAAGCCTTGCGCTGGCGGGTACATTGAGGCGTAACGTGGGAACCAATTGACGTGAAACGTTTCGAAGCTCATCCACATCGGGTGTGGCGGATTCGAAAGTCGCCCATGCGCAAACGTGTCTCCCATCAGCAGATAGCTGAATTCGTCATGAATCCCAGGAACCGGAATGGGAAGGCGTGGAAGAAGTGCAACACGGACGGCGATGCCTGCGGAAAAAAGCAAGAATCCACAAAGGAACCTTCTGAGTGCAAGCGGCGTGACGATTTTCGAAGTCAAGCGAGAGATTCGCTGGCTCCATTGCGGGAAAACGAATTGCAAGGCAAGAAGCACACCTGCGGCGATAAGGGAGTGATAAAAAGTTCGGACCAGCGGTTGCAGATCAGGCGGATCGGGGCAGATCATTGCGAGCACGCTGAAGATAATACAAGCGAGGGCGCGCGTACCAAAATAATTCGCAGCTAGCGTTCGATTTCTATTTCGGTGGCCTGCGAGCTGCGCGCTTTGCGGTTCTTGGGATCGTCGAGATAGTCCTGCAATTCGAGGCGCAGATTTCCAGCATTCGTGGCGAAACCAAGCGCGGTCTCGAAATCGACGAGTCCCTCGCGAATAAATGTATCGAGCACGCCATCGAAATGTTGCATGCCTTCGGTGCTGCCGTCGCGCATCGCGTCAAGCAGCGACTTGCCTTCGCTCTCACCTTTTTCGACGTACTCACGCGTGCGCATGGTGGACTTCAGAATTTCGATTGCCGCAATGCGGCCGCTACCGTCTTTGCGGGGAAGCAAGCGCTGCGAAACGATAAAACGAAATGCTTTACCCAGGCGGGTGCGAATTGCTTGCTGGTCGGCAAGCGGGAACACGCCGACGATGCGTTCCACCGTTTTTGCGGCGTCGATGGTGTGCAAAGTGGAAAGCACCAGGTGCCCGGTTTCAGAGGCTTCTAGCGCGATTTCAATCGTTTCGCGGTCGCGCATTTCGCCGACGAGGATCACCTTCGGAGCCTGGCGTAATGCCGCGCGCAAAGCGAGCGAAAAAGTTGGCGTGTCACTGTGCAGTTCGCGCTGGTGGATCGTTGCTTTTTTGTGGCGGTGTAGAAATTCAATTGGATCTTCGATGGTCAGTATGTGATAGGCCTTCTCTTGATTCATTTTGTCAAGAATAGCGGCCAGCGTGGATGATTTTCCGGAGCCGGTCGGTCCTGTCACAAGCACAATGCCGTTACGGAGTTGAACGATTTCCTCTAACGTGGGGGGCAAGCGAAGATCATTGAAACTGGGAATGCTATCGGGGATTACGCGCATGACAATCGCGCATGTGCCTCGCTGACGAAATATATTTACGCGAAAGCGTCCGACACCATTGATTCCGTAGGATAAATCAGCAGAACCGTCTTGTTCGAGTTTGCGAACGGGGTGTTCGTTCTTGCCCATCAATTCGTATGCGATCGCGCGCGTGTCTTCCGGCTTGAGGCATTCCAGACCCTTGAATTTCAGTTCGACCAGTTGTCCGCTGATTTCGACCTGCGGCGCGCGTCCGGGCGAAAAAATCAAGTCGCTGATGTGGCCGCCACTTTTTAGCATCGCGGAGATCAGTTGCGGAACACCAAAAGTGCGCTGTTTAGGTTCTGAGGAAGATTCCGGCGCTGCGTTGACGACAGTTGTAGGAGTACCCATGGTTTGTTGGCTCGTGGAAAGGCAAACATGGCGAGTGGGATGCCACGCCTTTGAGTTCTCAGTGTAGTGAGATTCGCGAGCGCTTGCGGAAAAAGTGTTCGCAGGGTTGCGTGATGATTAACGCGATGATCAAAGCTGCGTCACGATTTATTGTTGGGAAGTATCAGCGGTTTGAGGCCGTATCGGCGACGAAAACGGTGTGCTACGGCCTCAAGAAGTGCCGGAAAGGAAAAGCGAAATATCTTCATTGCGACTCGAATCGGTCAGACGAACCGAAGCGCAATCCTTCACGATCCAGTCGGCGCCGGCTTGCCGCAAAAAAGCGTCGCGCTCGGTGGTTTGCAATGCGATGACGCGCGCACCCGCCGCCTTTCCAGCACGAATTCCCGCTGGCGCGTCTTCGATTACAGTGCAATCCGATGCAGCAATGCCAAGGAGCTTCGCGCCTTTCATGTATGGCTCCGGATCCGGCTTTCCATTGAGGATGTCGTTTGACGTGACGAGTTGCGCCGGTATTGGCAGCCCAGCGACACGCAGCCTTACAAGGGCCAGCGGTCTGGTACAGGAAGTCACGATTGTCCAGCGGTTTGCGGGTAGCGTTTGAAGCAATTCGAAGGCGCCGGGAAGCGCAATGACTCCGTCCACATCCTCGATTTCCATACGTTCGACAAAGCTGTTTTCCGCGGCGTGGTCAGCATTGGGAAGCAGTTCACGAATCGTGGCCAGACTGGGACGCCCGTGCGCCCTGCGAACGGTTTCCTTGGGATCGAACCCATGCTTGTTCGCCCAGATTGTCCAAACACGGGCTACCGCGGGAGTCGAATCGACGAGCACTCCATCGAGGTCAAACAACACAGCTTTGCATTGAATTTTGGTCATGCGAAATGATAGCAGCGGAGCCGCGCCAGAACGAAAATGGGAAATGCTTTGAAGCAAAATGCGAACCGAGCAGTTGCAATTACGCTTCGAGCTCTACTTGATCGACAAAGCACCACATCCAGTTTTCGCCGGGTTCGATTGATTGCATGATGGGATGTTTGGTCGCGTGGAAATGTTTCGTCGCATGCTTGTTTTTGGACGAATCGCAACACCCAACGTGACCGCACTCACGGCAAAGCCGCAAGTGCACCCAATCATCGCCCATTTTCAGGCATTCTTCGCATCCCTTTGTGCGTGGGCGCACATTCTTAATGTGGCTGGTGTGTGAACAAACTGAGCTCACGCTCCCTCCTTGGTTGCCTCGTGGAGATTCTCCGGCTGAGGCGGCATCTTGGGCTGCTTGACCGGAATCCGCACAATGAAGCGTGTGTCGCCGGGCTTGGTTATCAGTTCGATTCGTCCATGATGTTTTTGCACAATGCGCATCACTGTGTCCAGGCCGAGTCCAGTACCTTCGCCCACGGGCTTCGTGGTGAAGAATGGGTCGAAAATCCTGGTCTGAATTTCCGCAGGCACACCGGGTCCGTTGTCGCCAATTTCCACGGCCACGCATTCCAGTTCTCGCCACGTGCGAATCCGCAACTCGCCCGAACCCTTCATGGAATCAATCGCGTTGTCGATCAGGTTCGTCCACACCTGGTTCAACTCGACGCCGTATGCGCAAACCCGCGGTGCGTCGGGATCATATTTTCGCTCGACGGTAATGCCTTTCTTCAGCCAGTGACCGAAGATTTTCAGGGTGTTCTCCAAATCTTCGCGCACATCGACTTCCTGCATCGAGGCCTGATCCATATACGAGTAGCGCTTGATCGCGCCTACCAGGTCGCTGATGCGTCTCGTACTGTTATCAATTTCATGGATCAAGCCGAAAATCGTTACGACCGACGCGACGCGCCGCAACGCATCGCCGATAATATGGTCGCCAATGGTAGCCCGCAGCGCGTCCATCTTGTGTGGATCGGCGTTTGCTTCCGCGAGAGGGGCGGCAATCTTCCACGGCTCGTTTACCTTGTGTTCTTCCAGGCATTCGGTGATTTCCGCTTCGAGATCGCTCAGCTCCAGCGGGTCGCGACTCGTCGGATTATTCTCCGCGACATGATCGGTCACTTCGCGTTCAAACTGAAAAATCGCCTGGCGCTGTTCGGACGACAGAGGATGCTGCAGCAGGCGCAGACTGGCGTCGCGCACATTTTCCATCGCTTCGCGAAGGCTCTTGGCGGCGCGCTGCGCGGCCGCCGCGGGATTGTTCAATTCGTGCGCCAGACCGGCGGAAAGCTTTCCCAGCGCCATCAATTTGTCCCGCTGCGTCTCCTGCCGCGTAATTTCGCGGATTCTGTCAGACATCAGCGCCACTAGTCGCTGCCCAAGCACCGGAATGCGCTGCACCATTTCCAGAAAATGATTCTTATGCAAGCGGAGCACGCGCACTGGCAAAACAGCCCAGGTGTTCCCCACGTATGTTTTCAAGCGCGAAAAAGGAAGCGCGCCTGTTACCTGCCCGGCCCGTGCGATAAATCTCGGCGTGCCGGGCTCGTCCGGATTCTCCACCTGAATTTCGCCTTCAAGGAGCACGTTCAGGTATTCAATGGGATCGTCTTTTCGTCCCAAGATCGCTCCCGCATCCACGCGAATGTCATCCATGCGTTCAGCGAGCCATGCCAGATCTTCGTCGGATAAATCCTCGAAAACAGAATTGGTCCGCAGCAACTGAACGATTTCCTGCTGTTGCGGTGTTTGCGTTTGTTCGCTCATTTCACACTGAACCCAGGTACTGATGCACGAACTGCACCGCGTTCGCGCCCTCGCCCACGCCCGATGCTACGCGCTTGATGGAGCGGAACCTTACATCTCCGGCAACAAAAATTCCGGGCACGCTTGCTTCCAGCAACCACGGCTCGCGTTCGATGGACCACGTCCTTGGCGGTTTGCCGGCTCGAATCAGGTCGGCACCCGTTAGAATAAATCCCCGCTCGTCTCGTTCCACTGCGCCGTGCAGCCACTCCGTCTGGGGAGCCGCCCCAATAAAAATGAAAAGAGAAACCGCTGCGACTTTCTGCGTTTCCCCGCTGGTCGAGCAATAAATAGAAATGGCTTCCAGCCGTTCCGTTCCAAATGCTTCCGTCACCTGGCTGTTTAGTTCGACGTGAATGTTCGGTGTCTGACGAATTTGCTCAATCAGGTATTGCGACATTCCGGAGGCAAGAGAGCTGCCACGCACCAGCATTACAACGCGCCGCGCATAATTCGCAAAGTACATGGCAGCTTGGCCCGCCGAATTCGCACCGCCGACGATGAATACATCCTCGTCTTTGCAGGAGGCGGCTTCCGTCATTGCCGCACCGTAATAAACTCCGGCGCCTTGCAGGCGCTCCAGGCCGGGAACATCGAGCTTACGGTACGCAACTCCAGTCGCGATCAGTAATGATTTCGCTCCAATTTCCACGCCGTCTGCGAGCTTCACAAATTTTGAACCGGCGTCCACGCGGAGCCCCACGGCCTCCTGCGGCGCGAGAATTTCGACTCCGAAACGCCGCGCCTGGGTCACCGCTCGGCGTGTCAGCTCGCTTCCGCTCAGTCCCGAGGGGAATCCCAGATAATTTTCGATGCGCGAACTCATTCCCGCTTGTCCACCTGGAGCCTCGCGCTCGATCATCACGGTTGTTAGTCCTTCGGAAGCGCCGTAGACACCTGCCGCTAATCCCGCCGGCCCGCCACCGACAATCAGCAAATCATAAAAAGAAGTGGTAGCGCTGGTGCGCAGGCCGAGCTTTGCGGCCAGCTCCGCAGTTGAAGGATCGGACAGTCCAGTATTGTCCAGAAAAATGGCGGCAGGGAGTTTCAGGGAATCGCGCTCAGCGACTTCGAGCGCTTCATGAACTTCCTTATCGCGATCCGCGGTTTCTGCGTCCAGCCAGCGGTAGGGCACCTGGTTTCGTCCCAGAAAATCGCGCAGAGCGTAGGAGCGCGGCGACCAGCGGTGTCCCAGCACACGCACGCCTTCGAAGACCGGTCGATATCCGGCGTGCCAATCTTCCAGCAAATCATCCAGCACCGGATACAAGTGCTCTTCGGGCGGATCCCACGGTTTTAGCAAGTAATGATGAATACGCGCTTCGTTGATAGCCTGAATCGCCGCATCCGTGTCGGCGTAGGCTGTAAGGAGCACGCGCCGTGCTTCCGGATAGATTGCGAGCGCCTTATTAAGAAATTCGACGCCGCTCATTTCCGGCATGCGCTGGTCCGCGAGCAGCAGGGCAACAGCTTCGTTTCGCCTTTTGAGGGTCTGCACCGATTGCAATGCCGTAATGCCGGAATCCGCGCGCACGACTCGATAGCGGTCCGCGTACCTCTTTCTGAGGTCGCGTTCCACAGCTCGCAACACCTCCGGGTCGTCATCTACTGTCAATAAGACTGGCTTCGGCATTCGTCATTGTCCCCAAAAAAGTAAAATCGAACTAGCAACCCCCCGCTACGCTTTGGATGCCGCCGCGTGAAAATAGTCACTTTTCTTCTATCCGCTCGCCGCCAGACTTTTGCTGATTGCTCTTTTATACCTCTGAACGGAACGACTTTGATAGCGTCTGCCGGCGACGAATACTCTGCGCGCTTGCGATATCCAGCTTTGTCGCTGCATACACATATCGTCAAAAAATCGTCCGGGTAACACGGCTCGCACAGTATTATTTATTTTATGATTTCTGACGCCCCATGAAGCCATCGCTGCAAGTAATGAAATTCGGCGGTACCTCGGTCGGGGATGCTGCATGCATCCGGCGTTCTGCGGAAATCGTTGCGAACGCTTCGCGAGAGCATTCTGTAGCCGTTGTTGTCTCAGCAATGAGTGGCGTCACCAATCGACTCATTGACGCCGCGCATCAGGCCAAGCGGGGTGATCGCGACGCCGGTAAGACGCTGGCCGAAGCGTTGCATCAGCAACATTTTGAAGCGCTCGCTGCGCTTGTTTCCAACGAAAAATCGCGGACGCAAGTGCAGCACCGCATCGAAGAAATTCTTGCCGAAGGCTCGCGGCTGTATGAAGGTACGGCACTCTTGCGGGAACTGACGCCCCGCACGCTCGACTCCATTTCGAGCCTTGGTGAACGCCTTTGCGCGCCAGTTGTCTCCGCAGCGCTTTGCGAACTGGGCGTCGCAAGCAGCGCGGTTGAAGCGACAGAACTGATCGTGACCGACTCCTTTCACGGAGGCGCAGAGCCGCAGGCCGACGCCACGCGCCAGCGGTCTCATGCCCGCATCGGGCCTATCCTTAACGCGGGCCAGGTGCCCGTTGTTACAGGATTCATCGGCGCGACCGCGGACGGCGTTCTCACTACGCTTGGTCGCGGCGGTTCCGATTATTCCGCCACAATTCTTGGTGCGGCGCTCGACGCCGAAGAAATCATTATTTGGACGGACGTCGAAGGCGTACTCACCGCCGACCCGCGGCTCGTCAGCGAAGCTCGCACGATACCGGAAATCTCTTACCGCGAAGCTGCTGAGCTCGCATATTTCGGCGCGCAGGTTCTGCATCCTAAAACATTGCGTCCCGTGTTGCCCGCGGGAATTCCCGTGTGGATTCGCAACAGCTTCGCACCCGAAAAGCCTGGCACGAAAATTACGCAACACGGACGCAGCATCGGCGGCGGCGTCAAGGCGCTCACCGCCATCCGCGATGTCGCCCTCATCAGCGTCGGAGGTCCCGGAATCGTCGGAGTGCCGGACGTGGTCGGCCGAACATTTTCCACCACCGCTCAACTTCGCGCGGAAGTCCTGCTCATTTCGCAATCGTCCTCGCAGAATGACATTTGCTTCATCGTCGCCAAAGCGCATGCCCAAGCCACTCTCGAAGGGCTTCGCCGCGAATTCGCGCAGGACCTGGCCCACCAGGTGGTCGACCACATCACAATGGACCCGGACATCGCCATCGTGGCAGTCGTCGGAGAAAACATGCGGGGCACTCCTGGCGTCGCCGGCCGAACCTTTCACGCGCTGGGCAGGGAAGGCGTCAATATTATCGCTATCGCGCAAGGCTCTTCTGAAACGAACATCTCCTTCGTCGTGTCAGATGACTCCGTCAAGCCAGCCCTGCTGGCTACGCATCGCGAATTTGGCTTGGGAAAACTGACAAGCAACTAGGTGTAGAGCAGACTTAGTCCTCTGGAGCATGCCTCTACGAGGCAGTGTGGTTTTTGAGGGCGACACCGAAAGCGGTCTCTACTAGGTTGGGCGTGTAATCAGAGTTTGCAAAACACGGGTTTAACCCATAACTAACTTGAGGGAATTGTTGGGGATGGGATTGGGGTGACTCAGTTGACCCAGTTTGAACCCGCGCTAAGACTTGCCGTCAGCTTCAGGCGCTTCCTGCTCCGGATGTCGCAACGTCATGAAGAGGCCAGACCCGACGGCTCACAAAAGCCCTAACCACCAACAGCGCCGTCGGATCCAAATCTTGTTTGTGCCTCTAAGGCGTCTCGTGCGACCGCGGTTCCAACGGGAAACGAAGGTCTAGACCGCTACGCCAGCAAAAACCGTCAGTTTTACTTGACTTAGTCTACAGACTTAGTCTAGTATTGAATCATGAAGGAAATGAACACGCATGAGGCTAAAACCCGCTTCTCTCAGCTTCTCCGCCGGGTTGCTGCCGGCGAGGAGATTACTATCGCCAACCGCGGCATTCCGGTCGCTCGCCTGGTTCCGATTCCGGCGCAAGAGGCCCGGCGAAAACTAGGCATCTTTCGCGGTCAGATGACGATCGCTGACGACTTTGACGCGCCCTTGCCGGATAGCATTCTGCGTGTCTTCGAAGGCAAAAGCCGCCCAGCAGCAAAGAAGTCATGAAGTACTTGCTGGATACCAGCATATTCCTGTGGAGTCTGGGCGCGGAACAGAAGCTCAACAGACAAGCCACGAAACTTCTATCCTCGAACATGTCGCAACTCTATCTGTCGGCGGCAAGTTCTTGGGAGATCGCTATCAAGTTTGCTCTCGGGTCGCTTACTTTGCCGAAGTCACCTTCGGAATTCATTCCCCATGCCATGGGACTACTAGCCATTCGCTCGTTGGATATCACCCATCTGCATACGCTAGCTGCCGGTGAGCTGCCTCCACACCATCGCGACCCTTTCGACAGGATGCTGATTGCACAAACCCGTGCCGAAGGAATGGTCCTGTTAACTGCCGATCGCACCTTCAAACTGTATGACGTAGAAACCATGTTCTGTGGCAGGTAGCAACGTAGGAAAAGAGCCAGAGAAGGACGTGGCCGGGCGACTGAATGGCTCTGAAAGCAAAGGGTTCAAATTCTGTTGGGGTGGGAGACGGGGTTCGACTTGCCGTAGTGTGACGGGTCTTACTCGTTGGTTGCTGTTGGTTCGCGCACAAATCATGCCCCAAAGTGTTGTAAGGTGTTGATACTAGCTTTATATCGCTGGTAGCCTTTAGATAACCGTGGGCGGGGGCTTGACAGTTACGTACCGCCACTCAGTCGCTAGATGCGCCTCAACAAACGAGGGGTAACGGACTCTTAGCGACTGTCGGGGACCGCACTAGTTCCTAAGCAGCGAGAGATAACCAAGTCTCGCATACGGGAAGCGGGAACAACTAGTAGTAATCTCCCACCAAGTCAGGTAGCGGGGAACATCCGACACGGCAGAACTCTGCCTAGACAACTTCGGATGTGTCCATGCAATTTTCCAGTCAAGAAGTACAGCCAAGGGGCTTTCGCATTAAGCAAGCCGCCGCCTACATGGGGTTATCCCCGTGGGCGGTTGAAATCTTAATTCGTTCCAAAAAGCTCCCCGCTCTCAAACTCTGCCGCCACTACACCGTTCTGAAAGAAGAAATGGACTTTTTCCTAGAACGCAGTAAGGGTGCGCAGTGATGATTCAGCGCAAGCCACTACGCCAAAACGACTTGCAAAACCGCATCGTTCAGATTCTATCTCTCAACATAAACCAGATACGTGACATTGTCGCTTTGTGTTACTCAGGCGTTGAATGGGGTAACCGTCGCAAGTACCAAGCAGCGTATGCCGCTGTTTCCCGTGTTCTTCGCAGATTGGAGAAGGCGGGTGCGCTCACCCGAGAGTATGAGATAGAACATGTCTATTTTATTTCTGCCCACGATGACAAGCCCAGTTCACACGCAAAGAGCGGTGGGCGTTGGCGACGAGTGAAGTTAAACGTGGCTGCGGCGCAACCAAATTTAACCAGCGGCAAGTTAAACGTGTCCCACCGTGGGACAGATTTAACTAACGCAGGGGGTGCTCTGTGATTACCCCGCCCGCAGCCCACGCTCTCCCCAAACTATTCCCCGAAGATGTCGCCGAAATTCGGGAAAACTACTTTTTGTTACATCCCGAACTGTTCCCTACACGTGCTAAAGATTCCACACGCATCGTCAAGGGCACACCACGTCAGCCTATCAAAGGCGAAAATTCGTCGTGGTATCCCAACGTGATGCTGCCCTTGAATCCATCGTCCTTCAATGGATTTCTAGAACTCGGAAGGTGGAGACACGATTTCCCATCCCCACCAAACATCATTTGTGAACAATTGGCAGCGGCAAGTCTGCACCAAGTCGTTGAGAAAACGGAAGACGATTGGGCTCGGGCTTGGGAAGAAAAATTAAAGGATATAAGCCCGCCCAAGCCAGAAGATTTGATTCCAGACAGGTACACGTCCTTTGCGAGATTCAAGAAAGCAGTGCCACGCTTTAAAGAAGATGCTTGCGCTATGCCCCGTGTGGGCGAAATCACGCTCGCTAATTACTGCCTAACTGAAACCGAACGAATGCCACACGTTGTTGTTCCATTCGGATACCGCAACAGCAAAGGTGAACTGCTCACCACGCCAAAACCACAGTCTCCCCCTGCTCCGCTTCAAAATGCAGAGCACTATCGGGAACTCTCCGTGCCAAAAATACGTTTTAAAACAACGGCTAAGACTGACGCAGGTATCAAACGGTTCCGAGAGAAATCACAAAAACTTTGGAGTGATAGAAGGTATTCCTTTTGGCTTTGGAATTCCATTTTACAAAAATGCTGCCAGTCTTGTGGTGCTACGGGTACGAAGAAAAAAGAAGAAAAAACCAGAGCCGTATGCGCTGAATGCGGCAGCGATTGGAAGAGTTTGCAAGACACTCGTGGCAACCGTACTTTTTGTGGTTGGGACAATCGTGACAACTGCGCTCGTTGCGGTTCGTCCGTATTCGTAAAACGCTCAAAATATCTCCACTGCTACGATTGCGGCAAGAAACTGAAATACGACTTTGAGCCGTACGTTTCGCCCGATGCTCTTTTAAAAGAGATTTATGACAACGGGAAGCCCAAGACGGGTGCATCTCGTGAAACAACTGAAGGCGATGTGCCCAGCCGTGAGAAATGGCTTGCACCTATACGCCTAATCTTCAACCCGACAGGCAAGAAATGGAGCGAAGTCACAGCCGACGATATATTAGCCCACATTATTCGTGAAAGCTGACCTCAGGACGATTTTTTTGTCACTGCGAAAAGATGTGCGACGAGAGAGGAATTTGGTTGAACGGAAAGACTGATTCTAAGGCTGTTAACGAGGTTCGCAGTCTGCTTTTGACGC
>Ga0137379_10001314_pt1 | contig 22700 bp, 14 predicted proteins | sample SagtaG_18_FD_104812 | JGI IMG/M metagenome (GOLD analysis project Ga0137379, IMG submission 104812) | Vadose zone soil microbial communities from Sagehorn Ranch, Mendocino, California, USA - Sage2_L_80_16 metaG | ecosystem: Environmental > Terrestrial > Soil > Vadose zone | place: USA...
AGAGAGGGTTCGCTTCTAGGTAGTCAAAATCCCCGTACACGCCCGCATCTCGGTAGTGAACGAAGGAACGCCGCAGACTTCGCAGCAAGTGCGAGCCTCTTACAATCGGCTTCGTCCACTGGAGGCGGAGAGATCCTTCGCTCGAAGACTCGCTCAGGACGGCTATCCTTATCGGATAGCCGGCTCCAAGTCCTCCGGGACATGGGTTTGCTCGAATTTGTTGGCCGCGGCTCCTACCGTTTGTCCTGAACCTCTAAGGAAGAAGTTCGTCGCCCGGAACAGAAGGGTTCTTCTTTCCAGCCCGGGCCAGAATCTTCAGCGCCTTGCGAACATTGCCGCGGCTAGACCGCTCTCGGAAATAAGCCGCCGTGCGCATGGCCGCCAGTTTCTCTGCGAGGGCCACGTTGATGAACTGGTTCAGCGCCACACCCTCCGCTTCTGCCAGCTTCCGGGCTTCCTCCAGCAGCGACTTTTGCACGCGCAACGCAAAATTACTTCTTCTCATAGGATGCACCTAACTTGCGAAGCGCCTCACCGGGAGAGGCGATTCGCAGATTCCAAAGGCTGAGCTGCTCAAAATCGCTTTTGTTGAAAGTTACCAGCATGTCCGCTTGGCCGTTCAAGGCTACTTCGAAGACCATATCGTCGTTGGGGTCACGCAGCATCGGCCGCCAACGGAAATTCGGGATCACCGGTTCACCTATGGCGGCTACAGCGTTCAGCAATTCCACGACGTCCGCAACCTGCAATCCCGCCGCCTTCAAGTGCTCTTTTCGTGTGAGGACCGCTTCGTATTCAATCATCAACGGAACAGAAAGCAGCAACTCAAATCGTTTCTCGAGTGCTGCCACGAGCAATTGCCGGGATGCACCCGCGGCGCTTCTCAAGGCCGCGACCATCACCGTCGTATCCAGCACCATCCGCACGAGTATATGATATTACGAGCAATATCATGATGCAAGCACGCGCCGATGGTTGGGCCAGTGCTGCAACCTTCGAGTTATGTCTACGCCCACGCCGGCTCCCTCGCGAAACGCCATCCCCAGAACCGCCACGTGCAGCCGAAGATTCGGCAACAACTTCAAGAGCTGAGGGACATGGGATTGGTGGAATTTCCAGGGGGCGGAGACTACCGGCTGAGGTAAGAAAAGCGGCGGCAAGCCGCCGCACTCCAAGAAAGATGCCGGGCTAAAGCCCGGCGCTACATTCGATTCTTCGGCACGTGCGGGACAAGATTCGCCAGCGGTTGCAAGGCAGCCGCCGTGGAAGGGATTCGTGCCGGGCTCTCCCCGCAAAGAACGCGGGCAGTCCCCATAAACCGGGGCAAAGCCCGGCGCTACGATTCCTCGGCACGTGCGCGACAAAATCCGCCAGCAACTACAGGTTCTACGCGATTTGGGGCTGCTGGAATTCCTCGGCGGGGCGAGTATCGGCTGGCGTGAACTGGAAAATCGAAATTAGAAACTCGAAATTGGAAGACGCGCACAGGCAAGAGTGCCTGTGCTACCACGGGCTCTTACCGGCCAGGCTAAGGGACATCCGCTTCGACGGGCTGCACCTGTCGTTCAATCTGCGAGCTTTTGCCGGCGCGGCGCTCGCGCTCCAAATCGCAAAAATTCTGTAGGTTCAGCCAGAACTCCGCGTTCGTCTTGAAATACCGCGCCAGCCGCAGCGCCGTCTCCGCGGTGATCCGCCGCCGCTGGTGCACGATTTCCCCAATGCGCGTCGCCGGCACATGCAGCTCCAGCGCCAGCTTGTTCGCACTCAAGCCCAGCGGTTTCATGAAGTCTTCCCGCAAAATCTCTCCCGGATGTACCGGGTCCATCAGCTTTTCCGCTTTACCCATCTCGGTTCCTCGCTTGTCAGTGGTAGTCAACGATTTCGACGTCATGGCAATGGCCATCGCGCCAAACGAAACAAATCCTCCATTGATCGTTAATCCGGATCGAGTGCTGTCCCTTCCTGTCGCCCCGTAATGCTTCAAGCTGATTTCCAGGTGGCGAGGCCAAAATGCGCAATTCCGTGGCGGCATGAAGTTGCAGCAGTTTCCTCAACGCCACGCGCTCAAAGGCACGGAACCTTCGGGAGTGTTGATAGTGAAAGAGGTCCTCGGTTTCCTTCGACGCGAAGCTCTGAATCACCCTTAAAGCATATTACGTGTGGCGTTATACGTCAAGCGGAGAGCACGGCCCCAAAATCCGCCAGCAACCGCAGATTTTGCCATGTGATTGGACGACGCGCAGTCCTGAGCGCAAGGCGCGGCGGCCCGCTGAGAGGTTCACGCAAAAAGAATGGGGATCACGTCTCCGATTCGAGAGAAGACAGGAATTGGGCTGCAAACTCGGACAAGCGCGGGGGCAAGCTGCTTAGAATTTCGTTCGTTTCCTGTGAGAAGACAAAGTATTCGCCTGGGGAGCGGTCCGCCATTTGCTTCATGCGAAGATTTGCCGTTTCAATGTCTTCCACCGTTTCCATCCAAACGGGGGTGCCCAGCAGGTCTTTCCTGAATATATCAAACGGAGCGGCTCTCATCGAAGAACCCTCTTAACGACAAGATTCAGGACTGGATTTGGGGGACACTTCCTAACAGCATTCTCGCTGCCAGCCAGGATGTTTTGCATAATCATCGTTTATTCGCTTGATTGCAAATGACTTACGAACGTACCAAGCCAGGAGTTAGGAGCAGATCTTGGGGTAGACATTGCAGATCTCGCAAGTGTATTGGGCATTTTTTACCTACCCGCGCCCGACGGCCAAACGCCTGAAGTTACGTCACATCATTTCCGATTTCAGGTCTCTAGTTTTCTAGTTTCTAGTTTTTCAGGCAACGCGCACGTGCGCGACAAGATTCGCCGGCAACTGCAAGTCCTCGGGATTTGGGTCTCCTTAACTTCCTCGGCGCTGGCTTCTACCGGCACAGATGAGCCATCATCTTACCCAGTTGGGGTCCCACGTATTCACATGCGTCAGTCCATCGGCGAAGTTGGAGGCACGCGAAAGTGAAGCATCGTCCGACTTCCATCCGTCACGCTTTCAACTTCGCCTGGCCCATCCTAAAGAAGCATTTTGGTCTGTTCACAGCAGTTCTGCTCACCATGTTCGCTGCCTGGGTCGTCCTGGAAGTTGTAGTCATTGCTGGTCAACGCCTCGGCATGTTGTTATGGGCGGTAATGCACTTGGCATTCCTGGTCTTTTTCGCGGGCCTGGAACTTGGCCTTGTTCAAATATGCCGAGCCTTCCTCGATGGAAAGGTGCCGAAGTTTGCCGACAGCCTTGCGTACTTGCGCTTGGGTCCAGAATTTTTGGCTGCTCAAATACTGTATGTCTTAATGGTTGCGATTGGCTTGGTGCTCCTGGTTGTTCCGGGAGTCTACCTGGGTGTTCGTTGCGCGCTGTTTGGTTTCTGCTTCGCCGAAGGTGAGACGAGCCCGCTTCGCTGTTTCCGACAGAGTGCGATTCAAAGCAAAGGCGAAACCATGGGCTTGCTGCGGATCCTTGCTGCTCTTCTTGTCCTCAATCTGCTCGGTGCGAGCTTGCTTGCACTCGGCCTATTCATCACCGTTCCCCTATCCGTCCTGGTCATGACGGACGTCTATCGACAATTGACCGTGCCATCGCTGGCCGAATCCATCCGCCAGGCACAGCCCTCGGTTTAAACCCCGGCCTTTGCGCTCCGGATGGTTTTGCGGAGGCTGCGGCCGTCTTTTTGCGGCGATCCTGGCTTACTTCTGCTTCCTCCTTCTTTGCCAAATTTCGAATTTCCAATTTCGAGTCTCCCGCTCCCACATCGACCGCCCTTGCTTCCTCCGCCGCCCGGGAGTAGGCTCACCCCATTATGACTACCATCGAAAGACACACCCCCGGCGCATTTAGCTGGATCGAGCTCGCCACCACCGACCAAACTGCCGCCAAGGATTTCTATGCAAAAATCTTTGGCTGGTCCTCGCAGGACTTTCCCATCGGCCCCAACGAGGTCTATACGATTTTCCAGGTTGAAGGACGCGACGCCGCCGCGGTCTGCACGCTTCGCCCCGACCAACTCTCTCACGGCGTCCCTCCACACTGGAACCTGTACGTCGCGGTCGAAAGTGCTGACGCCACTGCCGCTCGCGCCACACAACTCGGGGGCACTGTTCTGGCCGCGCCATTCGACGTTTTTGACTCCGGGCGCATGGCCGTCGTGCAGGACCCGACCGGCGCGACCATCTGCCTGTGGCAACCCAACAAACATCCCGGCACGGGAATCGCTGCCGCGCACGGGACGCTCTGCTGGGCGGACCTGAGCACTCCCGATCAAGCGCGCGCCGGGCAATTCTACTCCGACCTTTTCGGCTGGCAGATGATGAAGGAAGATGAAGACCCCGAGCACAACTACTGGCACATCAAGAACGGCGAGGAGTTCATTGGCGGGATTCCGCCGGGGTCGCATCACAAAGCCGGCGTTCCAGCCCATTGGCTGGCCTACTTCCTGGTTTCCGATTGTGACGCTACCGCCGCCGCGGCAAAGAATCTCGGCGCCACGGTTTATATGCCGCCGACCGATTTTGAAGATGTAGGCCGCATTTCGATAATGGCCGACCCGCAGGGCGCTGCCTTCGCGATCTTCAAGGCTGCGGCGCAACGGGCGGGCGCTTCGTAGCCAGAAAACAGTTCCTGCGAGATGTGAAATGAGCGTGCCGGGCACTCTACATCCCGGCCTCTACAAAACGGCGGGGTGGGAATGCTACAATCCGCCACACTGGATTATTCACCAATATCACTGTTGACCGGAGGCACCGAATGCATCGCCGCATCCTGACCCTGTTGTGCGTCACACTGGCGCTTGGCGTCGCCACTTTCACCTCATCCAAATGCGCGTTAGCGCAGGAGCATGCCGAACACGCCGCGGCGGCAGCGAAGGCCAAGCCCACCGCTGCGCTGATGACCGGCTATGGCAACTGGCATCACGCGGTCTCGACCAAGAACGCGCACGCGCAAGCGTTCTTCGATCAAGGCTTGCGGCAGATTTACGCGTTCAATCACGACGAAGCGGCGCGGTCGTTCCAGCGCGCAGGCGAACTCGACCCCAAACTGGCGATGGCGTTTTGGGGCGTCGCGGAAGCCGTGGGCCCGAATTACAACGATCCCGCGAGCGAAGACCGCTTTAAGCAGGCGCACGCGGCCATTGAGAAAGCGCAGTCGCTTGCCGCGGAGGCTTCTGAGAGCGATAAGGCATACATCGACGCGCTGGCGAAGCGCTTCCCTGCGGACGCGAAGGCGGACCGGCGCGAGGCGTTAGAACAGTATCGCGACGCCATGCGCGAAGTAGTGAAACGCTTCCCCGACGACCTCGACGCTGCCACGCTGTTTGCCGAAGCGGGAATGAATCTGCATCCGTGGGGACTGTGGCGGCCGGACGGCACGGCGGAAAAAGGCACGGACGAAATTGTCGCGACGCTGGAGTCGGTGATTCGCCGCGAGCCGAATCATCTCGGCGCGATTCACTACTACATTCATTCGGTGGAAGCTTCCAACTCGCCGGAGCGCGCGCTGGCTGGAGCGAATCGTTTGGCGGAGCTTGCGCCCGCCGCGGGACACATCGTGCACATGCCCGCGCACATTTACATTCGCACCGGCGACTACGAAGCCGCGCTGAAGACGAACCAGAAAGCGGCGCTCGCGGATCAGGCGTACATCAAGGGCGGCGCCGCGCCGGGCATCTACTCGATGATGTATTACAGCCATAACCTGCACTTCATCGCCATGGCCGCGGCGATGAACGGGAATTACGCGGAGGCGCGGCGCGGCGCGCAGTTGCTGGCGGCTAATGTAGGGCCGCACGTGAAAGAGATGCCGCCGCTGGGCGGCTTCATGACTGTGCCGATGGCCGTGGAAGTGCGCTTTCATAAGTGGAATGAGATTTTGAAAATGCCGCAGCCGGACGCGGCGATGCAAACGGCCAATGTTTTCTGGCATTTTGCGCGCGGCCTGGCGTTGGCGGGCACAGGTGATTTGGACGGGGCCGAAGCGGAACACAAAATCGTCGCAGAAGCGGAAGAAAAGACTTCGCCCGACGCGATTTTTCAGATGCCCATTAACAACAAGACCAAAGACATTCTGACAATTGCGGAAAACGTGCTCGGCGCGAAAATTTCGCTCGCTAAGAATGATATGGACGCCACCGTGAATCAGTTGCGCGCAGCGGTCATGGCGCAAGACCGCTTGAAGTACGACGAACCGGAGGACTGGTTTTATCCCGTGCGCGAATCGCTGGGCGCTGTGCTGCTGAAAATCGGCGACTACGCCGGCGCCGAGGAGGCCTTCCGCGCGGACCTGGCAATCCATCCGCGCAACCCGCGCTCGCTCTTCGGTCTCGAACAAGCGTTGAAGTCCCAGGAAAAAGCTTACGACGCGGGCTTCGTCCGCAAGCAGTTCGACGCCAACTGGAAAGGCGCCGCCCGCCCCACCGTCGACGACCTCATCTGACGGTTGAAAGGAATTTGATTCGAGAAGCTGGCAGCCGAGATAGAAAGAGCCCTTAAAAAGCGCCGCGCGGTTTGTCGCTGCTCAGATACTGAACGCCGTAGCGAAACAGATTTTGCTCGGGCAGCTCTTGGACAAAAACAATGCGCGCTGCGACAAAGATCGCAGCTTGCCCTGAACTGTACGGCGCCGCCACTTCAATCAGCGTTTGCTCCATGTATCTGCTGGTGCTTTTGAAACGCAAGCCGCCGCGCGACACATCTTCGCACTGGACAAATTCCTCGCCGCGCTCAGCGTGACGAACGAGCGCAATGTAATTCACCCTGATGCGCGGATACTTGCGCCGATTGATTCCGCCGGGCGCAGAAGACTTTTGCGCGGACTTCTGCACAGGCGACAGTGGTTTTTCCGCGGGCGACACTGACTTCTCCGAAGGCTTTTCTGCTGCAGGCAAAGTAAGGACCGACGTCCCCGCAGATGGCGAAGAACCCGGCGGCGGTGTGTACGGTTGCGCCGGCCGGAACGGAGAAGTTACGGAGATCCGCGACGCAGAAGCGGGCAACCCTCCTGCGATCAAATCGGATGGCGACGCCGCCGAGTAAGCGGGCGTGCTGCTCTCGAGTTGAGACGCGCCCGGAAAAGAAGCGGGATTCGCGGGACCCAATTCCGAAAACGACGCCGGCGGCGATGATACGCGTTGGGGCGGCGACAGCGGCACCGGCGTTGGCGGTTGCGACGGAGCAGTGGAAGGCGCGCCGACATTGGCCGGGACCGCTGGGATCGCACCGGGCTGTCCAACTTTCCAGATGGTCGAGTTGCCGCAACGTTTGCAATAGCGCAAGACGCCGTCGTTGGTGGCAACGACGTCGGCTTCGATGCTCTGATCGTCAAAGCGTTCGAACGTTTGACACACGTTGCAGACCAGGGTGAGGTGGCCGAATTCCTGTTCCTTTGGCGTAGGCGGAGGGAATTCCATCTCCCAGAAATTCACAACGGAATCAAAAAAAGCAACGCCGTAGGTGTAGACGCCGGAGTCCTCACCGATTTGGCCGACCACGCGGATTTCCGCTTCTTTATTGCGCTCGGGCCAGCGAAGAACCATTTCCTGTTCGGGGGAAAGCTTGTGCCGGGAAAGAAGGCCGGCGCCATGGAGGCTGAGGAGAACGGTCTTCGTTTCCTCGGAGAAAACCTTGCCCGTCAAATCAGAACCGATCAAGACGATGGGGATCTCTTTGGGGATGCGTCCGCTTCTGCGCACAACCTGCTGTGGCAAGAAGAAGGCCACACCGAGACTGCCGCGGGCCCAATTTCGTACCCAGGTTTGACCGCTAAGTTGTCAGTTATCAGTGTTAAAGCCCTTGCGTGGGACGCAGAGCAGGTCTGATCCGGTAGATGGGTTTATGAGCAAAAAGTTCGGCTTTGGAAATTGCTGGTCAAAGTGTTTCGAATCGAAACATCCGCTCCTATTTCTGCTGCAGAGATTCAATGTACTCGCACAGATTACGAATGCGCTGGCGGACCGCCGCTTCGTTGTAGTTTTCAAGGTATTGAAAAATGGGGCCCCAGACGGGCATCTCGGCAGAGCCATGCGCGGCAAAGCCGGGGCCAAAACGCAGCACGGTTTCCACATATTCGAAAGGAAACTTGCCATCGTGACGCTTTGTGAGAGTGGTCAGATCGGGCACGCGCGTGTTGAGCGTGGGAGCGGCCGGACCGCGGCCTTTGCCGTCGGCACCATGGCACGAGGCGCAATACTGCTTGAACATGGCTTTACCGGACGGAACGTAAGAAGGCGGAAGTTGCGATTTGTCGTCGCGACTGGATCCTGGATTTTCCTGCGCTGCGATTCCAAAGGAAAAGAGCAAGATGCAAAACGGAAGGAAACGATGGATGGTCATGGGCTCCTCCTGGGTTCCCATTTCGAAGAGAACCGATTGGCGCGGACTGCTTCCGGGGAGCGACCAACCAACAAAATTATAGCAGGATTAGGATGAGGTGGCGTCTCCAAAATTAATTCATGACGCAACGGCGCTTGAAGAATAGCTTACATAGTATTTCAGCGAGGGTTCGCGGTCATGGAAGCACGGTGGCCGGTGGTGATCGAAAAATAGTCAATCCACTGTTTGCGAATCGCTTCGGCTCGCTCGATCAGTTCCGGGCTTGGTTTTTCGCCATGTTGAACGACAATCACGATTCCGGTGTTGAACTCCCGTTGGGATTTGTCAACGCCAGGCAATCGCGTGCCTTCTGCGGCAATGACATCCTGAATCGTCACCTTGGTGCGGTCTGCTTTGAAAATGGGATGGGCATTCGTATCTTTGCCAGCGGGAACCAGATTGCGCAGAATAAAAAAGTCGGGCACTTCCGCCGCGGAGACCAAACCCATCAAGTAGAGATCGAGGTACGACCATCCCGTGGCAGGCACATAGTAGTCGTCGTCGAGTTGTGTGAACGTGTCGTCAAAATTGTCATGCCAGACGCCGCCTCCCATGATGGACGCTTCCGTGGGCCGCCGGTACGGAAACGCCACGCGCGCTTGCAATCCTCTGGCCCAGTGGACGGGGCCGAGCGGAATCGTTTCGTCTCCCACTTTTGCGGAAACGAACGCGGCCCAGCGATGGCCCATTTCGTGCGCGATTTGGGACATCGCGTACATGTAGGGAGGCATCTTGCCATCCGCTGAAATTTCCGCAAGTTGCTGCTGGTAAAACGTAATGTCGTGATCCGAACCAATGGGCGCGTCCGCAGGCGGGCGCTCCTGCATTTGGTTCGAACCGACGTACACGGGTTGCACGAATCCCCATTGAAAACGGCCCGGAGTGCAGTACGACTCGAGACCGCGTTGTTTCGCGCCGATCCCTGTGACGGCATCTCCCACGGCTCCGAGCGGCCCGTTGCTCGGAGTGCCTGCTTCCTGGTTATCAACGCGAAAATCCGAGTAGTACGGCAGAAAATCGAACTTGTCGCCGAGGCTTTTGATGACCGTGCAACTCAAATCGCGCGGACTCGGAAGCATGTAATAGTGGAAAGCTTCGTAGAGCAGCGGAAACGGACCGTCCTGTGGCTTGAGAGAGGAAAGATGGACCTCGGAGTTGTGGATGCCGCTCGGCGTTACTGCTTTCGCAGAGATCTGCGCCACGGATTCTTCGGAACCGGAAGCAGAAGCATCGGCGGAAACGTAGATTTGCTTGGCGCCGCGAAGTGCTGGCGGCAGGATTCCCTGAACCGAAATGGTGTTGCCGCTCGTCTTCGCGGTGCGCGACACGCCTTCACCAAACGCAAAGTAACGGGTCGCTCCACCATTCGCGCGATTGCGGGGCGCGAAGCCGCGAATCGTCCAAACTGCATCGGCATGAGCGGAAGCGCCGGAGGATTCAGGCGCAGGCGTGTGAGAGTAAAAATAGACGCGATAGGCAATCCCTGCGACACCGGGGTCTCCCGCAGGTAACACGGGACCGGCCGTTTCGAAGGCGACTTTCAACAACAGTCCGCCCACAACGGAGAGCTTTAACTTTTGGACGTCAAGATGCGCGGCAGCGGAGGAATGCTTCGCCGCGGAAAGCGTGCTGAGAGGTTTTTCGGCTTGCTCTGGGATGAGTGGGTAAAGGCCGATGATGGCGTCCTTTGCGGCAAGCTGATTGTAAGAAAGCTCGATCACGCCATCTTTATGCAGTACAGCCTGGAAACGGTTGATGGTCTTCGTCCACGTGAAGTCCTGGATGTTGCCATACGGTTCGGTCACGTCCCAAGTCACGACTACGCGATCCGGGAGCTCCTTGACGTACCGGTCACCCGACATCCGTGGTTTGAAAAACACACAAATCGCGGGAACGGTGTTGACCAAATTTCCCGCGGCTTCGCTCAGAGGATCGAAGCGGCCAATCGACACGCCTCCTTGATCCCGCGGCGGCCCGCCACCGAAACCAAAACTTGGCGCATTGTCCGGCTCGCCGAAGCGAATTGAGCCCGTAACGCCAACCGTGAACGCATCCCAGCTCTTGCCGGAGAAAGGAAAAGAAAAGTTGCGCAGCGCGACGCGAGGTTCCGTGATTTTCTGGCCGAAGTCGGAGTCCCATTGCAGCGGCAGGTTCTCGACGCGATACCCTTCGCGCGCGGGCGTGAAGCGAAGGCTGTGGCCGCCCAGGTCAAACAAGTTTTGCCGCCCGAGAGTGCCTTCGTCGAGCTCCATCAAGATCAGATCTCCGACGATAGAGACCTTGCCAATGGGCTTGCCAGGCTCGTCGCGCTCTTGAGCGCATATGCCAGTGGCAAGCGATAAACTGACAAAAAGGAGAGATACCTCGAGAAAAGGGGCTTTGCATCTGCTCACGGGCGGTTTCCTCCGGGCGAGGGGAGCACTATTGTATACAGTATACGGACCCCGAAGGAAAGACGTCCGGCGCGATGGTTTTGGCTACAGCGCTTTCAGAAAAAAGCTTCCAGTGTCTCGCTACCGCTGCGAGTTGGGCGCGTTGGACGCAGAAGCGTTCGCGGTGCCGCCGATGGCGTCGCCGTTGACGATGAGTTCGACGCGGCGGTTGCGCTGGCGGCCTTCGATGGTGTCATTCGAGGCGACGGGCTGCGTTTTGCCGAGGCCGCGGGCGGTGATAGAAGAGGCCGGCACGCCGTTTTGCGCGAGGAAATCGCGAACGGAATCGGCGCGGCGCTCGGAGAGTTGCTGATTGAATTCGTCGCCGCCGACGCTGTCGGTGTGACCTTCAATCTGCATCGTAAGGCCCGCGTGCGCCAGCATGATACCGGAGATTTTTGCGAGCTTTTCGCGGGCGCCCGGCTTGAGCGTATAGCTGCCGGTGTCAAAGAGCACGTCGGACATATTCACGATGAGGCCGCGGGCAGAGTCGCGGGTTTGTAGAATAGAATTCAATTGTGCGAGAAGCTGCTGGCGGAGCTGGGCTTTTTCCGCTTCGGCTTGCGCGGCGGCCTGACGCGCCTTTTCCGCATCGGCTTGGGCAGCAGCTCTATCGCGAGAGGCTTGTTCGGCAGCAGCTTGCGCGGCGGCCCTTTCGCTAGACGCCTTTTGCGCTTCGGCTTCCGCGGCCTGTTGCTGGGCTAACGCAGCGGCGCGGGCCTGATCGGCTTCCTGTTTCTGACGCGCGGCTTCGGCGGCAGCTTTCTCGGCTTCTTGCTTCATCCGCACGGCTTCCGCCTGCGCGGCCTCGGCCTGCTTGCGAGCCTGCTCGGCTTCCAAACGGCGCTGCGATTCAGCGGCGGCATCGGCGCGCGCTTTGGCTTCGCGATCTTCAGCAGCTCTCTTGTCCGCAGCAATCTTAGCTTGCGCGTCTTCCTCGGCCTTTTGCTTTACAGCCATGACTCGGGCTTCTTCCGCCGTAATCACGACTTCGCGAGCAGCAGCCTCGACAGCCTTCTTGTCGCTCTTTCGTCCATAGGCCTCTTCGGCAGCGCGGAGTTGTTGCTCGGCTTTGGAAAGCGTGGCCGCGGCGTACTTGTCGGCTAGCGCAATGTGCGCGATGCGCACGGAGTTGCGCGCCTCGAAGAGTTCGAGCGGCGTTTTGCGGTCAATACCGAAGATCGCGTTTTCAATCTTGGTGTTCGAGGAGGAATAGGCGCCGCGGCCAACGAGCTCGTAGCTGGCGCCTATACTTTCGACCTTGGCCATCGCGGGGATAGTGTTTTCGAGCACCACGGTGTTGCCAGGCTGCTGGACCGCGAAATACGGTTCAGCGGTGACGATCATGCCGAAGGTCTGCATGTCCGTGATGGCTTTGACTTCGCCCGCGCCCCCCTTGAGCACCACTTCGCCGAGGTTCACAGCCCGGCCTTCCGGCGAGACGGCCCACAGAACGTAAGTCAAATATTCGAGGCCGAATTTGGTGGCTTCATCCAGCCCAAGGAATTTCGCTTCAATCTCGACGCGATTGCCTTTGTTTCGCACCTGCGCTTCGCCGGTGGCTTGTTGCATCAATTCCGTGCCCTGAAAATCGATCTTAGGCACCGAGCCGCCGCGGCGGTAATTCACAGCCTTGGTGGTTCGAGAGACGCTCTTAGCGGGAGCAGGCGCAGGATAACTCGATTGCGCCTGCCCGACAGAAGGCGCGGCAATGGCGCCAAGAATCCCCGTAATGGTGAGAAGAGCTGGTGCGATTTTCACGTTAATCCCCTTTCGCCCAACTAGGCGAAACTTACGGCACGCCTCCTTTTTTTGCGAGCAGGTGGCTGGGCCGGGTTTAGGTTGGCGACATCCTACGCTGTGGAAAACTTTGGACATTCCCCAGAGCGAGGTATGTCGTTCCGTATCTACAGGCTAGCAAGGAAGCGAACGAGTAGAAGGGGCTTAGGCAAGAGCCCTTGCGCAAACAATCATACTGGCCGAAAGGGCAAGGGGACGAAATTCCCAAGAAAGCCTTCGGAAAAAGCGATAAATCCAGTGAATTGCGTCAGTTAGCGCTGAATTGGCCTCAAATTCATAGAGAGCGCAGGAATTCCAAGAGCGCCTCCTTTTCGCTGGATTTGAGGCGTTCAAATTTTCCCGTTGCCTCCCGGGCTTCGCCGCGGTGACGGAGAATGGCATCGAGCAAAGTGGTGGCTGCTCCATCGTGCATCAAGCGAGGGCGGAGACGCACGCCCCACAAGGGCGCGGTGCGGATTTTGTTGCCGGTGTTGCCGAAATCGGAGAGATTTTTCCAGCTGATCGAGTACATCTTCTTGCCGTAATGCTCGATCATGGACTGGACAATGCCGTCGCCCGTACCGACGTCGTGAACAAGAAAATCGCCGTAGGGATGAAACTGCTTTTCCCCCAAAGCGGCAGGAATCGTGAGTGCGCCGCCGTTGACCTTTGTGCCGGCAGGAGCCGTGGTCAGCGTCTGGACATGACACTGGTCGCAACCGACCTTGTCGAAGAGTTCCGCGCCCCGGCGGGCCTTGGGAGTTGCGGCAAGCTGGGCATCGCGAGCGGGAGCTTCGGTGGCGCGGATGAAACGCGCGAAGTGATCGATGTCGGAAAGGCCGTCGGCATCCGTTTTATCGTTGGGCTCAGACACGGTGTTGCAGAGATTGGTGACTTCGTCGGGCTGGAGGCGGCTGGTGACGCCCACCTCGTTGAGATATGCGTCGGCGGAAAAGGACAAGAGGCTCGCCTGCTGGTCCTTCCAGCCGAAACGGCCCACGGCAGTCTGACCGGGAGCTTCGACGACGGGAACATAAAGGACCTGGCCGCAAATTTTGTGATGGCTTTTGTTGCACTGCTCTTTTGCGAGATCCACGAAAGTCTGATCGGGCACGGCTTCCACAAAGCCATCACCCAAGACACTTGTAGTGATGCGGAAGGTGCGAATGTGTTCCGAATCGGGGACGCGCTCCTGGATCTCTGTGCTGGGGAACGCTGCATTGGGGCAAATCGCGCGGTCATTTACGAGAGAACGGCCCTTGATGATTTCAGCGCCACGATTGATGGGGATTTCCGGGTTTTCAAATTTGCCTCCGGGCCCTCGATGGCCGACGCGCAACTCGGAGACCTGACTCCCGCCGCCTGAAGTTGGGTTTTGATGGCACTCGCGGCAAGACTGCGCGTTGTAAAGCGGGCCGAGGCCATCAGCAATTTGGTCGACCTCGTCGAACTTGGCCTGATCCACGGCATGCGTGGCATCGTCCACCATCCCATTGGTCTTGTTGTCAAAGCCGGTGGGCGCTTCGGGAAGTGTTGAAGCAAAATAGACAGCAATAGCCAAGACGGGGACACCAAAAATGATTTTCATGAGCACCTCGAGGCGGGCCAGGGGCAGGTGGAATGTAACCTACAAGCAGAGAAAAACAAAGTGGAAAATAGGCCCCGTTTTTAAACTTTCAGTTAACGCGGGAAGAAGGCCTTTCACTCGTCGCATAGTCTTTTTGCAGGGACTGGCGCGACTCGCGACGGCGTGATGATGCGACCTCCTGCGGTGAAGCCCAGGATGCGAGAAGCTCTTCCGCGCGCGCGATGACGCGCTCGATCAATCCTTGCGATGGACTTTGCGGTGTTGCGGCCGGCGGAGGAGCGCTCTTGCGCGTCGTGCGAGGCTTCGCGTTGACCGGAGAAATCTCCAGCGACTGAAGTTTTTCGAGTACCGGTTTCATCGTGCGTTCGGGGTTGCGGAAAAATTCCGTGCTGCGAATGCGCGTGAAGATCCACCCCATGCGTTCGAGAATGGACTGGCGGTCCATGTCTTCCTGAAGGCGTTCCAGCGGATGGTAGCGGTCGCCGTCGCATTCGATGGCCAGGCGTTTGCCGTTTCCTTCGACGACCAGATCAATGCGGAACGAGCCTACTTTCCATTGCGGAGCGACTTGATAGCCCGCCGTTTCAAGCTGCTTCATGACTTCGCGCTCGAACGAAGACTGGCTGCGCTTTTCTTTTTCTTCGAGGGCGCGCATCAAGCGGCTGGGATCCTGCGCGTGCTCGATGAGTAGGCGGCGAAGGTCCTCGGCTTTCAAGTCTTCGTGCGCGTTGAGCGAATGGACCACCCACATCTGGTCGCGGGCGCGGCTGGCGGCGACGTTGAAACGCTGCTTGAAGAGTTCCTGATCACGCATGGAAAGCGGGCCGCGCTGCGCGGTATCCACAAGAGAAATGAAGATGACGTCGCGCTCGTCGCCTTGGAATTGCGCGGCGTTGCCGCAGAGCAGGCGGTGGAATTCGTAGCGATCGGGAGAGATATGAGCGCGCAACAGACTATCGATTTCGAGGGCTTGTTCGTCACCGACGAGAGAAACGACGCCGAAGCTGAGCGGCTGGCCGGCGCCGTTGTGCTGATACTGGGGCTGCTCCATCGCGGAAGCAATCAGCGCGGCGGTGGACAGAGCCTCCTGGCGATTGACCTTGCCGTCGCGGCTCGAACCCGAAACGCGATAGGCAACGGTGTGCGGCAGCAGATGCACGCGGCTGGCATCGCGCAGCGGCTTGATGCGCCAATCGTAAGAAATCATGTTGCTGAACTGAATGATTTCCGGGACGCAACGGAAATGCTCGACGAGGCAAGTGGTGCCGCCGAAAGATTGCCGCGCCAGATCGTAAATGGAGATTTGCCCGTCGTAGAGATCGGAGTTGGGAATGCCCGGCAGGTACTGGAAGATTAAATTTTGAATGATACCAAGATCCTGGCCGACAGCGGAGGGGCTGACCTGTTCGTGGTCGCCGACGACAAGCACGGTTTTGCCAAGGTAAAGGGCAGCGAGAGCCATGACGTCGCTCTGGCTGGCTTCGTCAATGATGACGACGTCGAAGCGAGTATTCCGGGGATCGAAATTTTCGACGACGCGCGAGAGCGGCATGACCCATACGGGAACAGCGCTGCGGCATTCGGACATTTTTCGGGCCGCTTCCGCGCGCAGTAACCCGACGCGAATGCCGTGGCCCTTGCCAATCCGGCGGATGGTGTCGAGCCAGCCGACGAGCGCTTGCCGCTGGTGCGGAGAAGTGCGGCGCGCCTGCCAGGACCAGGCGCGACGATCGATTAAATCGACCGTCACGCGGCGAAGATGCTCGCGGAGTTTTTCGATTTTGGATTGCAGCGCTTCCAGCGAAGCTTCGGCGCGGCGATCGAGTTCGTCATTGAGTTGGCGCCAAATCCACGCGGCAGCCGGGTCGCGCGGTGGTTCGCCTTTGCCGTGCACAGCGTTGCGACTGCGAATCGCCGCTGCCCAGGCCGGCGCGGCGCTTTCCAGTTTGCTGAGCAGTGTGCGGCGGAGATCGAGGTCCGCCTGGCGGCTCTTCAATTCGAGAAGTTGATCATAGGCCTCTCTGTAGGCGACACAGTCCTCGTCATGGATAGACTTTTGCAAATGGACGAGAATTTTGGCTGCGCGCGAGTTGCGCGAGGCGAGTTTGTGACGGCTTTTCAGCTCGCGAAACTCTTCCTCGAGTTGCTGAAGCCGAAGCTTTTGATAGCGCGAGTGGAGAATCGGAAGCAGGGCTTCCACGACGGCTTTGCCTAAACGAATCAATTCGCCTTCGGCTCCCAGGACCGCGGGCTGCTCGGCAAGAAATTTTTCCCAGCGAAAACCGAGGTCCGCGAGCTGCTGTTGAAGCGGCAACCAAGTGGATTCGTGCCAATGCAGGCAATCTTCGATGGCGTCACAATATTGCATCAAAGTTTTTTCCACTTCTTCGCCCATCTGCGACGAAGGCGGAGCTCCGAGCGGGGCCATTTGGCGGTCCCAGCGCGCGGAGAGTTGCCGGCGCAGGTTTTCGAGGTGCGCGAGTGTGTACAGGGCGCGGAAGTGTTCCAGTTGCTTGGGGCGAGCCCGGTTTACTTTTGCAGTGTCGACGAATTGGTTCCAGGCTTTGTGCGTGAGCAGTGCAAACGAGCCGAGTTTCCCGCCCTGCTCGAGGTGGCCGAGAATTTCCGTTGCGATGCGCTGCAGCTCCTCCGGGTCCGCGCCTTCGGGAAGCTGCGGGCCATACTTCACCAGAGTTTCCTGCGCGTTGGCCGCTTCTTCATGAACCTTGCGAACGCGTGTGACCAACTGCTCCCACGGCTCGCGATGCGCGCCGCCGTACTTTCCCGCATAAACGGCCGCAAGTTTCCACTTGTCGTTGCCCGAGAGCGGATCCACCGCCTGAGTCAAATTCGCAATGAGCGCTTCAATTTCGTCAGTCGTGCCCAGAGGAGCACCGGGTTGCCAAAGGTCGGAGCGAAAATCCAAATCCTCCACGCGGAGGCGGTTGCGTTCGCTCACCGAAGAGTCAAAGTCCTCTGGCCGCGGAAGGTCGTGCATTTCGGGAAGAGTGCCGGAGAGGGCGGCTTCGTCTTCCGCAGACAGAGACACGTTTGTGCGATAGAGATCCGTCAATTCAGAGGAGGAAAGCGGTAACGGAGCGACGGCGGCGACAGGTCCGGGGATCCAACCGTAAAACTCTTTTTCCTGCGCGACCTTGCGCGCGGCGTCGGCAGGCGACCAGTGTTTCCCGGCGAGAGCGACTTCACGATATTCGTCGGCGCGAGCTTCCGAAAGTTGATTGCGCAGTTCTTCCAGCTTCTTCAGCAGATCGTGGCGCTCGGCCTCAAATTTCCTGGCTTCCACTTCCAGCGCTTTCGCGTCGGCACGCGATAGCCTTTCGGCAATGGAACCAACCGCGCTTTCCAATTGCTTGCGGCTGTCCAGGTCGCTTTCGAGGACACTCACGCACAGTGGACGCAGCTCCGGAACGATGTGATGCCGCACCATGCGGAGAGCTTTGGTCGTATGGCTGGTGACCAAAACGCTCTTTCCCTGCGCCAGCAAATGGCCGATGAGATTCCCGATGGTGTGGGTCTTGCCCGTGCCAGGAGGGCCCTGCACCAGGACGCCTCCGTGTTCTTCCAATTGCTTCGCGATGCGAATCTGTTCCGGGTTGGCGGGCTTGCTGAGCAAAACGTCTACGCCCGTCTGAGTGGTGGGGTTCTCCGTAGATTCTTCCTCCGTTTGATCCTCATCGGGAATGGGCGATTCTTCGCCAACAATATTTAGGAGGGACCATGGCAGGTCTTGCCGGGTGCGAACATCGGCAAGGATCCCTTCGATCGCGGCAGCGTAACCCAGGGTGCGGGCGCGGAGGAAGACGACCGGATCGCGGCCGATGCTCGGGTCAGGTTGTTCACTGTGCGGCGCGCTTTCTTCGATGAATTCGCCGCGAGGCGAAAGCTGCACGACCATGCGCTTCAGGAAATTCGACGTGGTGCCGTTATATAAAGGATGAAAACCGCCTTGTTCGATTTCTTCGCGGCAGCGGCCGATGGCGCGGCCGTCCACGTCGGCCATCGATTGGAAGAGAGCGGAGTAGAGTTCGACGGGATATTCCGCCTCGGAGAGCGTGAATTCGGGAACCGAGGCATCGAACTGCAACTGCAGCCGCTGCAGAACCATCGGGTGAAAGATGCTGCCTTCCGGGCGCTTCCAGCTCAGGATGCCGTCTCCCAAAACGAGTTCGACGCGCTCGGCCTCACGGTCGATGCGGCCATAAAGGGAATAGAAAGTTTCAAAGAGACGCATGGCCTGGCGCGCGGGCTTTTCCGTGCGAGCCCATTCGTCGCGGAGGGGCGCCCAGCGGCGAAGGGAGGCCAGCCGCGCCGGATCCGCAGAAAACTGTACGGTCAGGGTTGTGCCATTCCCCTGGGGCTCCTCGCGGGACTCAACAACGCACGCCAGATTAGATGGGTCGTCCCAGCCCGGCTCCAGCCAGGAAAGAATTTCGTTGGGAGGCTCCGGAGGCTGTGTCAACTGCGGCCGCTGGACACGCAAGGAAAAGGTAGCGCTGGCCGCTGCCTCCGCTTGCCCATCGGCACCCTTTGTCTTGGCCGAGCTCGCCTTGGCAGCGGTCTGCTTGATACTGGAATGCACGGGGAGATCATGCAGCCAAAGATGCCAGGGTTGTTCCTGGATTTGGCGCTTGGGAGGATTGCGGTGCTGGTTCAGCGCCTCAAGATAACGGAAAACACGGGTAATCTTTTCGCGAGCAACACGAAGTTTCTCGGCATCCATAGAATTCTCCACCCCGGGAGTGTCGCGGCTGGGATGGGCTAGGAGGAGCCCCAGAATAACAACGACCAGCAGACATTCTCAAGTTTCCAGAAAGCAAACCCAAAAGGGAGTCTTTAGTTGCGCGGAAAAGCGCTTTGAAAACAAAAAAGTAGGAATTTCGACACCCGCTGGCAAATAAAAGGAGAAAATCACAGGGGAGATTTCGTCACAAGGGTATTGTGAATCGTAAGAAACTTCCTGCGCCCATTAAACCCTTTTTAGTTGCGAAATGTCTAACCAAGGGAGAGAATACTCAGCCTTGCTAGCCGCGCCTGCCTCCACCCCAGGCCGCTAGTACGGAATATCTTTAACCTCTCCCAGCTCCTAAAGATAGCTCCGAAAAAATCCAAAAAGTGCCCTGGAAAACCTATGGATCAAAACCGTCGCCGATTCTTACGGAAAGTGCCGGACGATATTGCCTTCATTCAGATCGAACGGGATGAAGTCGGGAAAGTTTTGAACATCTCGGAGGGGGGGCTGAGTTTCTGTTCGGTCACGCCTGTCCCCCGAAACCTGCCGGTCTATTTCTGGTTCTCCTTCAACCTGAAGGACCGCATCGAAGCCATGGGCGAGGTGAGGTGGACCGATCTCTCCAGAACCATTGGAGGCCTGAGGTTCACGCAACTTTCCCAGGCCAACCGTGAACTCATCCAGAAATGGGCCTCGCGGTTGCGCCAGGAAGAGCCCCCGGAAGAAATCGAGGTTATGGAAGAAGAGATTCCGGAACTGGAAGAGGAATCGCTTATTCCTCAACTGGTAGCCGTGGGGGCACCCGAACCGTTTCGCATGAACCGGTCCGCTGCCCCGGCTAGGACAAACGGACTCGACCGCGTCGCGAGGTTCGTTTCTAAGGCGCGCGCGTACAAGCCAATCTCTTCCTTCGGTGGAAAGCTCGCTGAGGAACCGAAGCCCGCGCCCGCAGCTGCATTAGGGGCTTATGCGATAGGAGCTCCTGCAGTAGGAATCGAGCCCCCAAGACTAGGAACCGAGTCTCCAAAGCTAAGAATCGAGCCTCCGAAACTCCTTACGGGGCGCCCACTGTTTTCCATGGATACCGCAGCCGCGCCGGGTATGCCATCCGTGGACACAAAGTCTTCGTCCTTGTCGTCCTCCCTGCCTTCGCCCTTCTCATTCCGTGGAATCGAGTCATTGATTGAATTGGTTCCTCTCCAGCGGCACCTTTCTGCCAAGAAGCGGCAGCTTCTTTGCGGGGTTTTCCTTGGCATAGGCATTTCTGCCTTGGTCACGTTGCCCGCGCTGAAGTTCTTGAATTCCCGCGCGCATGCGGAAACTCTCAAACCAGCGCCGGTGGATTCTTCGACTCCCAAAAACAGTTCCGCAGCCGAACCACCCGACTCTTCCCTCCCAACCGCAGCACCTCCCAAACCAAGCTACCCCGTTGCGGGAGTCTTTTCTGACCCCAACCCAGTTCTGCCGAAGAAAGGGCCAACGGCGAGCCTGACTTCAAGGACTCAACTACCAGCGTCGTTTTGGAAAGAGGAGCGCAAAACAGTCCCGGTCAAAAACCAGAAGCTAGCGCCGGGAAAGTCAGCGTCTTTGACCAGCGCTTCAGCGGCAACGGGTAAGAAGTCCGGCATGAACCCGAATCAATTGTGGGGAGAGGTGCAAGGCGGCAGCAGCAAAGCCGCCGTGGAGCTTGCGGAACTTTATATCAAGGGTGACAGCGTCCCCAAGAACTGCCAGCAGGCTCGCGTTTTGCTCTTAACAGCTTCCGAGAAGCGCAATACAGCAGCCATCAAGAGATTGCGCGACTTAGACAAAGGCTCGGTTTGCCCGTAGCTTAACCCCACCACATCCTCGTCTTTGTCTTTGAAAAAAAGCGGCATCGTCGCGCAAGGCATTCACGAACAGCTCCTCCCGCGCTAGGGCCCCTACGCCACGTGTATCGCGCCCAACAAGCCGCCGGACGAAGCGAGAGTCCCGCCCTGTTTACCGCTGACGGCCACTGCCAACGACCGCGCACTAAGCCGTCGAACAGCAAAATCAATTTTGAGTAGTGCGGCTAGACTGGACGACGGATACCGAGCTTGCGCATGCGGGCTTGCAGCGTGGTGCGCTTCATGCCAAGCACTGTCGCGGCGCCTTTGGCGCCGGCGATGCGCCATTGTGTCTGCTTGAGCGCGCGCAGGATGTGCTGGCGTTCGGCCTCTTCGAGAGTTGACATGGGCGCAGCCAACGAAGCAGGTGCGAAGGAATTCTCCTCCGCGGTTATCGGCGCGTCTGATTTCACTTCCGAGAGCGGGATGCGCAGCTCTTTCCCCGGCGAGAGCAGCACCGCGCGTTCGATCAGATTTTCCAGTTCGCGCACGTTTCCTGGCCACGTATAGCGCACCAGCGCGTCCATCGCGTCCGCGGGAATGTATTCCACCGCTTTGTTCAGACTGCGGCTGAATCTCTGCACGAAGTAGCGCACGAGCAATGGAATGTCTTCGTGACGCTCGCGAAGCGCGGGAATCTGGATGGGAAAGACATTCAATCGATAATACAGATCATTGCGAAACAAGCGCTGCGCGACAAGTTTCGACAGATCGACGTTGGTGGCAGCAACCACGCGCACGTCCACGCGCTGCGTGCGAGTGCCGCCCAGCCGCTCGAACTCCTGCTCCTGAAGCACGCGCAACAATTTGGGCTGGAGTTCGAGGGGAATATCGCCTACTTCATCCAAAAACAGAGTGCCCTTGTCCGCCAATTCGAAGCGCCCGATCTTTTGGTTGATGGCGCCGGTGAACGCGCCGCGCTCGTGGCCGAAAAGTTCGGATTCGAGCAGCCCTGAGGGAATCGCGGCGCAATTAATTTTGACGAACGTGCGGCCTCGGCGCGGGCTGAGATTGTGGATGGCGCGCGCGAAGAGTTCTTTGCCCGTCCCGGTTTCGCCAAGAAGCAGCACTGTCGTTCCCGCAGGAGCCGCAAGCTCCACCTGACCCAACGCGCGCTTCAGCGCCGCGCTCTCGCCAATAATCTCCTCGAAGTTGAATTCGCTGCGAATTTCCTCTTCGAGGTAGAGTTTCTCAACCGCCAGCTTATCTTTCAGCGCGTCAATTTCCTTGAACGCCAGCGCATTCTCCACGGCGATAGCAATCTGCGCGCCCACCTGTTGCAGCAATTCCACGTCGGCGGGGGTGAACGTATCGAGACGGCGGCTCGCCAGATTCAATGTTCCAGAGGTGCGGTCGCGGTGAATCAGAGGCACGCAGCAAATCGCTTGCACACCTTCGGCGCGAAGAATCTTCACGACTTCACTCGGGTATTGGTCGAGTTCGGCCCCGCGCGCCAGGAATGGCTGCCCAGTGGCGATGGCGCGGCCGGCCGGCGTGTTTTCCAAAGGAACAATCGTGTCCGGCTTGAAGATGTTCTGGTTGGCGGGGAAATAGTATGCGTAAATTCTCAGCGTTTTCGTACCGGGATCCAGCAGCGCGAGGCTGGTGTAGTCGTGGTGAATCACGCGCTCGAGGCACGAAACGATGCCTGGGAAAAGTTCTGGGAGTTCGCGGCTCGTAATCAGCACGTTGTTGACTTCGAGAAGCACGCGGAAGCGGTCGCGTTCCCGCGCAAGCTGCTTCTGGTAAGCCTGCGACGATTCCAGATTCAGCGCGTTGTCCACCGCGACCGCGACTTGGCTCGCCACCCGCTGCATAAACTGCAGTTCCGTATCTGTGATCCGCTGCGGAACGGTGTGCCCGAAGCACAACGCACCCAGCCGG
>Ga0137379_10001318_pt1 | contig 22670 bp, 11 predicted proteins | sample SagtaG_18_FD_104812 | JGI IMG/M metagenome (GOLD analysis project Ga0137379, IMG submission 104812) | Vadose zone soil microbial communities from Sagehorn Ranch, Mendocino, California, USA - Sage2_L_80_16 metaG | ecosystem: Environmental > Terrestrial > Soil > Vadose zone | place: USA...
CCTTAATGACCGGCCCCGTGCTATACTCGGATTCAGGAAGCCAAGCGAAGTGTTCGCGGAGCTACTGCTTCAGGAAATCGTGACTCCACCGGCCTGAATTGCTTCGATCGCTTGAGACCGCCGCCGCCATGCTCAGCCTGATCTCCTCATCAATTCACTTCGACTGGGCTTGGAGATTTTCGTCAACACTAAAGACTGATCTCCAGTATACGCCATCAGATTGTTTTGAGACATTCCCAGCACCGGAGATTACTGAGAGGATGGATAGAGTCGGGGAGGAACTAAACACGGTGCGACATGGCGTGATGGAGGGACGACAGGTGGGGTTGACAAGCCTGTACGACCTTGTTCACGACGACTCGGTAAGCGACCAAGACATAGTTCAATTGCGAGAGATTCATACTGAGATCGATCAGGCGGTTCGGGAGGCCTACGCGCTGGATGAAGAGCGAGAGCCGGCGATCCGCCAGCATGAGAGTAGGGCTGCCTCAGGGGCATTGTCCTCGTGGCGAGAGATTGAGTTGGGGCATGGGTTTCATGAAACGCAGCAAGGGATGCGGTTCACGATTAGTCCCCAGGCGCGGGTTGATGTGCTGGACAAGTTGCTGGCGCTGAACCATTACCGGTATGAGCAGGAGATAAAGCAAGGATTGCACTCCGGGAAGGGGCGTGGGGCGTCCCGGAAGAAGGGTGCTGGACGCACACCGTCAGGTACTGGCCTGGCCTTGGATGATGGCGGGTTGTTCCCGCCCGAGGGGACGCTGTTCTGATGGATCGTCGCGGCGGTGCCGTGCTCGTTGTTGAGGCGTTCGCGTGAGCGAGGACGCGCATGTGATCCTGGCGACGCCGACTGAGGCGGTGATCCGGGATGAGTTGCATCAGCTGGTGCTAGCTGATCTGCACGGGCCGCTGGGTGGAGAGACTGAGGAGTTCGGCAACGAGCGGCCCACCGACCGGTACGTCGTTGGCCGACTGGCGCCCGACGGGACCGTCATCGAACCGGACACCCAGGATGAAACGGCCGACAGCAACGTCGCGGACCTTGGCGAGGATCAGCCGGAGCCGTCCGCGCCGAATATCGTCAGCATCGCTCCATCTGCCATGGGCTGCACCAGCTATGTCGCCGGGGACACCGCCGAGCTCTCCGTGCACGCGGAATGGGCCTGGTACCGGCGGACAACATCCGAGACCGAGTCAGAACAGTCACGGGTCTGGCAGCGGGTTCCGGTGCATGGGTCGGCGCGGATCACGCTGGCCGATAGCGAACTCGGCCCGCAGCAGCTCACTAGTGAGTACCCGCAGGTGCTGCTGCGCGGCCGGGCTCGCCGTCATGAGGGCAATTGGCTGGTGTCGTTGTTCCTGGTGAATGCGCAGCCCCGGCCGTCTACGTTGCCGGATTCGGCGTGGCTGTTCCAGGTGCGGTTGGTGCTGACCGGCCCGGATGGCGGGCCGGTGTTCCTGCCCCGGCCAGATACGACCAGCGGCGGGGACCAGGCGGACAAGGCGGAGCAGCGGCGGCTGGCGATGGCTTACCGGGCGTGCCCGGAATTCGCGGTCGGTCATGGCACCGGTGTGCACGTGACCCCCGCCGACGGTGATCCGATGCGGGCGGTGGAGATCGCCACGGCGGCGGTCCCGTCGTATGAGATTCCGTTCACTGACGCACCCCGGCCCGGGTCTGACGCTGACCTGCCCTGGCTCGATGACCTCGTGCTGGATATGAAACGGCTTGCCGAACTGGACCTGCCGGACCTCATGACCGCGCTGACTCCACTCGCCGGTGGGTACCGGACCTGGATCGACCAACAGGAGGCGCGGATCGCGGATCCTGCGAGTCATCTCACCGGGTACACGCAGGACGCTGCCGATTCGCTGGCCGCTGCCCGGCGCGCGGCGGACCGCATTGAGGCGGGGATCGACGTGCTGCGGGAGGACGAGGCCGCGTTGGCTGCGTTCCGGTTCGCTAACCAGGCCATGTATTTGCAGCGGGTGCACACGCTGGCCGCGGAGGCTCGCACCAGAGACGACACGCTGACCCTCGATGCCGCGCTGACTAGTGTGGCCGATCCGAAGAATCACAGCTGGCGGCCGTTCCAGCTCGCGTTCGTCCTGCTCAACCTGCCGGCCCTGGCCGATCCGACGCACCCGGACCGGGCCGATGGCGGCACCGCGCTCGCCGATCTGTTGTGGTTCCCGACCGGGGGCGGCAAGACCGAGGCCTACCTGGGGCTGACTGCGTTCGTGCTCGCCGTGCGGAGATTGCAGGAAGGGCTGGGCGGCTTCGACACCCGCGCGGGTGTGGCTGTGCTGATGCGGTACACGCTGCGGCTGCTCACTATCCAGCAGTTCCAGCGGGCCGCGGCCTTGGTGTGTGCCTGCGAGACACTCCGCCGCGCTGATTCGGCAGTGTGGGGCCAGGTTCCGTTTCGTATCGGCTTGTGGGTGGGCGCGCGGGTGACGCCGAACCGGACCGATGACGCCAGCGACTGGCTCAAGCAGCAGCGCGGCGGCAAGCGTCCCCCGACGCGGGCGCTGGGCTCGCCGCATCAGCTGGTCAGCTGCCCGTGGTGCGGGAGCGGGCTGGAGCCCGGTCGTGACATCACCGTCGACGCTTTGTCCCGGCGCACGCTGATCACCTGCCCGGATCCGTTCTGCCCGTTCGGCCCGGGGGTGCATGACGGCGACGGACTTCCAGTCGTGGTCGTCGATGAGGAGATCTACCGGCTGCTGCCGAGCCTGATCATCGGCACGGTGGACAAGTTCGCCCAGCTGACGTGGCGGGGCGAGACGGAGGGCCTGTTCGGGCGGGTCAGCAAGCGCTGCACCCGGCACGGCTATGTCACCGCGGACACCATGGCCGAGAAGTGGGAGCTGCACACCGATACCTCGCAGCATCCGGCCAAGGGCGCCGAGCCGCCTGGCCGGATCGAGAAGGTCGCGCCGCTCCGCCCGCCGGACTTGATCATCCAGGATGAGCTGCACCTGATCGCCGGGCCGCTGGGGTCGATGGTAGGACTGTATGAGGCGGCTGTGGACCGGCTCGCCACCTGGGAGCTGGCGCACGGGAAGCGGGCGCGGCCGAAGGTGATCGCCTCCACAGCGACGGCGCGGCGCGCGCCGCGGCAGATCGGGGCGCTGTTCGACCGGCGGACCGAGGTGTTCCCGCCGCCGGGCCTGGATATCGGTGACAGTTTCTTTGCCCGGCAGCGGCCGACCTCGCCCGGTGCCGCCCTGTGCGCGCCGGGCCGGCGGTACGTGGGGATCTGCGCGCACGGGATCCGGATGAAGTCCACGCTGATCCGGGTGTACGTGTCGGCGCTCGGCGCGGCGCAGAAGCTGCATGAGAAGTACGGCAAGAACCCGGTCACCGACCCGTACATGACGCTGGTCGGCTACTTCAACAGCCTGCGGGACCTCGGCGGGATGCGTCGCCTGGTCGAAGATGAGGTGTCCGCGCGGCTGACCAGAGCCAACGAGCGCGGGCTGGCGCGCCGGTACGACCCGCTGCTGCGGGAACTGACGTCGCGGCTGTCGTCCACCGACATCCCCGAAGTGCTCGATCACCTGATGGTGCCGTTCGTGAAGGACCGGCCGAAGGGCGAACGGCCGCCCATCGACGTGCTGCTGGCCACCAGCATGATCGCGGTGGGAGTGGACGTGCCCCGGCTCGGGATGATGGTGGTCGCCAACCAGCCCAAATCCAGCGCCGAGTACGTGCAGGCGACCAGCCGGATCGGGCGCCGGGCACCCGGCCTGGTGTTCACCGTCTTCAACTGGGCCCGGCCTCGTGACCTCTCCCACTATGAGACATTCGAGCACTTCCACGCCACCATCTACCGGCAGGTCGAGGCGCTGTCGGTCACGCCCTTCGCCGACCGGGCCGTGGACCGTGGCCTGACCGGCGTTCTTGTCGCCCTGGTCCGCAACCTGGGCGACGCTTATAACGCCAACATGCGAGCCTCAGCCTTCGACCGTAACGACGAGCTCGCCGACCACATCGTGCGCTACCTCAAGCGGCGGGCGGGCAACGTCTCCGGCGACAACTCGGTGAGCATCGGAGTGGAGGGCCAGCTAGACAGCCGGCTGGACCAGTGGAGCAAGGAACGCAGGGTGCCTGGCCGGCGGCTGGCCTACGACCGCCCGGGCGGTGCCTCCGATGACGTGGTCGGATTGTTGTGGCGGCCGGAAGAAGGCCCGTGGCGGCGGATGACCTGCCAGACGTCGCTGCGCAACGTCGACCAGGGGATCAGGCTGCTTCTCGACCGTGAGGACGGCAGCGGCACCGCCACCGGGGAACCGCCGCCGTTCGAGACGGCCACGGCTCCAGCCAACGGGGACCAGCCGACAAGTGGGGATGGCCCCCATGGCTAACCAGGTGCTGCGGGTGGGCGAACTGCGGCCGAATCAGCTGCTGCATACCTACGGGGTGGGCGCAGTAGCCGACTTGCCCAACCTGTCGGTGGTGGTGGCCGGGCTGGATGAGTGGGAGCTGGCCAACTCGCTCATCGTGACCGAAGGGCGTCTCCTGGCCGCAGTGCAGGCGCAGCTCGGGCCGCAGGTGGAAACGCTGCGGACACCGCCTTATAAGCCCGAAAGCTCCGACCCGTTCGGGGACTGGGCCAGGATCGGGGTGCCAGTCCGGCTGTTCCCGCGATGGCTGCGCTGCTCCGATACCCGGTGCAACCGGCTCGCCCCAGTCGAGAGCAGGCTGTTCGATCTGCTGACCGACCCCTGGCGTCCGGAGCGGATCCGCTACGTCCATGGCTGCCGCGGCCACGGCTACAACCGGCCGACCGCAGTGCCCGCCCGGTTCGTGATCGCCTGCGCACGCGGCCACCTCGATGACTTCCCGTGGCTGTACTACGTCCACGGCGGCACCGAGCCGACCGGCGGTGAGCACACGCTGCGGCTGAGCGAGCGCGGCACGACCGGTGAGGCCGCGAACTTGTTCGTCGAATGCTCCTGCGACAAGAGCAGGCCCATGGCGCAGGCGCTTGGCCGTGAAGCCTTCAAAGCCCTGCCCGGCTGCCGGGGACGGCACCCACACCTGGGCACATTCGAAGAATGCGGCGTCGAGACTCGCACCCTGGGCCTAGGCGCCACCAACGGCTGGTTCGCGATGCAGATTCGCGCGTTCAGCCTGCCGCTGGCCGACACGGAAGTGGACCAGCGAGTCGCCGAGAACTGGCCGCAGCTCAACCTGCTCGTCCCGCTTCCTCAAGCCCCGGCCAAGGCCCTGCTGCCCAGCCTGGCCTGCTGGCCCGACGTCGAGCCCTACGGGGCAGACACTGTGTGGGAGGCCATTCTGCGCCGGGCCGAACAAGAAGACAATGCAGACGACGGCCCTGCGGATATCGACCTTAAAGGTCCTGAATGGCAGGCGTTCACCAGGCCCGGTCCTATCGACCTGCCCGACTTCACCGCCAGGAAAGAACCGCCACCGGCTAAGGTCCGCTCCTGGTTGCCGGATGTGGTCCTGGTTCCGCGCCTGCGCGAGGTCTCCGCGCTCTACGGCTTCACCAGGATCGACTCGCCGGAATGGGAAGTCCTATCTACTGACAGTGACCACATCGGCCCGATCGCGCGCGAGGCGCCGTCCTGGGTTCCGTGCGCGCAGACCCGCGGTGAGGGAATCTTCCTGCGGTTCAGCGAGGACCGGCTCGCCGCCTGGGAAAGCCAGGCCGCGATCATGGCGCGCGGCCGGGTCCTGGCCGCCGGTCACGACAAGTGGCGCGCGGACCGGCGGCTGGTGCCCGGCGAATGGCCCAGCGTGCGGTACGTCCTGCTGCACACCTTCGCGCACGCGCTGATCCGCGAGCTTGCGCTGGAATGCGGATACAGCGCGTCGGGAATCGCCGAGCGCATCTATGCCCGCAGCGGGGACGAGCCGATGGCCGGCATCATGCTCTACACCGCAGCGCCCGACAGCGAGGGAACTCTCGGCGGACTTGTCTCCCTGGGGCGCCGGGACCGTCTCGGCGGGCTCATCGACCAGGCCCTCGAAGCCGCGCGGCTGTGCTCGTCCGACCCATTGTGCGCCGATCACGACCCGCGTGACCGGGGAGACCTGTTCGGGGCCGCCTGCCACGCCTGCCTGTTCGCATCCGAGACCTCGTGCGAACGCGGCAATCACTACCTGGACCGCAATCTGCTCGTGGACACGATCGCCGGGGGCAGCACCGGATTCCTCGGCCGATGACCTCGTCCGGCCCAGACCTGACTGCCGTCATCGCGGAGCTGGCCGGACGGCTGCCACCCGGCCACATCGCGGCATGGGCACGGGTGCTGCGGTCGGTAAACCACCAAGACGCCGCGACCCAGACGAAACTGATCGAAGCCAGGCTGATCGAAGCCAAATCAGGTTTCGCCCTCAGCGCCTTGACGGCGCGCCTCATGGCCGCCTGGCGAGCGGCGGACCCACCGCAACCGGCTGCCGCGATCGCCCTGGCCCTCGAAACCGCCGCGCTCGTCCAGGCCGACTCGGCGGCCCGCCGCAGCGATGTGGTCATCAGCGGCCCGGCCAGCGACTCCACAGCGGTCAGGCTGACCAGCTCGGTGATCAGCGAGCTGATCCACGATTCTCGGCAGTCGTTGCTCGTCGTCAGCTTCGCCGCATTTGGGGTAACCGAGGTGGTGCGCGAACTCGAACGAGCTGCCCGGCGCGGCGTGCGAATCGACCTCATTCTGGAGAGCACAGCCGACCAGGGTGGCACGCTGCACGGGCCAGTAGGAGCATCCGCAGCCTTCGAGGCCATCCAGCAGGACGCCACATTCTGGGCTTGGCCCGAAAACCGACGCACCGTGATCGGAGCCTCGCGGGCGGCCCTGCACGCCAAGCTGGTCGCCGCAGATGAGCGCGTCGCGCTGCTCGGCAGCGCCAATCTCACTGACAAGGCGCTCGCGGTCAACCTCGAACTCGGCGTCATCATCCGCGACCCCGACGTCGTCAGCCGCATAGTGCGCCACTTCCGATCCCTTATAGAACCCGGCGCAGGACCGCTCGAGCCTCTTCGCCGCAACCGATGAGGCCGCGCCAAGATCCCCGTAGCAGTTCATTCAGGCCGCTACTGTGAGGCCGGGGGTCGAGGCATGAGGTGACGCTCGGGTTGTACTGTTCGAGTGCGCAGCCAAGGACGAGAGCGAGTGCCGCGCGTCAAGGTGCCAGGGGGGTAGATGACCACGTTCGGAGGCGGCCGGGTGGCCGCGGCGACGCTGCGTGCACGCGTCCTGGAGTTCCTCGACGCCGAGCCTGAGTGGGTCACCGGTGACCACCGCGACGGGGTTATGACGTGGACTTCCGGACCGGCGACGACGATCTTTGAAGTCCACGAAGGTGCAGCAAGCACTCCAGACCTTGGAGTGCTGCGCATCTGGACTCCCGTCGCCCAGATCGGCAACGCCGCGTCCGCGCGGACGCTGTGCAATTCCCTCAACCTTTACACGACGACCAACCGGTGGACCACTGCATCTACGTGGTTCGAACCGGATGCTGAGGTCCTTCAGGTGAGCTGCGCGTTCGTGGTGAGTCCGCGTAGCGCTGCCGTCTTGGGGGACTTCGCGTTGTCGTGTATCCGCGAGCAGATCGCGATTGCGACCGCCAAGATGACGAATTCTATTGCTGACCTGGTGGACGGGGCTCCCTGCAGGTTTGCGGGAGCTTCCGGCAGTTTCCGGGATGAGTGGCACGAGGTCGTCTACTACTACGACCGGGTGATTACGCCGAACCGGGACCTGCCCGCCACCGAACTGTTGCGAGGGCTAGCGGTTGCCTTTGAAGGTCTCAAGCAGGAGATGTTCGCCGAAGAAACCGGTGCGTGGTTTAGCGCCGGCGGGGTCGATGCTGACGGGTTTGCATGTGAGATGCCGTTTGGCTGGGCTCCGTATCCTGCCGGGGTGATCGGAGGTGCGGCAGCGTTCCCCGGGCACGAGATGCCGCCGACCGTCCTGGTAGGAGGTAGCGCCGAAGCGAACCCTCAGGTGGGCAACGGCCTCCTGCTGTCCATGCGCGTCCCGGCAGATCAAGGTGATGACCCGGAGGAACTAGCCAATCAGCTGAACCTCCTCGACAGGGAGCTTCCTGGAGCGACCCACAGCATCGGCGCGTGGGTGATAAACGGCGGGCAAGTGAGTTACTGCGTATACCTACCTGTGGCGTTGACAGAACGGGGAGGTGACCTTCCCGCAGTCATCCGCGAGGTGCTTCTCACGCTGGCCCGTCAGGCGCTGTTGTCGCGGCGCGCGCTCGTGCCGTCCGATTACCTCGATCCCGAGGACAGGTCGGCGGACATCGGCCTTGCGGCCGGCGGAGTCGCACACGGTCTGGCCTGGGGAGAAACGGGGGAAGGACGTAACCCGGCTGCGCGTGTCCTGGACCGGACATACGACAGCTGCGTCGGCGCGGACACCGACTGGTCAGATGTCAGGATAGACGGGTTTACCTGGTGGCCCTACCGTCAGGCGCAGGAGATCACCGCGGAACTCCTTGACCTGGGCGATGTCTCTCAGGCCGCGCAGATCCGGATATCGACCGAGGTCCGGAAGGACGTCGCCAGCTCGCCGTCTGCCCTGTCGGCCATCGCCAGGATCAATGCCGAGCTGACCCAGTCGGCGCTGGTCCTCCACAATGACGGGCGTCTTGAGCTGGCCTGCCGCCTGCTGGCCCATGAAGGGACTGACGATCGCGTAGCCAGATGGGCGCTATCCTTGGCGGCCGATCAGTTCATCATGGCCCGTGACCTGGCCGCCCGGCTTGCTGGCCTAGGTGCGGAGGCCACCTCCGGGCATCCCGTTTCAGGCCTGCGACCAGAACCCGACGAGTTGTTCGGAATCCGGGCAGTTATGGCCGAAGGCGCCGCTCAGGTGCGGGCCGGCCTCACGCCCATCGTCCCGCTGCTCGCCGTAGCCGGGCAGTACGGCCGCCCGCATCAGCTGGGCACAGGGAACGCGGGAGGCATGACATTCGGCTGGCAGGCATCGGCGGCGCGCGCCGATGTTCCCGCAGACCTGCTAGTCCGGGCCGAGATCCGCCGCGGAGACTCCGAGTGCGGCCCGGGCTGGCTCGTGCACAGCTACCTGCCGGTTAGGGCTGATGCGGTCACCAAGGCGAGGTGGTGCAACGACCGGAACCTGGAGCTGCTGTCTGCCGACAGTCATCACGACCTGACGGTGATCAGCGGCTGGGGACTAACTGCGGACGAAGAATGCTGCCTCAGCAGCTGGATGTCCCCGTACCTCGCCCCGGACTACGAGGCGCTAGCGGCAGGGCTGCTTTCCAATGTCCTCCGCTACCACCAAAGCGCCATCCTGAGCGCGCTGGTCGCCGAGCCTGCAGCCGTACCCGATGATCCGCCGACACCGGAAAGACTGTCTGAAGGGCTAGCCGCCGTAATCGACACCTTCGGGCAGATCCTGCAATACCCGGATAGTTACGGGAGCACCGTCGAACGCAGGGACGCCGACGTCGTGGTGTCACTGACAGCCGCTAGTGACGACGCCGGCGCGTCGGCCCTCGCCGAGGTGTCGGAGACGAACGGCAGGCCCGGGAGCCGGAGCATACTGCATCTCCCTCTTACCGGGAACCGGACCGAACTGGGGCTGGTGTACGCCGCTCTTCTCAGCCAGTCGCTGACCCGACTGCCGACATGGATCAACGACGGCAAAGTCCTGCTCCCCGGAGAAAATCCCAGCTGGTCAATCACCGACCAGCAGGTCAGCATCATGCTCGCGCGGCTTGAGGACGAAGGCGCACTCCAGTATGACGATGAAACCGGATGGATGTTCGAAGTTGGCGCTGTGCGGGTGCAATTCGAAATCGCGCGGCCTGACCCGGGGCCGCGACACGCTTGTGTACCGCTAAGGCTTGCGGGCATCATCGGCGGTCCAAGGGGTGAGGATGGAGTCGGCGGCACGGAGAACCACGATCTGGACGTACTCGGTTCCTGGGCACAACGCTCAGGTGGAGTCGCCTATGAGGTGATCCTGCCTCCCATGGCCCTCGTCTGGACGACGGACGAAATGGTCACGGACATGCTGACGACGGTGGGGCAGCACGTCATCAGGAAAATCCAGGAGGCTGTCCCCGGGCAGCACACCGCCGTCCCCGACGCGGAAGGACCAGCAAACTTCTACACCGAGAACCGGCAGTAGCTCATGCGCGCCAATTTGGGGGAGCCAAGTGGGGAGCCATCGTCGGCGGACGCCAGGCTATAGTGAGGCTTCCCTGAGCGTTCTAATCTACGGGCTGTAGCTGGCATCTAACGGCAGTGAGCCGTGCTGAACCATAGTCGACATCTCGTTCGCATCGAGGAGGGCAGAGGATGGCCCTCCCATGACGGCAGCCCAGCCTTCACTCTGAGCCGGTCCCGTTGACTCGTCGACCTATTGAGGGTCACTGTCGCGTGCCGTGGCCTTCAGGAACCCTTCGGCCTCGACGATGAGGCCTTCGCGAACGAGGGCGTCGACGGCGCCGTCCAGTGCCGCGGCGATGTCGGGTCCTCGTCGGTTCCACCCGAAGAGGCGACTGACCTCGAACGTGAGCTCGTCTCGGCTGACGCGCCGGGCATCGTCGATGATGTGCCGCACCGCGAGCTTTGCCTCAGTGCGCGGGATCTGCATCGCAGACCTCTCTGCCAGCTGGTTGCTTCCCGGCACTCGGACTACCTGGAGCTGGCTCGCGTGGATGTACGTATACGACCGCTCTGTGCGGCTAACCAGGCCACGGCGACGGAGACTTTCCAGGGCGGCCTTGAATGCGTCACGGATCCGGTTACCCGCGCGTCCGACTCCCCCCCACGCCTCGCGGACACGACGAAGCAGTAGCTCATCCTCGATGGGACCTTCGACCTCGACGACCTCCATGATCATCCGCCGGAGATCGTATTGCGCCTCGGGCAAGTGCATTTCTACCCAAGGACGCGGACCTGTCGGCGAGGCCACCCGGTACGCCACCGTCCAGCTCGGTGCTTTATCGAGTGCTACTTCTTCGAAGGATTGCTCTTGGGGAAGAGCGCTTGCCGCCGCCTTCGACGGCGGCCCGGTCGGGTGGTCTCTGCTGTCAGAGATTGCAGCCGCGATCTCCGTCTTCAGTCGTTCCTCCTGTTCTGACCGGTAGCGGTACCAGGAGGTTCCCCAGATCCGGTATATGCGCCATCCGAGGCGCTCGAGAACCTCCTGACGCAGGCGGTCGCGGTCGCGTGCCACGGCCGATGAGTGATACATGCGTCCGTCGCATTCGATACCGAGCGCGAAGCGGCCGCTGATCTCCGGATGCCAGACTCCGATGTCCACTCGATAGCCTGCGGTCCCCACCTGAGGCTGCACCTCATAGCCCCACGAGCGAATCGTTCGCATGACCTCTTCTTCGAAGGGGCTCTCGGCGTCGAGGGCGCTCTCACCCAGTTCGATCGCCAGAGCGACGGGCCCCCTGGCGGCGTAGTCGAGGTAGCGCTGCAGATGGCGCGGGCCGTCACGGAGATTCGCCGCGAACTCGGGCTCGGTGCCTGTAATGGACGCGACGAGCTCGACCCGGCGCCGCGCACGCGTGATGGCGACGTTCAGGCGCCGCTCACCACCCTCCCGATTGAGCGGTCCGAAGTTCATCGTGAGCTTGCCGTTTTCATCACGGCCGTAGCCAACGCTGAAGATCATGACGTCACGCTCGTCACCTTGCACGTTCTCCAGGTTCTTTACGAAGAAGCCGTCGAGGCGGTCCTCCGCGAAGAATGAGTCGAGCTCCGGAAGGTCTTGACGCCGTCGATCGAGCGCAACCTCGATGGCGCTGGCCTGTGCCTCGGAGAACGCGACGACGCCGAGCGTCACGGCACGGGCCGGGTTCTCAAGGGAGTACCTAGCCCAGTGGAGGACCCGCTCGACGACGACCTCGGCCTCTTTCGGGTTGTCCCGTGCCGTGCCTCTCCGATAGACACCGGCGGTCACGGGATAAAACTTGACCCCGAGATCACCGGCCTCGGCGGCGGCCCCGGGGAACGTGACGAGCCGACCTTCGTAGAAGGAGTGGTTCGAGTACGCGATGAGATTCTCATGCTGGCTGCGGTAATGCCACTTCAACGGAAGCTCGCGCAGTCCTGCTGAGCCCTTGCCCAGTTTGAGGACGGATTCGAACTCCTCGAACTGGTCTTCTTCCCACTCGTCGTCTCCAACGACGCTCACGGCCTCGAAGAACGACGTCGGCGGAAGCTGCTGATCGTCGCCCGCGATGATCAGCTGAGATCCGCGGTAGATGCAGTTGATCGCGTCGGAGGGGCGGACCTGGGACGCCTCGTCGAAGATGACGGCGTCGAAATGCAATGCTGGCGGCAGGAACTGACTGACCGTGAGCGGGCTCATCATGAAGCACGGCTTCAGGTCCTGCGCGACCTCTCCGGTCTCTTCGAGCAGCCTGCGGACAGGCATGTGGCGCCGCCGCTTTTCCGCCTCCCGCTTGATGATTCCGGCGGCGCCGATCGTTGTCCGCGGTCTACGCGCGTTGCACGCAGCTACCGCTCTTCCGCCCGCCCGCTGGATCAGCTCGATGTCGAGCTCGCGGAACTCTCTCAATATCGGGTTGAGCTGGTCCGCTCTCAGCTGCCCGAGGCGCCCCCTGTCCTTCTCGATCACTTCGTCTGCCCATCGCTCAAAGCATGCTCGCTCGACAACCTCCGGCACTTGTCGGGCGGCAACACGGGCCGACTCGCAGAAGTCGATGACCCCGCCCACATTCAGCTCGTCCAGGCGTTCGCGAGTGCTCCGGTACTCGACCCATTCGTCGATGTCCCCTATCGTTCGGGCGAGGTGATTCAACAGGTCGGAGACATCCGCGAACGTCGTGTTGAGGTCCGATCGCACTTCGACCGCTCGGAAATCGAGGAAGCTCGCCACGATGACGTCGCGTGACCGGTGCCAGTGGTTTAGCGCGGTGTCGAGTTCGGACCAGTTCAACCAGATCGACGTCAGTCGTCCTGCAGCCGAGGTTGTAGCAGGGCCGCCGAGCAGCCTGCGCAGCCGGGCAGCCCAGCCGACCGAAGACTCGAGCGCATCCCAGGTCGTCTCAAGGCCGCGATAACCCTCGCCGAGCCGACGGCTATCTGATTCGAGATCCCGCGCTACTGTCTGCTCGACGGTCGCAACGACCGCTCGTGCTTCGAGCGACTGCTGTAGCTCGCCGAACGTGATAGGGCTTCCAACGACATCAACTACGGCGGTCGCAACATCAGCCATTCTCGCGATCGGTCCACTGGCTTGCACACACCATTCGGATGCGGTTCTGAGCTCGCTGGTGCGCAGCGAGTCGGCAAACGGCCCGAGAAAGGCTGGCGCCGCCCCATTCCACGCTTGGATCGAGCCCTTCAAGCGCGTGGCGGCCGGCAGCAGATCGGCAGCCGGGGTGCCGCCGCGCCCTAGTTGCCGCCGCATGGCCTCGACATTGACATGGCGGCCGGCGATCTCCAGCGCGCGTCTGGCACTCTCAAGGGCGTGACCGATCGACTCGAAGTCACTCTCTGTCGACCGGTAGTAGTAGGGGCCGAGGAAGCCCGCGTACTGGCTCTCCGCGGCTCTGAGCTCTCGGGTCCGGCGCTGCCAGTCCAGAGCCTGCGGAAGCAGGGCCACGACGTCTTTCGAAGCCTTGCCGACGCGGGCGACCGCCGCCACGGTCTTTTTGTCCGTACGGTACTGGCCCCTTAGTTTGCCGAACCCGGTGTGCACCGTTTGAAAGCGCTGGCACAGGCTCTCAAGATCGAGCGTCAGCACGTCGTCGGTGAAGACCCGGCCGAGCTGTTCCCGGCGTTGGTTGAACGCGGCACTGAGTGGCTGCAAAACCTTCGCGGCATGCTCCACCGCTTCAATGGTCGCCGGGTTGATCCAGTCCGGCTCGGGCCTTGCCACCTGCCCCACTAGTGATGCGAGTTCCGCGAGCTGGTCAGCGCGGGCAAGTGAGATGCCGCTCAGCGGAAGACCAAACTCTCTCGCGATGCTCTCGGAGTCCGCCTGCACCGACGCGATTACATCGGTGCTCTCATCGAGAAACGATGCCATCGTCCGCAGCTGCGGCGCGGGAATCACGTCCGGCAGCTCGAACTTCAGCGGCAGGGACGCGAGCCGATCTAGTGCTGCCGTCAGCTCCGCCGACGCCACCGGAGACACGTCTCGCCATCGCGGTCCGACGAGCTCGAGCAGCTTCTTCTCAGCTGCCCCATGCGCAAGGGCGAGTTGTCGCCGTTGCTGAAGAAGCGCCTCGACCTCGTCGAGATTCTCACAGCTGATCCAGCTTTCGGGCACGCCCGCGGGCCGAGACTCGAGGTGCCTCAGTACGCGGGCAAGTGATTCGCTCGTTTCGAAGTCGGTGGGAGCCTGGAGCAGCAACGCGCCGGCAGCGTCAGCTGATACCCGCTGCACAGTAGCCAGGTGCCGAAGGGCGTCGCCGATCTGCTCAAGGGTTCGCTGCTTCCGTGTCGAGTCGAGCACCGTGCTCGCCAAGGCGCGCCACACGAAGTCTTCGCCGCGTTCCACAGGGCCCCAGGCTCTGGCGATCTCCCTCGAAGCGACCAATATCTGCGTGAGATCGCCGGCCGCGAGCGAACTCCCGAGTTCTGCCGGCGGCGGCGCCTGCGGCAGATCTTGCAGTTGTGAGATTCGGCCGATGACATCGTGGAGGCTTCGCCCGAGAGGCTGCCGGATCTCGTTCATGGCGCTCGCCCGTGCGGAAAGCTCCGAGCGCCGCGTCACCAGTTGAGCAAGGGCGGTGGCCGCCATCGCCGGAGGCACCACAGGATGGCGTTCCAGTGCCCTGCCAAATTGCCGCGCTACCTCCTTCCGAGTGGCCTTGTGGCTGTGAAGCTCCAGGCAGTAGTCATCGAGACCAGCTACGTGCAAGCGCTTGTGCACGACCTCGAGCGCGGCCGCCTTCTCGCTCACGAACAGCACCGTCTTCCCGTTGGCGAGCAGCTCAGCAATCATGTTCGCGATGGTCTGGCTTTTCCCGGTCCCAGGAGGACCGTCCATCACGAAGCTCCGGCCTGCTGCCGCGGCTGTGATGCATTGCAGCTGAGTGGCGTCGGCATCCAGAATCGTGACGATGCTCTCTGGAGGAGCGTCCTCATCCAGGCGGTCTTCCTGTATCACGTCGAAGTCAAGGCCGAAGGCCTCCCTCGCTCCGACGGCGAGAGCCCGAACCAATGGATGTTCCGAAACTTTCTCTTCGTTCTTCAAGAGATCCCGGTACATCACCTCCTTGTGGAACGAGAACGGGCCGATCACGAGCCGCCGACGGACTTCCCAGCCCGGTTGCGACGCGACAGCTCGGTCAAATTTAGCCAGGGTCGCCGCGATGTCGGGCTCGTCCTCTTCCATTGAAGGAAGCTCAATTCCGAATTCTGCGAGTTTGACGCCAAGCGCCGGATTCAGCACGACATCTTCATCTGCTCGCCGAAGCTCATAAGGTTCACGAGGGTTCTCGCGGAACAGCTGGACAGGGATCATTACGAGAGGGCTCTCCGCCCGCTCGCCGGTATCAGGGTCGGTCCAATGCAGCATCCCTGCGGCCAGGTACAGGATCCAGATCCCCTTGTCCATGAACTCCTGAGTCGACCGACGGTCGAGCGATCGCAGCGCATTACCCAGGTCACGGCGAGTGGTCTTCGAGGTGACCAGTTCGTCCTCACTCACCGCGCTATCCCTATAATCAGAGGCGTCTGTATGCTCGCCCACCTCAGGCTCGAGAGGCTCGTAGAAGCGCCACGACCCTCCGCCAAGAAGGCGATCCGCCACCTCGACAAGCTCATGGGGACCGCACGGGATCTCAAGCGTAGACATCCGCGTAGGCCGGAAATATAGGAGGCGGTTCGACCGAGCGAGGTTGATGAGCTGCTTGCGCCAGGTATCAATCTGATCAGCCACCCGCCGCTGATCCCGGTCCTCGAGCTCGCTCCCGCCGCCCGCAATGCTCCCGCTCATCAACTTCTCACCAGCTCTCCCAGCTCGGCGATCATCCGTCCGAGGACGCGTGTCTCAGATTCGGTGTGACACGGCTCAGGACGAAGCCTCCCTCATAGCGCAAAGCCTAACCACGATCGAATCAGTCCGGCCATTGCGCGAACAAGTTTCACGACACCTCCGTCAACATGTCCGGCTGCATAAGACTCCTCAACGTCTTATCTTCATTCCTTGTTACTGCCTGGAATTTTGCCTCGTGGGCTGTATACGAAAGAGCCGAGCTCGGGCGGTGCATGCCACTGGAAGCGCATCTCGATGTCCTCAGGGATGCCGCGAGCGTGTGGCTGGACCCATGTCTCGTGCGGGTGGAGGATGATCCCGACTTGCCGGGCCCGGTCACGGGCCTCGACGCTGGCCGTCCAGCCATCGGGAAGGTGCCGCCGGTGGCCGGCCACGAATGAGCCGCTGTAGCGGACCCAATGGCCAACCGGCTCGAGGTGGCTCGGCCATCGCTGCGTTCGTGGTAGGGCTGACGCCGAGGGGCGTCGCAGCGATACCGAAGAGGGCGACTGCCAGTGCCGTCTCGCCGACGCGCGCCGCGCCTTCGGCTCGGTCGGCTCGAGTTCGATGCACGTCGCGTCGGCGAAGCCGAGGAGCGCGCAGGTCCAAGCCGTGATGGCGACGTTGTCAGCGACACCTTGGCCGATCAAGAGCGGCAGGGGGTCACTGTCACCAAGGACGAGCTCCCCTTTCAGGATCTCTGTCCCTTTGGTGAGGCGGAACGGCATGCGCAAGCGGGTTTCGGTCCCCGCGATTGGCAGCAGCGTCAGCTCGCCGATGTCGAACTTCAGGACCACGGGGCGGTCGTAGGCCACTTGCCTCTCAAGGCGTATCCGGCGGCTAGCGTGCAGGCAGGCGTCGATCAGTTGCGGGGCGAGGTTGTCTGGCAGTTGGTCGATGCGCCGCTGCGCGGCTGCGCGCCTTCGCTCGGCATCCGCCGCTGCAGCTGCCTCCGCGGCCGCCTTGGCTTCCTGTTCGCGCTTCCGCTCAGCCACCAGATCCGCTTCGGCGTCGTGGAGGACGTTGGCTACCTGCTGCCAGTGGGGTCCCGGTGCCAGGAAGTTCGCGCAGATGAACGGGCGGTGTGGGATGAAGGCGTGGGCGGGGTGGATGACCGCCAGCCGCACGTCACCACGCATGATCGCGAAGCCTCTCTCGCGCGGCAGCAGCGAAGCGCGAAGATCGTCACCGAGGCGGGTATTGTCTTCTACCGCTTTGATGAACTTGTCGCGGACGTACTTCAGTGCAATCTCATTGACGGTGTTAATCCAGTCGGGTGTCTCGGCTGGTGGTAGCTGGGCCATGGGCCCGGTCTCGCTTCCGTTGATACGCAGGCACCCGCCGTGCTCGAGTTCGGCTTCGACGCCAGCAGCGCGGAAGAATCCGAGCAAGCGGTCCGCCCCCGGCTGTCGGCTCCTGAGCTCAGGTTCGTCTCCCTTGGATGTTGCCGGCAATCCGTTGACTTGCTTGACTTGCTTGACCCTAGCTTTCCTCGACGGCCGCTGCAGTGCCTGCGCTGGAAGCCGCTTTGGCCTTGCGGCCTTCCTCGCCTTGTCGCGGTCCGACTTACAACAGGCGCAGCAGACCATCTGCTTCCAATCGCCCTTCCTCGTCGCGAGTACGTTCGCCGTCTTGCTCTGCCGACAGGTGACGCAGTGGAAGACGACATAATCGGCGAGGCGGTGGAGTTGGAGTTGCCCCACGGGCTTGAACGAAAAAATGACCACGACTGGGGGCTGGGTCGGGAGCCGAACCTGCCGGTCTGGCCCCCGCTGCTGCAGACCTGCGGCGAAATCCTTCTTCGCGGGCGCCGCGCCCAGCCTCTGCTCGGGCATCACGCAGCCTCAGCCACGGTGTCGAGGAAGATCACCTCGCGGGCGGCCAGGGCAAGCCGCGGTGACAGGCTGCGCCGTCGGCTCACCACGGTCACCCAGACGCCCTGGGCGGCGAGGTGCGCTACCTCCTCGGCAAACAGGTGATCACCAGATCCGATCGCCACATGCGTGAACCGCGTGGCAACGTTCTCGTGCCGCAGAACGTCCAGCAGGGCCAGGTCGGCGCCATCGGGCCCGGACCGGATCTGGTAGCGGGCATGCGGCCAGCCGAGCGCCGCGTTCAGCAGTGTCAGGTGGCTCGAGGCCACCTCCACCTGATCCATTGCGCCGAAGGCGAGGCAATCGGCGTAAAGGCCTTGCGCCTGGCGGACCTGGCGAAGGCTTGGCAGCGAGTCGCCGGCCAGGTTCTCGATGTCGACAAGGTGCAGCCGTCGTGCCGGGAACCGGCGCCGTGTACCTGCCCGCTGCGGGTCCTTGTCCCCGCTGATCATTCTCAGCATCCCCGGGCCTCCTTCGCGAGCCTGGCCCCCCCAAGGCACCCACCCTCTCCATGCGCCCCCCGCATGGACTACCATGCAAGCATGGCATGGGCATCCATGGGATGTCAACATGGAATTTGGTAGTTTTTATTGCTGATCAGAAGCCTAGCAAGCTTCCGCCATGCTCGTATCACATGGAATTACAGCTAAGATGGCCACTGTGAACATGCCTGCGGTCAGAGACGAGCTTGCCGCGACACTGGAGGAAACCCTGCAGCTCCAGCAGCGGCTGATGGACGACGTGCGCGATGAAGGAGTACCCGTCGCAGACCTAGTCGCACAGGTGAGTGTGCTGGAGCGGCTAGATGACCGGCGCGACCGGCTGATCGGCGAGCTACGGCGCACGGCCAGCGCGGGGATGCGCCCAGCGCGGAGCAGCCCGCCCGTCCGCGAAGTCCTGCTGCAGACCCTCGCCGACTTCCGCTGGCCACAAAACGCGGGGTTCCTCGAGGAGTACCTGCTGGCCAAACACCAGCTGCAACTGGACAGCCGCGCGTTCGCGCCCCTGCGCCGCGACGAGCGGAACGCCTGGGACCGGGCACCAGGCGCCCGCGAGGCCTACATTGCCCCCGCGCTGAAACCAGACGGGTCCCCGAACCCTCGCTGGATCACCCGTTCCGACTGGGGCATGGAACGCCGCATTGTGGCGGCGCGGCGAACGGAACGCCTGTTCGACCTCTACAAGATTTACGTCCTCGCCGGACGGCCAGGATCGGCCGAAGCCAGCTACCTCGGCCCCCGCCGCCCCGTCGATGCGCTGCTCGAGAAGTACGCGCAGGACATCCTCGACACCGAGCCGCCGTCGGCCTCCGCATCCGAAGACGAATTCAGGGCATGGCGCGCGCAAGTCCGCGAGCGCACCACCACCCTCATCGGGGAGGTCCGCGGGGATGACGAGCCCGACCGCAAGCAGATCGCCCGCCAGCTTGCTGACTTGTCCGACCGTGAGCGTGTCTGGGGCCGGAACGCAGGCATCAAGGCCGGGGCCCGCAGCAACAAGCGCCCTGCCGACTAGGTCGCCCCCGCCGATGCCAGCGACCTGCCCGACCTGCGTCAAGGATGAGGGCGAGCACGATCTGCAGTTCGTGCAGGGCCTGGTAGAGGGTCATCCCGGCGCAGGGGCTTTTGGGTCGGTGCGGATCATGGTGATGAAGGCCTGGGCCAGGACGGCGAGGGTGACGTGGCGGTGCCAGCCGGTCCAGGACCGGCCCTCGAAGTGGTCCAGGCCCAGGCCGGTCTTCAGCTCGCGGTAGTCATGCTCGATGGTCTAATCACAAATGACAAATTCTGCTGTGTGCGGCGGGTGCGGCTGAGCCTGACCTGGTGGCGCCGGCCGCTGCGGTTGCGGGCATCTGTTCTCCAGAGTGATGTCGCCCTGGCAGGAGAGCCTGATGACCCGGACCTGGACCGTCTGCCGCCAGTACAGCCCCAGCCGCGACGGCGAGCGCCGGCGGGATCAGGCCTGCCGGCTGCTGGCGCGTCTGGCACGGCAGGGCGGCCTGCCCGGCCTGGCGCTGATCGCTGAGGAGGACGCTGATGCGCGTGGCGTTGTATGCGCGGGTCTCGACTACCCGCCAGGCTCAGGCGCAGGGTATCGAGCAGCAGCTTGACCGGCTGCGCGCGGCGGTGTCCGAGCGCGGCTGGGAGCTGGATGACCAGCACGTCTACCGTGATGACGGGTATAGCGGCGCCCGCTTGAGCCGGCCGGGGCTGGACCGGCTGCGCGATCATGCGGCGCTGGCCGATCTGGACGTGGTCCTGGTGACCGCGCCGGACCGGCTGGCCCGCAACTACGTCCACCAGGTGCTGCTGATCGAGGAGCTGGCCGGGCGCGGCTGCCAGGTGGAGTTCCTGGACCGGCCGATGAGCGCCGATCCCCATGACCAGCTGCTGCTGCAGATCCGCGGGGCGGTGGCGGAGTATGAGCGGACGCTGATCGCCGAGCGGATGCGCCGCGGCCGGCTGGCCAGGCTGCGGGCGGGCACGCTGCTGCCGTGGACCACGGCGCCGTTCGGGTACCGGCTGGACCCCGGGCGGCCCCGCGACGCGTCTGCGGTACGGCTGGAGCCTGGGGAGGCGGCGCTGGCCGCCCAGCTGTTCGACTGGTACCTCGAACCCGGGGCGACCATCTACCGGCTCGCCCGGCGGCTGACCGATCTGGGGGTGCCCACCCCGATGGGCGGGCCGCGCTGGAACGTGGCCAGCGTGCGCGGCATCTTGCGGAACCCGGCCTATGCCGGCCGGGCGCTGACCAACCGCACCCAGGTGGCGCCGGCCCGGGCGCGCAAGTCGGCGATGCGCCCGGCCGGGCCGGGCCACAGCCATGCCCCGCGGCCGGAGGAAGACTGGATCGCGGTCCCGGTCCCGCCGGTCGTCACCGAGGAGACCTTCGCCCGGGTCCAGGCCAAGCTGGACGCCAACCAGCAGGGCGCGGCCCGCAACACCCGGCACGAGTACCTGCTGCGCGCGCTGGTCAGCTGCGGCGCGTGCCGGCTGTCCTGCACCGGCCGCCAGGCCGCCAAGGGCTACCGCTACTACCTGTGCCGCGGCCGCACCGACCCGCTGCGCGCTGCGCAAGGACAGCGCTGCACCGCCCGCTACATCCCCGCCGCTCAGCTGGATGAGCTGGTCTGGGCCGGCCTGTGCGCGCTGCTGACCGACCCCGCCCACATCGCCCGCGCGCTGGCCCGGGCCCAAGGCGGCGCCTGGCTGCCCCAGGAACTCCAGGCCCGGCAGTCCGCCATCGGCCAGGCCCTGGGCCAGCTGGACCGCCAGCAGCAGCGGCTGCTGGACGCCTACCTCGCCGAGGTCATCACCCTGCCGGAACTAACCCGCAAGCGCCAGGACCTGGACCGCCGCCGCGACACCCTGCTCGCCCAGCAGCGCCAGCTGGACGCCGCCGCCAGCCAGCGGCTGGAACTCGGTGCCGTCGCCGGCGGGATCGAGGCCTTTTGCCAGACCATCCGGGCCGGGCTGGCCACCGCCACCTTCGCCCAGCGGCGGCAGCTGGCCGAGCTGCTCATTGACCGCGTGGTCGTCACCGACGGCGACGTCAAGATCCGCTACGTGCTCCCAACTTCCCCCGACGGGCCGCACCGCCCTTTTTGCCAGTTGCGTAAAGACCATCTCAACCCGCCATCTGATCTTGGCCAGCCGGACCAGTTCTCCGGCAGGGGTGTCCTGCGGCAGCGTGGCCGTCGCGGCCTCCAGCTCTGCAACCCGCGCCTCGGCCCGCCCGGCGCGGGCACGCCAGTAACCGACATCAGCATCCTCATCGATCACCGGCACGGGAGACACGTGACCCAGCACACACCGTTACAACAGCGACGTCACGTACCAAACCCGGCGTGTCGCGACCCCGGCGCGCTCCGCCCCACGGGATCACCGATTACTTACCACCGACGCAACGGCAGAGGCTCTATGCAGGTGACTGGAAAGGGAGCATCCGCGCATCCCGTGACGCCGCCGAGGTCTTGCGCAGCATGCACTAAGAACGTTAATTGCTTACACCAGTTGCACTGATTTGTCGTTCTAGAGCCTTGACTTGCCGGAAGGCGGTTTGCGCCTCTTCGAGTCGATCGAGACTTTCCAATAGTTCTCCGAGAGTAGCGAGCGTCTTTGCAAGGTTAGACAGCTCCGAAGGTTCAGCTGCCGCAAGATTGCGGCGAAGACGAACTGCCTTGGAAACTGGCTCGCGAGCCTCTTTGAGATTACCCATGGAAATCAGTCCCTCACCAAGGGTCTCGAGCGAGTTGGCGAGGCATTTCGTAAATCGTTGCGGTTGACCAGTAGTTAGTGATTCGTACAGGTCAGTCGCCTCCCGGGCAGCAAGGACACAATCCTCCGTCCGCCCTAGTCGTTGATGCAGCCGTGCAAGATCATACAAGCTGGCTGCAAGTGTGGGGAGATATGCTTGATGATTTTCCTGAGCAAGCTGGCGGCGCGCTGAAACACATTCCTCCATTGCGCTCACCGCGGCGTCCTTATAGCCGCCAAGCATGAGCTGGTTTGTAAGGCTGCGGAACGAGGACGCCAACTTCGGAAGGATAGAATCGGAATGTCCGGCTGCGAGAGATCGGTGAGCTGCCGAAGCCTCTTCATATACGAAGGAGGCAGCTTCTGCTGAGCGGTCAAGAGCGCTTAGGCAAGCGCCGAGGCTACTAAGTGACGCCGCCAGATCCGGCAAATACGCGTCCGGGCTCATCTCGGCAAGCCTGCGCCTGATGCTCACGGCCTCGCGTACAGCTTCGAGCGCCTCATGGACACGACCCATCTCCGCCAATCGTGATCCGAGACTGTTAAGGGAAGC
>Ga0137379_10001338_pt1 | contig 22505 bp, 26 predicted proteins | sample SagtaG_18_FD_104812 | JGI IMG/M metagenome (GOLD analysis project Ga0137379, IMG submission 104812) | Vadose zone soil microbial communities from Sagehorn Ranch, Mendocino, California, USA - Sage2_L_80_16 metaG | ecosystem: Environmental > Terrestrial > Soil > Vadose zone | place: USA...
GGCCTGTGCACGAGCACCCTGTACCTGGCGGAACGAGGCGTCATCACCCGGGCCACGGCCGAGAAGCTGGCCCCGATCCTCGGCGTGTCCGCCCAGGAGCTGCAGTCGTGACCCGCGCATGGCGAGGAGCGGTCGAGCTCGACCCGCGGGAGCGCGCCGCTCGGCCCTGGCTGCCGGCCAGCGCAGGATGCTTCCCACGGGGGTGCCTCCTACTTCACGATGACGAGCTCGCCGCGGGCGAAGGCGCGGACCTTCTCCGGGAGGCCGTTCGCGTGCAGCCTGACGGCTCCTGCGCGCCCGTGGTGGCCTTCGGCTCCAAGAGCATCGCTAGCGACCCCTGCGCTACGCGGAGGACGGCATGAGCGCGCCCGAGCTGCAGCACCAGGACGAGCCGCTGTGGGACGTGAAGCAGGTCGCCGCGTTCCTGCACTGCTCCCCCTCGATGGTCCGCAAGATGGCCCGGAAGCACCCTGCCCTGCGCCCGCTGCGCATCGGCGTGCTGTGCCGGTGGAACCCGGAGAAGGTCCGCGCCTTCACCCGCGGCGAGCTCGTCATCGTGAAGTAGGAGGCACCCGTGGGAAGCATCCTGCACCACCCGGACGGCCGCTTCATCGCGCAGTGGATAGACGGCGCAGGGAACAAGCGGCAGAAGACGCTGCGCGCGCAATCAGAGAGCGCGGCGGAGCGCGAAGGCCGGCGACTCCTCGCCGATCTCGAGCGCCGCGCCGACCGCCAGCACCTGGGCCTCGAGCCGCTCGTCTCGGCCGCGGACGTCACCCTCGGCGGCCTCCTCGACTACTGGTGGGAGCGCAAGCGCCGGAAGCTCCGCTCGCACACCGTCCACGGGTTCCTCGAGAAGCACCTCGGCCCCCTGCGCGAGGTCCCCGCGATCGAGCTCACGACCTCGCGGCTCGACGCGCTGCTCGCGAAGAAGGACGGCGCTCTCGCGGCCGAGTCGGTGAACAAGCTGCGCGCCCGGCTCACCGAGATCTTCAAACTGGCGAGCAAGGCCGGCGGCCCGTGGGAAGGTCGGCCCAACCCCGTCGCCGACACGGAGAAGCGGCGCGTCCTCCGGCAGCTGCCGCGCTTCCTCCAGGTGGAGGAGGTGACGGCCGTGCTCGAGCAGCTCCAGGGGCAGGAGCGCCAGGTGATCGCCACCGCGGTGCACACGGGCATGCGCAAGGGCGAGATCGGGGGCCTTCTCAAGGCGGACGTGCACCTCGACGCCGGCGAGATCTGGCTGCAGCGGTGCTGGGATGGCGCAGCCACGAAGGACGGCAAGCCGGTTGTGATCCCCATCCACCCCGACCTCCTGCCCGTCCTCACCAACGCGATCGAGGCGTCGCCCTCCGAGCTCGTCTTCCCACGCCCGGGGCCGGACGGCTCGATGCACCGGCCCGACGTCGCCTGGGACAAGAAGCTCCGCGCGGCGATGGCCCTGGCCGGCCTCGTGAAGGGCTATCAGCACCGGTGCCGTGCCCACGGCTGCCGGTACCGCGAGGAGCGGCGCGAGGCCACGCCAGCGCCCGTCTGCCCGCGCTGCGGCAAGCCCTCGACCTGGGCGAAGGCGATCCCCGAGCACATGACGTTCAAGGACTTGCGCCACACCGCGGCCACCCTGCTCCTCAAGGCCGGCGTGCCGCTGGCGACCGTGCAGAGGATCCTGCGGCACTCCGACCCCAAGCTGACGTCCGAGATCTACGGCCACCTCGAGGTCGACGACATGCGCCAGGGGCTCGCCCGGCTCTCCTTCCGCAGCACGGGCGCAGCACCCCCGCCGCCATCCGGTGCGCCGGGTGCGCCGGCGGCCGAGGTCGAGCCGTCGCGCGCTCCCGCGAATGCGGCCGCTTGCGTCCCCGTGCGCCCGGTGCGCCTGCGTGCACTCTCGGCAGGGGCGCTTGGGGTGCAAGTGGTCGCAGGTTCAAATCCTGTCGCCCCGACCATCTGAAGGCCCCGGAGCGACTCGGGATTTCCGAGCCTCCGGGGCCTTCGCTTTCGGGTGCACCGGGGCCGCACCCTACGGAAACCCTACGTTCTTCCGAGATGCACGGCGACGACACCTTCTCGGCGAGGGTGACGGTCGTTTTGCCCGAGAAGCTCCTTACCGTCCGCGAGGTGGCCGCCCAACTCCGCGTCTGTCGGGCGACCGTCTACAAGATGGCCGAGTGCGGCGACCTCCCGCACGTCCGCATCGCAGGCGCGGTCCGCGTCCACCCTGCCGACCTTGATGCCTTCGTGGCGCGTCGTCGCGGATGAAGGACCGCCCGGTCAACGCCGCGCCCCCTCGGCTCGGTCGTCCTGACCTCAGATCCTCCGGGCGGCAGGACGACGAACGTGCCACACGACACGCAGTACCGAATTGCCGGCTGCTTGTCGTCCGCGAGCATGAACGAGCGCTCTCCGCACCCGCTGCATCTAGCTCCACTCCGGCTACCGTGCCCGGGCAACTCGCCTCCGAGCCAACCGCGTGCGCCACAGAAAGTGCAGACGCGCCCGCCGCGCGGGTTGCGACGCCAGGTCCGCTCACCACAGCTCGGACAGGTTGGGGCTTTCGCCATATCGTTGTCTCCCGGGGTCGAGTGGAATGCGTCTGTAGCAGCGAGGTCGCGCGTACGGCTACCGGACCTGCTTGGTCAACGTCGGAGGACCTTCGCCGCCTCACGACCCGCTGGCGGGCGTCGTACCGGCAGGCGGGGCGCATCTTGCTCCGCTTGGAGACGCACGAGACCGGCCTGTCGCAGGTCGCAAGGCTGTACTGTTGAAGTCAGGCTCCGCCCCCTCTGCCATCCGTGACCCGCTTCGGCGAAGGACGACCGTGAACGACAAGAGGAAGCAGTCACTGTACTTCCAGGAAGACACGCTTCAGGAAATCCAGGCCGAGGCCATACGCCAGGACCGCTCGCTCTCCTGGGTGGTGCAGCGGGCGTGGGCGCTCGCCCGCGAGCGGCTGACCAACATGCCCGGCGCGCCAGGCACCACCACGCCGACCAGCCCGTGATGCACGGCCCGGTGGTCGTTCACTCCTTCTTCTTGAGCCGGTCCTCGTTCTCCTTGATGAACGCTCGGATGTCATTGGCCAGGTCGAGCAGCTTCAGCCACTGCTCCTGGTAGAGCGTCACCGGGAACCGGCCGAGCCCGTACACGGACACGGCGCCCTTCTCGCTGACCTTCATCGAGACGCCCTTGCCGCCCCCCGCCTTGAGGGCTTCGTTCTCCGCCCGGAGGCGTTCCAGCTCCGCTTGCAGCTCTGCACCATTTGTCATGGTCGTTCCGTCGCCCCTCGGCGAGGTCGCTTCCGAGTCGCACCCCGGCTGGCGGGCGGACCAGCCGTCGCCTCACTGTGAGTGAGACCTGAGTTCGGGCTGTGCGTCGACTTTGTCCATTCAGCCCCACCGGGCGGTGCGCCGGCCCCGCGATGCTGCGGGGATTCTTCGGCACTACCCGGCGCGGGCGCGCTCGCACGTGCTCGCCGGTGCTACGGTACCAGCGTGCCGTACCCGAAGACCTTGCACCCGGTGTGGCGCAGTTACCGCCGGTCGGCAGTGCTCGCTGGTGCTGGTATTGCCATCCAGGTCTGTGCGGTCCTGCTGCGTGCAACGTCACCTGGCGTCGGGCTACGCCTTACGCACTTCGTGCTCCTCGGCGCCGGCGTGCTTTTCTCCATCGGCTTCTTGCCCATTGCATTCTTTCGATGCCCGTGTTGCGGGGGCCTGTTCCACCGGAAGGGCTGGGGCACCGGGGGCGTGTTCTCCTCTGCGTGTGTGCACTGCGGCTTCCGTCGGTGGGCGGACCCTCCAGGGAACACGCGGTGACGTTCGACCCGAGGACCTGGCGGTTCACCGTCTCCCGACGCGCACGTCCGTTATCTCGCGCCGCTCGGCCTCGACGGCAGTGGCCTGGCCGCCGAGGCGGAGCAGCATGTCGGCGGCGGCGGTCGGGAACCGGGTCCCAGAGTGCTGGCCGGGCTGGCCGGGCTGGCCGCGACGAGCACCGGGAGCAGCGACCGCTCGTTCACGAAGAGGATGACCTGCCCGCCCGGCCTGAAGACGAGATTCGCGTACCAGTCCACGAGACGCGTGGTCGGCGCGACCTCCTCCATGACAGGCGTCGAGCCGAGGCGACCGAGCGGCTTCTTCGTACAGCGAAGGGTGAACACGGTGGGACCCGTTTCTCACGCCAGCGGCCTGCCGGGCAGCTCGCCGTCCGGGGGCGACGTGCCGTCGTCGGTCATGGCGCCCACTGCAGCTCTACTCCCGAGCCTTCAGCAGCGCTTCCAGGAGAGGCCACGGCAGCACCGTCCGGAGCGCGGCAGCCCGCGCCGGCGCGCTGGACTCTGCTTCGAGAACGGCGTCCCTCGCCTTGACCAAGGCGAAGCGTGGCACGCCGACGGCCTCGGCAAGCCACAGGAGCCCAGGCGCGTTGTGGAAGTGGTTGTAGACGAACTCGGCCGAGCGATTCCAGTTCGCGCGCCCGTAGAACCCAGGGCCGTCGTACTCGCCGAGCCAGCCGAACAGGACCGCCTTCCGGGTCCGACGTGCGCCTGACGACTTGTCCGGTGCCAGTGCTCGTTCGAGACTCCGCGCCATCGGCCCACGCGCCGAGAGGTGCCGGACATGTTCGCGCAGCTCCGCGGGCTTCATCGCAGTATGGTTCGCGCTCGTCCTGGCTCTCATCCTCTTCGTCATCGCCCCTCCCCTGATGCGCGCAACACTCCAGCTCCAGCTCAACGCCTTCGGTTGTTCGACGCGGCGGCTCCACCGCCGAACGAAAACACCCGCCCTAGTCGGTACTCCCGCGCCCTACGGTCTCGCGTCGCTCGGGTCACAACGACGACCTCATCCCAGGTCGCGAAACTTCTGTGCGATATCCTTCGGGCCGGCGAGCAAGCAGTACTTTAGTACGTCGATGCTGGTCTGAAGACGTTGCTGCTGGTGCGCGGTGTCATCTGGCCGTGCAAGAGGGTACTTCCCGCCATGGAAGAGGTTGTTCCTTATCACCCGCACAAGGCGTAACACGTACGCTGCGTCGCTCTCGCCACGATTTCGAGGCGTATCCTTCCAGCTCAACGTCGACGCGCTCTCGCTGCCGACCCCTGCCACAACCTGCCGACGTGGTGGCTGGCTCATCAGTTGGCTACCCACAGTCGAGATGCGCCCGTCCTCTCCTACGAACTCGGCGAACCTAGCGGCATACCGGTCCCAGTCCGCTCTCGCGTCGTTCCGACTCTTCACGTCCTTCGGACCTTTCACGATGAAGCCTGCGCGCTTCAGCGCGCACTCGAACCGAGAGAACATTGCAAAGAACTGAAACGTGAGGTCACGCTCCTCTGGAGTAAACGCATCGAGTACACGGGCGAGCGGGTCATCGAGTTGGGTCTGCCGCGAACCGGAAGACATGGGTCTGTTCCTTCGTGGTGTCTGAGTGCTTCATCGGCCCGTCACCACACGAAAGCTGCGCCCCTAATGCGCAGCTCGGCTCGCCGCGCGTTTACCTCCGGAACCAGTCGCGCCAGCGCCCGCCAGAACGACGCGGTGTGGTTCGGGTAAACGAGGTGGACTGCTTCGTGCGCCACGACGTAATCGACGAGCCGCATCGGGGCCTGGACGATGCGCCAGTTGAGCCGCAGCTCGGCGTTCGAGGTGCAGCTCCCCCAACGCCGAGCCTGGTCGCGCAGGAGGAGGCGCGGCTGCGGGCGTTCCAGGTGCGCGACGCAGCGCGCCAATCGCTCGGGGAGCCTCTCCGCCGCCCTGGTCTTGAACCAGGCGATGACCGCTGCCCGGACGGCCTGCCGGCGCCGAGCGAGTCCAAGGCCACGCTGAACCGTGATGGCCAGCCAGCCGCCCTCCAGCCGTGCTGGTTCACCTTCCTCGGCTTCCCTCACCCGAAGACGGAAGGACCGCCCGAGGTAGGTGAAGCCCTCGCCACTCACAAACTCGTGGGCGGTGGTCGGCAGCTCGGCGTCCCCGGCCTGCCGCAGCTTCTCCAGGACCCAGGCGCCGCGCTGGCGCACGACCGACCGGAGGCGAGCGACATCGACATCTTCCGGCGCCAGGACGAGCAGCCGCTGATGGCCAGGGTCAACCACCAGAGATACCTGCTTGCGTCGCCGGCTCCGCTGGACTTGGAAGCGGATAAGGGTGCGCCCGTATTGGACTCGCGACCGCTCCACGTCAGCGCCCCTTCCGCGCCTTGGCCACGTCGACGATGGTCGCCGTGAGGGCGTCCAGCTTGTCCTCATCGACCAGGGCAGCCCGGAGCCTGCGCTTGATGGCTTGGCGCATCTCCCGCTGCACATCGTTCTTCTCAGTCCAGGCAGGTATCTCCGTCGACGGCGCGATGGCCTCCTCGATGAGGGTCGCCAGCTCCTTCCTGGAGGCGGCGTACGCGGCGGTCCGCTCCCTGGCCACCGGAACCGGGAGTTCTTTCTCCAAGAGACCGTAGATGGCGAAGGCGATGTCCTTCAGCCCCAGGTCCTGGGCGGCGCGCGCCTCGCTCCGGACTTCCTCAGTCAGCGACTTCAAGAGTTCGAGCTGGCGCGCCGCGTCGATGCGCTTGGCCTGCCGGTCGGCGATTAGCTTCTCCAGCCGCTCACGCAACGATGCGTAGAAGGCCGGGTTCGCCTCCAGCCGGACGTGAATCTCGTGCCGGATGGCGTGCTCCATCTCGCTGGCCTTGGCCTCGGGCGATGCGATGGCCTCCACTTTCTGCTCGAACTCCTTGTCGAAGAGCGACACCTCCTTGACCAGCACCTCGACACCATCGGCGATGATGGCGTCCTCGATGAGCTTTCTGACCTTGGCACCGCAGTCGGACACGTCGAGTTGGTGGTCGCGGTAGCGCGCCTTGGCTGCCTGCCGCACCTTCCCGAGCCACTTCATGTCCGGCAGGTAGTCGAGGCCGGCCGGGTCGGGAAGGACCATGTCGAGCGAGGCAGACAACGCGCGGAACGCCTGGTCGAACGCCGCACGGATGTCCTCGGGCTCCAGGACTGCGACGCAGGCGTCGAGGTCATCCCTGTTCTTCACCTGCGCGAAGAACTTGATGGCGGCGCCGTGGCGGGCGGCAAGGACCGGCAGCTCGTCCTTCTTCGGGATGAGCGCCCCCTTCACGTCGGGGGGCGAGAAGATGGCGAGCGCATCCTTCAGCGCGTCCGACACCCCCCAGTAGTCGACCACGAGCCCGTACGTCTTCTTGTCGGCCTTCCTGTTCACGCGAGCGATGGCCTGGAGGAGCGTGTGCTCCCGGAGCGGAGAGTCGAGGTACATGACCTGCTCGACCGGAGCGTCGAACCCGGTGATGAGCATGTCGCAGACCACCAGGATGGCGAGTGGGTCGGTCGGCTTCTTGAACCGCTCGATGAGCTGCTTCTTCTCTTGGTCGCTGGACGCCCACTTCACCAAGTGCGCCTCATCGTCGTTTGTGGACGACATGATGATGGCGGACGGCGGCGCGTTCAGCCGGTCGAGGGTCTCCTTGAACGCGACAGCGGCCGCACGGCTCACTGCGACCACCTGCGCCTTGAACCCGTTCGGTTGAATGAAGTTGGTGAAGTGGTCGATGAGGTCCAGGCAGATGGCCTCGATGCGCTTCGGCGCCGACGCGATGGCCGCCTCGGTCGCGAACTTCTGCTTGATGGCAGCGCGCTCCTCCTTGGTCCGGTCGGCGAAGACGCGCTCGAAGACCTTGTCGAGCGACTGGCCGAGGACGTGCAGCTTGGGCAGCCTGGACTCGTAGAAGATGGGGACCGTCGCGCCGTCCTTGACGGCTTGCTCGATGGTGTAGGTGTCGATGTACGGGCCGAACGTCTCTTTCGTCGAGCGGTCCTCCTTGTCGATGGGCGTGCCCGTGAAGCCCAGGAAGCATGCGCTCGGAAGCGCGCGGCGCAGGTTCGCGGCGAGACTGCGGTACTGTGTGCGGTGCGCTTCGTCGACCAGGACGAAGATGTTCTCTGCCTCGTTCAGGACGGGGTGAGCGACGCGACCGCCGCTCTCGTTCGTCAGCTCCTGAAACTTCTGGATGGTGGTGGCCACCGTGACGCCGGTCGGTCCAGCCAGCTTCTCCCGGAGGTCGCGTACCGTGGCCGCCTGCTCGGGGTTCGGGAACCCGGCCGCCAGGAAGGTCCCACTGATTTGGTCGTCGAGGTCGGTGCGGTCGGTGACGATGACCAGGGTGGGCTTCTCGAAGGCTGGGTCCCGCCGGAGCTTCATGGCGAGCCAGAGCATCGTGAGCGACTTGCCGGAGCCCTGCGTGTGCCAGATGACGCCGCCCCGGTCGGCGGGCTTCTTCGCGGCCTTGATGCGGGCGATGGCCTTGTTGACGGCCAGGAACTGGGGGTAGCGCGGGAGCTTGTGGATGACCCGGCCGGCGTTCAGGTCGTTCTCGTAGGTGACGAAGCTCCGGAGGATGTCGAGGAGGTTCGCCGGCTGGAACAAGCCCCATAGGAGCACGTCCTGCGGTGTCGCCCTGCGTTCCAGGGCCTTCTCCACTTCCCTTTCCAGCGCCGGGTAGGTGGTCTTCCACTCCGCGAAGAACCGCTGGGGCGTGCCTACCGTGCCGTAGGCCGCGCTCTGACCGCAGCCGGCCACCAGGAGCTGGACAGTGTTGAAGAGCTGTGGCGCACCCTGCTCCCGGTACTGCTCGCCCTGCTCCTGGTAGCGCAGGAGCTGCTCGACGGCGTCGTTCAGCCAGGAGTCCCCGAGTGTTGGGTTCTTCAGCTCCAGGACGGCGAGCGGGATGCCGTTCACGAACACGACCGCGTCGGCGATGACGTGCTTCGTCGTCCCCTTCACCTTGAGCTGGCGAGTGACGACCAGCTCGTTCGCTCCCGGTCGGTCGAAGTCGATGAACCGAACGGTCTGGCCCTGCGTGCCGTGGCCCAGGTCCTGCTGGGCCGTGACGCCATGAGTGATGGCGATGTGGAGCTTCTGGTTGGCCTCGGCGAGGCTAGTGGCGCCGACATGGGTGATGGCGCGGACGGCGCGCGTGACGTTCTCAGGCTTCAGCCACGGGTTCAGCTTCTTGACGGCCGCGCTGAGCCGCTTGGCCAGAACCACGTCCTTGAACGACTCGCGCTCGGTCTCCAGCACTTCCGGGGCGACGTAGATGTAGCCGAGCTTCTCCAGTGCCTCGACGGCAGGGGCTTCGGAGAGGGCGGCTTCGGTCCAGAGCAGCGGCATCGGGCACCTAGGCTCGGCGGACTACGGGCTGGTCTGCGTCAGTTGTATCCGGCGATGGAACTCGAACATTGCCCGTCAGCAGCACCTCGGCGAGCGCAGCCTTGAGCTCCCGATTCTGCGCGAGCACCGCTCGTTCTTGCTCCAACCGCTCAGATATCGCCGAGAGGGCAGCGACGATAGTCCTCTGCTGGTCAAGCGGCGCGACCGGTACTGGCAGCGCCTTCAGTTGCGTGGAGTTTATCGACGCGAGGTTCGTCGTCCGCTTCGCGCAGTCGAGGAAGTACGCCCGGCCACGGCTACTTGCCGCGTAGGCTGCGAGGAAGTCGGGCAGCAGGGCGTCGCTCGTTCTGACGGCGAACACATGGTTCTGGTGCAGACATGGAGCAATTTGAGCGCGCCACACGCACCCGCGCCCCAACTTGTCGAAGTCCCCACCCTCGGTGAAGAGAACGTCGCCGGCTCGGAGGCTGTACCGCTCCAGTGCTCCGGGGTCCACCCTGATGGTCTTCATCTCGCCAAGGTCCACGTAGCCGTCCTGGACGTTGGCGACTCGCAGATAGGGGACATCCACGGAGGTGCCAAGTACGGGCTTCCCCTTGGCGATGCCGGTCTGAACCGATGCGACATCGGAAAGAGGTCGTTCGACCCAGCTGCGCGGAAGACCGCTCCGACCGTGAACTGGTTCGTGAAGGCGCTCGTCGGCGAGCCCGTGCGCGAACAGTTCGTCTGCGAGTTGACGCCGCAGGAGGTCAACTTGGTCAACCACGGCCGAGGTCGCTTGGACGGCGTCGTCTACTGCCGAGAGGACAGCAGCGATTCTGCACTGCTCCGCGAGCGGAGGCAGCAGCACAAGCCATTGAGCCAGTCGGTCGCTAGTTATGGCGGGGAAAGTGGAGCCTGCCCCCCGCGCCTCGGCCAGAATTTCGGCGGCGATGCGTCTGAGCGCGTGCCGCAAGAAAGTAGTATCTGTCTGGCCAGCTTTCCCGCGAATAGCGGCGAGGCCGCGACCGATGCAGTAGCGCTGGTCCGCGACTATTTGGCGCCCAGTGGTAGCGCCTCTGACGCAGAACAGTACATCACCAGGCTGGCACTCGCGGGTGACGCTGGTGGTCCACTGACTGGCAATCGGATGAAGCGGGCCGAAGTCAGCGGGGCCATTCAGGAGAGGCGTGCCCTCTCCGTGAGCGTTGTAAGCAACACCCGGCGGCGAGTTTCCCATGATGATGACCGCTGCGTTGGAGAGCGGAGCGAGGCGCCACTCGTTAGGCGTCATGCCCGAGCCTCTTCAAGAACTCGTTCATTCGTGACTCAGCCGCCGCGCGCTCATCCTCCAATTTCCGCAGCCGCTTCAGAGCAGCAGCTACATCGACCTTCTCCTCTGTCTCGGCGGTATCCACGTACCGACTGATGTTGAGGGTCCAGTCGTTCTTCTCGACCTCCTCGACCGGGACCACGCGCGCATACTTGTCGACGTCCTTCCAGGCATGGACGGTGCGCGCCATCTTCTGCACGTCCTCGTCGCGCAGGTAGTTCTGGGCCTTGCCCTCCAGGAACTCACGCGAGGCGTCGATGAACATCACCTTTCCACGCCGGTCCTTCGGCTTGTCCTTTGACAGGACCAGGATGGCCCCAGGGATGCCCGTCCCGTAGAAGAGGTTCGACGGCAGCCCGATGACGCCCTCAAACAGGTCCTCCTTCAGCATCGCCGTCCGGATGTCACCCTCTGCCCCGCCGCGGAACAAGACACCGTGGGGCATCACCACACCGACCCGGCCGTGGATGTTCATGGTGGCAACCATGTGCTGCACGAACGCGAGGTCGCCCTTGGTCTTCGGCGGCACGCCGAACCGGAAGCGCCCGAACGAGTCCGCCTCTGCGACCTCGCGCCCCCAGTCGTCGAGGCTGAACGGCGGGTTGGCGATGACCTCGTCATAGACTTCCAGCACGCCATCCTTCACCAGCCTCGGGTCGCGGATGGTGTCGCCCTTCTCGATGCGCGCGTCCGTCAGGCCGTGCAGCAGCATGTTCATCTTGCAGATAGCCCAGGTGCCGAGGTTCTTCTCCTGGCCGTGCAGGACGAGCTTGCGGGCGTTCCCGCCGTGCCGCTCGACGTACTTGGCGCACTCGATGAGCATGCCGCCCGACCCGCAGGTCGGGTCGCAGATGCGGTCGGTCTCCTTGGGTTCCAGCAGTGCGACGATGAGCTGCACCACCTTCCGCGGCGTGTAGAACTCGCCGCCCTTCTTGCCGGCGTCGTCCGCGAACTTTTCGATGAGGTACTCGTACGCGCGCCCGAGCATGTCCGGCTCGGACAGGTCGGCGTTGCGCAGCGAGAGCTTGGAGAAGTGAAGGACCAGCCGGGACAGCACGTCGTCTCGGTGCTTCGCGTTCCCGAGCTTGTGCTCGTCGTTGTAGTCGATGCCCCGAAGCACCCCCTCCAACGAGCTGTTGTCCTCTTCCAGAGCCGCGCACGCCTTGTTGAGGAAGTCGCCGACGCCGGTGGCCTGCTTCTGAATCTCGGACCAGCGCGCGCGCTTCGGGACGAAGAAGCGGTGGTAGTCGCGATCGGTCCACGCCACGCTGGCGTCCGTGCCCTCCGCGATGAGCTTGTCGGCCTCGTCCTCGAACACGTCGGACAACCGCTTCAAGAACAGCAGGCCGAAGATAAAGCTCTTGTAGTCGGACGAGTCGATGGAGCCGCGCAGGATGTCGGCGGCGCGCCAGAGGTGGGCTTCAAGCTGCTCGACCGTGAGCTTGGCGCCTGGTGGCGGTTCGAGCTGCTCACCGTTCTTTGTCCCGTTGGTGGTCGTGCCGTTCGTCGCGCCGCTCGTCTGGCCAGCTCCCAGGATGCGCTCGATGATGGCTTCCTTCTCCCTGCCCGAGTCGTCGAGGCCCAGTGCCGTGCAGATGGTCTTGAGGTCGTCCCGGGAGAGGAGCCGCAGGGCTTCGTGGAAGTCGAGCGAGCGCGCCTTGACGATGGCCTCGACGTGCGCGGCGTGCGCGCGCCGGTCGGGAACGGCGAGGTTGAACTTGTCGGTGATGGCGGCGAGGCGGTCACGGCCGAGAGCTTCCAGCGCGGTCCGCCTCGTCTTTGCGGGGAGTTCGGGCATGTCCGGCCGATACTACCCGTGTTGGGCGGCCTAGAGCGATTCCGAGGAACCGGGAACGCGCTGGCTGACCGCCATCAATGCGCGCGAGGCAAGCGCCTGCTATGATTCAGGCCACTCGTAAAGAGCCGGTTAGAGCCGCACGCTCGACGCAGACCACCCGGCAGCAACCGAGCCCCACAGGGCCACGGTGCTTCATCGTGCCTCGGGACGAGACCATGACCGCCACCGCCAGACGACCGTAGCGCGACGCCCACGGGGCAGCGTCGTCGCTCTACTTCTTCAACGCCGAGCGCTTGGCTCGGTCGGAGGCGTGTTGGCTACCTGGCACATCTACATCGACGGCTGCGACGTGGTGCTGAGGTACTGGAACGGCGCTGGGTGGCAGGACTGCGGCCGAGCACCACGTGAACTCCAGCGAGACTTGCTCGCGTTCTGCGCGAGCCAGGCGCAGCCGTTCGATGTGCTGCTGACGCCGGCCGGCTCGTTCGTCACGCAGCCCGCGCCGGCCAGTGAGATGCACCAGTGAGCGCGAAGCGCGACCGGCGCCGCGCGGCCGGCGAGACGCTCGGAGCCGTCGTCATCGACCTCGCGGCCGTGCGAGAAGCACGGCGTGCGCGTGGCGTTCTGCTCCAGTTGCTCGGGCCGGTGCCCTGGCTGGTCGCCATCCGGGTCGAAGGGCAGCACACCGGCGCGCCGAAGCTGGTGGTGACCACGACGTACCGCGACCGCTGGGTGGACGCTTGCGTTCCTGAGTCGGTGAACTCCACGCTCGTGGAGGTCCGTAGCATCAAGGATGCGGACACGGCCGTGAGCGAACGAGCATCAGCTTGCGGCAGTTCGCGTGCGCCGGCTGCGTGGCCTGCCCGGCTTGGGCTCGACCAGCTTCACGCGCCGGAGCAGCACCCCAGGCTCGACGCCGAGCGCGTCCGCCAGTCGGACGATGGTGTCGAAGCGCAGGTTCACGGTGCCGCGCTCGACGCGACGCAGAAAGCGCGCGTCGAGCCCGACGACCTCGGCGAGCTTCTCCTGGGTGAGGTCGCGACGCACGCGCCAGCGCTGCACGTTGGCGCCGATAAATCGGAGGTACATCTGGGCGCGGGCGCCGACCATTCCGAGGTCGGTAGCCCACATCCGCCCTTAGCAACCGGGCCAGAACTAACCCTGTTTGTTGACGCACGAGCCAGGCGGTCTGTACCATCCGTGCAGTACGCCGCCAACGCGATGGCCGCGGACTCCAACTCCATCTCGACCAGAGGGGCCATGAACGACGCGAACAGCATCTGCGAGCGGTGCGGCCACATCGGCACGCCGGTGACGAAGACGCCGGGCAGCACGGGCACTCAGGTCGCCCTCTTCGTCCTCGGCATCCTGACGCTCGGGCTCGTGCTGCTGGTCTGGGTCGGCTACGTCATCTGGCGCATCGTGAAGACCGAGACGGTGTGCCCGTCATGCGGCAGCCCGAAGACGATGGTTGCGCTCTCGTCCCCGCTCGGCGAGAAGCTGCGGAAGCAGTTCGCCTCCGCGGCGCCCGAGGCACCGCCGCCGGTCCCGGAGTTCGCCGGGTCGAAGCAGTGCCCCTACTGCGCCGAGAACATCAAGGCGGAGGCCAGGCTGTGCCGGTACTGCGGCAAGGAACTCGCCGATGCCGGCGTGGCCCTCGTGGCGGCGCCTGCACGAGCGACTGGGCAGCACGGTGCCGCGAGCCCGGTCCTGGTAGCGCTGCTCTGCGCCGGCGCGCTGGTGGCCGTGTTCGTGGTCCGCGCAGCGTTCGTCGCCTCCGACGTGAGCGACGACATGGCCAAGTCGAGGCTGAACCAGGCCAGGACCGACCTGCACACGCTCGACAACTGCCTCGACCTTTACAAGGTGGACCACCGCCGGTACCCCACGAACGAGGAGGGTCTTGAGGCAGTCGAGAGGGCGGGGAAGTGCAGGGCCGGCACGAAGGACCCGTGGGGCCACAATTACGTGTACGTCCGGCCAGGCCGCATCCACTCCGAGTCGTACGACCTGATGAGCTACGGTGCTGACGGCCAGCCGGGTGGCGATGGCGCGAACGCCGACATCGTGAACCAGTAGGAAGGGGACCGAGCCGCCGATGCCGGTATTCAGGCGTGCCGTCGAGATTAAGCTCAGAACATTCGTGAAGGACCTCCCGGACCATTTCCACTCTAGCGTCGTGCACGCGGGCCAGGATGCTGGCGAGGTGGAAGCTCCGGGGCGCTGCGGCGACCGGGGTCTGCATCGGTTTCGCTCGAGAAATAGAGAAGCGAACTCCTGACACAGCTGGCGCGCCAACCGAGGTCGTCGCGGTCACGTTGATGACGAGAACTGGAGCGAATCTCATTCGGAGACGGACACATGGACGACTTCGGCACCATCCTATTCCTAATCATTTCCGGAGTAATTGCCTTAGCTACGCTTGTCGCTTATCGCATTCACGCTGTTCAGAAGCATAACAAGGCGATGATTGCTGAATACCACGATGCGTACAACGACGCGCTTGACTACTTAGCAGCACACCCGGCTGACCCGACTGTGCGCGTGACTTGCGTCGAGATAGGGCGCGTATATTACGCGGCGAGTATTCCGGACACGTTCACGGCCGTAATAGGGACGAACGCGTTCGGTACCCAGGACTATCAGAACAATACAGCGGGCCGGGAGGCGCGCATCGCGGCCGATATCGAAGCGCGCATCGGTCACCTCAAGACGAAGGGGGCCGCCGGAAGGTGACCGTACGCCGACCGGGGCGACGCGGTCATCGGCAGCCTCGGTGGCCCCTCGTGCGCGTCCGATACGTGGTGGAGTCGTTCCAGGTTCAGGCTGAGGAGGAACATGGCGAGGGCGAAGCTCATCAACCCTACGCAGGTCGACGGCGGAACGGCGTACGAGGTGGACACGTACCCGTTCAACCAACGCAAGTTCACTGGGACCGACGACCGTGCGTGGGCTTTGTTCAAGCTCGTCCGCGGCCAGGGCGCTCGGTATGAGTGGCGGACCGGCGCTGATGCTGTTCGACAGGCGGCCAGGAAGGTCACAGCCGGCGCGTGCACGCTCGGGCAGGCGATGAAGGAGCCGTGCGTGGGCGATTGGGTCGCCCGCCGACGCGGCGATTTCATCTCGGCGCTCCAAGATGACGAGCCATGGCTGGCCGACCTGCCGGCTGGTCTGCTCGCACTCAAGATGCTGCTGGAGGAAGGGCAGCACCTGACCAACAAGGCCGGGCCGCTCAGCTACTACAGCGAGGAGGATGACCAGTACCTGCGTGATGCCGCTGAGAGCCTCGACCTGCCCCGATGGGCGCGCGTCAGTCTCACTGATAGCGGCGGTCCTGGCACCGGATTCACGGCGGCGAGCATCTGGGTCAAGGCTGGGAAGACCCTGGAAGACCTGGGCATATGGCTGGCGCGGTTCACCGGCGCGCCGAAGGGCTCTCACCGATGACGGTGCGGAAGGTGGCCATCTATCGATGCGTGTCCAGCCTCGTTCGGCGGTCGGGCCGGGCCCGGAGACGTGCTCCTGGCTGGCCGAAAACACACGGGGCGGTACCTCCGCCTGGCACTGCGCCCAGCAGCCGGGTTCCAGGTCTACCTGCCGTTCGTGCTGCTGCTCGGGGACGCTCGACATGACGCCGGCGTTCTCGGCGTATGGCGTCCTGGAGGCCGGAACGGTCTACCGCGCTGGGTCTCGCGATGGAGAGCTTCACGTCGCGGAGCACGACGTACCGGGCGTGCTCTGGTTGGAATCGTACGACGACTATGACGTGTTCGAGATGCCGGACGGCACCCTCATCTTCATCGAGGACTACCACTCTCAGGAGGACGAGCCCTGACACGAAGCGCCGCAGCACCTGATGCAGGGCCAGGCCGGCGGGGGCACATGGCGCCGACCGGATGCTGCACGCCATCCGCTGGCACTACTGCGGCGACCCAAACGTGCGGCTCGACCGGCACGAGTGCGGGGGGTGGGTCTTCAACGACCCGAGGTCGTCGGTCATGAGTAGCAACCGCTACCGGCCCGAAGAGCATCTCCCTCGGCTCCCGAACTCCCGAACTGCTATCGCTTCAGCACGCCGCGGAGGGCATCGCCACTCGTCGAGGAGACCACCTGGACGGCCTCGCCGACCACGGCACCGAGCCCGGCCGGTCGACGCTCCTGGCGCTCCTCGGCTGCCGCATCAGGGACCTCGGCCGTATCGTTGGGCGCGATGCCGGCCAACCTAATCAACGAGCCGCTCGACGTGATGGAGGGCGAGGACCACGGCGTGCGGCCCTCGGCGCCTGCGCCCCCGGTAGCCCTGAAGCGTCGTCAGGGGGCGAAAGAGACCGCCACCTACCCGGTGCGTCGCTTTTTGGTCGGCGGCCGGCCCCGGCGCACGTCAGGGAGCACCGCCTTCCGGAACAGGCTGCTGGGTGGCACGTCGAGCGCGGCGGCGAGCGCGGTGAGCGTCAGAACGGACAGGTTTGTTCTTCCGCGCTCGACCCGTTGCAGGAAGCGGAGGTCCAGGTCGGCCGCCTCAGCGAGGCGCTCTTGCGTCATTCCGACGCGGGTGCGCACCCGGTAGATGTTGGCGGCGATGAAGGTGAGGTACTCGCGGGCGCTCGCCATCGAGCGTCGGTACCTTGGAGAGACGACTGGTATAACGGTCTAAAGACCGCTTTACTGTGCTCCGGAAGCGGTGACGAGCCTTTCCGCTGCCTGTGACTTCGACAGCAGCATCTTGAGGGGACGATGACCAAGAGGTTGTGGAAGAGTGGCTTGATGGCAGTCCTGTGCGCGGTAATGGCACCGGCCATGCCTCGCGCGGAAGTCGGGGTGGACAGTAACTCGACTCGGCTCCGCAGCGTCGGGCTGCTTGCGGTGAAGGTCAGTGACGCCTTCAAGACCGCCGGGGAAGACGTGCATGGCTGCCGTGCGGTGGACATCGCGGGAACCAAGCGGATGACGTGCAAGACGGCGTGGAACGACAACGCTTCGGCTGCAACAACGGGGGCACGAGTGCGCCATGCCGAGGAGAAGCGATGACCAATCCATGGAAGGCCCGCAGGACGTTCGCGGCCATGCTGCTCGTGACATTCTCCCTGTCGGCGTTAGCCGAAGTCCCACCTCTTCTCGTTCGGCCGAAGCCTTCCTCGAAGAAGTTCCCTTCTCGGCTGTCGATGAAGACACTCGCCGGGTTGTGGGTGGACGGGAAGGACAACGTTATCTGGGACGAGTCCGTCAGAGCTGTGAGCCTGTTTGGACACGCTGTCGAGTTCGGAGAATGCCGCGACTACGGGTACTGTGCCCAATTCGGTTGGGTAGCCGTTAGGCCGGGGTGGAACACGCATGAATGGCGGACGGATGGTTACTTTGGGTCTCGCGTCCGTCTGCACGCGGACGGACGTGGTCTTGAGTTCTTCAGCGAGGAACTCGACCTCGGGCACTGCTTGACCAGAACTGGCTCGGTCTCAACCTTCGGCAAATCGGTGGTGCAGAAGCCCATCCAGACAGTTGTATTGTCGTGCAGAGGGCGGATGACGGCCGGGACGCGGTCGACGGAGGAGGAGGAGGTGCTGGTTCCCATAGCCTCAGCACTCCGCTTCATGCGCCAGTACGCGCAGTGAGCAGGAGCACGCTCATTGATGGCGTCGTGAGCAGGCTCCCCGATGGACGTTCCGGTTCCCGTTCCCGCGGGCTGTAGAGCGCTCGGGAATCGGAATCGGGAAGCGGTCAGTCAGCGGCGAGGCGGTAGCCGTCGGCCGCGCGGACGAGGCGGCCAGCGGCGGTGAGAGCGGAGAGCCGCTCGCAGAGGGTGGCGTTCCGGACGCGACAGGCGGCACGGAGGTCGGCGAGCAGGACGGGCTTGCCAGCGTCGGCGAGGGCCTTGGTGATGCGCTCGTCCACCGAGGTCGGCGGCGGCTCGGCCGGCGGGCCGCGCTCGACCACCTCGAGGGCCAGGGCGTCACCGCGCTGGGCAAGCGCGAGCGCGACGGCGGGGACGGAGGCGGCGGCGCGGTGCTCGACGGTCAGCGTGAGATCATCGCTGTGGCGGCGGAGATAGAGGTTGGAGTCGCCCCAGGCGTGAAACTCGGAGGAGCCGCGCAGGGCCTGGCCGGCGCGGGCCCGGCCGCCGCCCTTCTTGGCGTGGTGCACCAGGGCGACGGCGACGCCGTGGCGCCGCTGCAGCTCGCGCAGGTAGGCGAGGAGCGGAGCGACTTCGCCAGAGGCGTTCTCGTCGATCCGGTGAAGCCGGACGAAGGGGTCGAGGACGAGTAGGCGCGGCGCGAGCTTGGCGATGGTCTCGTCGAGGCTGGCCCGGTCGGCGTCCAGGTCAAGCCGCAAGGTCGGCACCGTGATCACCTCGACGTCGAGGTCGGCGAGATCCACGCCGGCGGCGGCGGAGATCCCCTCGAGCCGGCGGCGCACGACGTGGAGGGCGTCTTCGGCGGCGTAGAGGAGCACGCGGCCAGGCCGGGTCACCGGGAAGCGCCGGAGGCAAGGCACGCCGGCCGCCACCGCGACGGCGAGGTCGAGGGCCAGGAAGGACTTGCAGCACTTGGGCTCGCCTCCAACGATGCCGACCGCCTCCTCGGCCCAGAGGCCGGTGACGAGCCAGCGCCGCTCCTCGGTGCGGGTCGCGAGCCGGTGGGCGGGCTCGTGAGGGAGGAGGCTCACCGGCGGCGTCCAGCCTTGGCCTCGGGCGGTGGCGGGGCGGCGAAGGTCTCGAGGAAGAGCTTCTCGTCGAGGTGACGCAGGTCGCGCTGGGCGGCCACCGCGAGAAGCTCGCCGGCCAGGTTCATGAGGGCGCGGTGGTTGCCGCTGGCGTGGTCGCAGAGCGTGGTGACGAGCTCGGGCGTCATGAGCTTGGCCGCGCCGGCCTTGGCCATGGCGTGGCGCAAGGTATCGGACAGCTCCTCCGGCGTGGCCCGGTCGAGCGTGAGGCGCACCCGCATGCGGCTCCCGAGCGGGAGGAGCTCGTCGGAGCGGAAGCGCTCGATGAGCCGGCCATCGCCGGCGAGCACCACTGTGAGGAGCACGTGGGAGTCGAGGCGCGCCGAGGAGAGCAGGCGCAGCTCGGCGAGGACAGGCAGCAGCATCTCCTGCGCTTCGTCGATGAGGAGTACCGGCCGGGAGAGCGCGGCGTCGATGTGGGTCTGCCAGCGGTCGCGCAGGACCTTGGCGCCGGCCCAGCGGTTGTGAGGATGGAGCTCGACGCCGAAGAGGTCGCCCATCTCTCGGTAGAAGTCGGCGAGGCCGGCCTGAGGGCGGGAGAGGATCCCCACCTTCACGTCGCGCTGGGCGGAAAGCCGCTCGGAGAGGAGCCGGAGTGTCACCGACTTGCCGGTGCCGGGGTCGCCGGTGACAAGGGCAAAGCCGCCCTCGCCAGCGAGCTGCTCGACGCGCCAAGCGAAGGACTCGACGCGCGGGCTGACGTGGAGAGCCTCCACCGGCACGTCGGAGCCGAAGGGATTCCACTTGAGACCGTACAGCGAGAGGAGCTTCTTGTTCACGGGGCGTCTCCTTCATCCTTGGGGAGGTAGGCGGGCGGCAGCCCGGTGGCGGCCTGCCTGGCGAGCAGCTTTGTGAGCAGCGGCGGCAGGCCCGTCGCTGGCGCTGGGCGGGGCTCTGCCGAGACCGGGTCGAGCGGGCGGCGCAGCCCGCTCGCGTTCCGGGTCTTGTCCTGCGGGTAGAGCCGGCAGAGCACCATCCCCGTCCGCTCATCCACGAGGTGGACCACCGTGAGGTCCCAGACGGCGTAGCGGAGCCCGACGCGGGTGAGGTGCCTGTATCGCCCCGGCACCTCGAAGCGGCTCCCCTCGATGACCACGGTGCCGTCGCCGCGCCGCTGCATCCGGGTGTCCGCCCGGGTGAAGGCGAGACGCAGCGCCGCGCTGTCCGGGCTCGGCCTGGTCACCTCCGGCCCGGCCAGGAAGCGCGCGATGGGCGCCTCCCCGATCTCGGAGTGGACCTTGCGGTTGTACTCGTGCTCCACCCACGCCTGGGTCGCCTCGTTGAGCATGGCCAGCGTGAGGTCCCGGATGTCCTCGAGCATGGCGAGGAGCCGGCCCTCGACCTGGGCCCAGAAGTTCTCCTTCTTGCCGTTCTGGTACGGGCTGTAGGCGAGCGTGGTCTCGTGAGTGATGCCGAGCCGGGCAAGCCCTTCCTTGATCTCGTCCGCGACCATGGCCGGGCCGTTGTCGCTCATCGCGGCCCGCGGCAGGCCGCGCTTCTGGATGGCCTGCGACAGCCCGTGGGCGATGTTCTCGGCGTTCTCGTGCAGGTACCACTGGAGGTGACACACGACCCTGGAGCGATCGTCGAGGACACCGAAGAGGATGGGCGTCACCAGGTCGCCGCGCGGCGTCACCACCTTCTTCGAGCCGTGGTGGCAGTCCCAATGCCACAGGCCGTTGACGTACTCGGCCTCGTAGCTGCGCACCTCCCGGTCCTCGAGTCGCGCCTCGGCGCGCAGCGCCCCCTCGGTCCGCCTCGACGTGAGACGCCGGCGGCGAAAGAGACCGTTGGCCTTCAAGAAGCGGCGCACCGTGGAGTACGACGGCACCGGGGCCACCTCGGGCTTCGCCTCGCCGAGGGCGACCAGGTTGTCGTAGTGGAGCTGGGCGCTCCAGCCCTTGTGGCCCGCGTACTGCGCCTGCAGCGCCGCCTTGACGGCCACGCCCATCGAGCCCTGATGCCCAGCGTCCTTCCGGACCTTGCGCCGCAAGACGCCCACCGGGTCCCGTCGCTCTCGAGCCGCGAGGTAATACCAGCGCTCGATGGTGGAGACCCCGAAGCGGACCGGCTCGCCCTTCGTCGGATGGCGCCAGGTCCTGGCCGCGAGCCGCTCGAGCTCACCGCGCAACTCGCCCTTGGCCGGCGGCGCCGCGAGCAGCTGCCCCACCACCGAGAAGCGCAGGTGGGCCCAGGACTCGTGGACTGGCGGCTTTCGACTCTGGGTCACTCGGGCGCTCTCCACCTCGAAGGAGCGCACACCGTATTCGGCCCGCCGGCCGAAGGGCGACGGGCATCCTCTGCGGATCGGCGAGGCCCGTCAGCGAGCGTGCACGACGGACCCGGCGGTGAGCGGCCCGAGGAAGCGCAGGAGCAGGATGAGCCGCTCCTCCTCATCGCCCAGGAAGCGTTCGAGGAGCGAGGCCGGCAGCCGGGCCACCTCCGCCGCCGAGGCCACGCCCGCCGCCTCCTTCCAACAGTGGCTCTTGACGAAGGCAGTCTTCCACCACTCCCGCCACCGTTCCACGGTCCGTCGGCTCACCCCGAAGAGCTCGCGGAGCTGGCGCACCCGCGCCGGCGATGCCCCGTGTCGCATCGCCGAGATCACCACCACCACCGCGCCCAGGTAAACCTTTCGCCCCAGGAAGCGCAGCGACGGTGGGGTGTGCCGCTTGCGGCAGCCGTCCACCGCGCAGCAGAAGCTGAAGCGGACGTCGTGTTTCGCACCAAGTTCGACAGGCCCGCCACGCGGCTTGCGCTGGAACGGCGATGCGTGGAGGACTCCGCCGCACAGCTCGCAGCGCCCCCTCCGCGTCACCGCGGCCCGCTCATGGTCCACCTTGAGTTGGAACGCGTTGAATCTCGCATCCCGCAAGAGCGTTCGGTACAAAGGGCCTCCTCCTCACTGGAGCGCTCGACCGCCATGGCCAAGACCGGACGGAATGATCCCTGCCCCTGCGGCTCCGGCAAGAAATACAAGCGCTGCTGCCTCGAGAAGGACGAGGCAGGCGCCTCTGCAACCCGCGAGGCGGCTCGCGCCGCTGTGACCACCGCTTCCCCGATGCAGGCGATGGGGACCGTCTTCCTGGATGATGCCGTGGCGCTCACCGAGGCTTCCAACGCAGTGGTTGATCTCGTCCACGCCGGCAAGCTCGACGAAGCCGAACAGGCCGCCCACGACCTCCTGGCGCGCTTCCCGGATATGCACGACGGGTACGACCGCCTCGGCATGGTCCATGAGGCGCGCGGCGAGAACAAGCAGGCGGCGGACTGCTACCGGAAGGTGATCTCCTTCGTCGCCGAGCACCCCCAGGACTACGACCCGGAGTTCGCCGACACCTTCCGCACCCTCGTCGATCGCCTCGACCCTTCAGCCACCACCTGACGCACACAGCCTCGCCGTCGCAGGCGCTCACGCTTCGCGAGGGTGCCCCTCCCTCGTCCATCGCTGACCCTGCCCAGAGAAGGCTGCTCCGGCCCTCAACAAGTGTGAGCGCGCTCA
>Ga0137379_10001339_pt1 | contig 22503 bp, 20 predicted proteins | sample SagtaG_18_FD_104812 | JGI IMG/M metagenome (GOLD analysis project Ga0137379, IMG submission 104812) | Vadose zone soil microbial communities from Sagehorn Ranch, Mendocino, California, USA - Sage2_L_80_16 metaG | ecosystem: Environmental > Terrestrial > Soil > Vadose zone | place: USA...
AACGGCGTGCTGACCAGCATGAACTTCTCGTCGTGGCCGGGTCTCGGCGGGCAGTTCTTCGTCACGAACACCGATCGCGAGTTCTCGGCCGCGGTGCTTCGGGCCTACAACGACTGGCACATCGAGGAATGGTCCGGCGCGTACCCGGGCCGCTTCATCCCGCTGGCGCTGTCCGGGTTCGCGGTGGGGCCGGAATTCATGGCCGAGGAGATCCGGCGGGTCGCGGCCAAGGGCTGCCACGCGGTGTCCTTCCACCCCGAGCCGCACCGCTTCAACGCGATGCCCGACATCCACGGCGAGGAGTGGGATCCCGCCTACCTGGCCTGCGCGGACTCCGACGTGGCGATGGTGTTCCACTTCGGCGCGCAGCCGAACTTCATGCCGCGCAGCCCGTTCGATGTCATGATCCACACCATGCCGTTCGCGACCGGCATCTTCGCCAGCGAGTTGCTCTGGTCGCCGATCCTGCGGAAGTTCCCTACGCTGCGTTTCGCGCTGGCCGAGGGCGGTATCGGCTGGATCCCGTACTGGCTGGAGCGCGCCGACGTGACCTATCAGAAGCACCACAGGTGGACCGGCCAGGACTTCGGCGACAAGCTGCCGAGCCAGGTGTTCCGTGAGCGGGTCCTGACCTGCTTCATCGAGGACGATGTCGGCCTGGAGATGCGCCATCACATCGGCGTCGATCACATCGCGTGGGAGTGCGACTACCCGCACTCGGACAGCAGCTGGCCCCAGTCGCCCGAGCTGCTGGTGAAGTCGCTGGACGCGGTCGGTCTACCGGACGAGGAGATCGAGAAGATCACGTGGCGGAACGCCTGTGACTTCTACCGGTTCGACCCGTTCGGCCACATCCCGCGCGAGCAGGCCACGGTCGGCGCGCTGCGGGCGCTGGCGTCCGACGTCGACACCACCCCGCACGCGCTGACGGCCGAGGAGACGCACGTCAACATCCTCGACCAGATGCAGGCCATGGCGCGCAGCCGGACCGCGAAGTAGGCACCAGGAAGGCTCCCTGGCCGGTGACGGCCGGGGAGCCTCCGTTATGGCTCAACCCGCGCTGCGGAGCGAGCTCCGCGATTTTCAGCCATTGAACTTCACCAGCTGAGAGCAGATCGGGGTGCCGGGCACCACGGCGAACTTCTCGCCCTTCAGCTGGGCCACCCACAGGCAGGCGGTGGCCGGCGCGTAGTTGCGGAAGCTGATCTTTTCCGGCGCCAGCAGGCCGCCGGCGTCATAGTTCGTGATCTTGCTCATCGCCTGCATGAAGTTCTGCCGGGTCGGGTTGGGGCCGGCGGCCTGCAGGCCCGCGACGAAGGCGGTCAGGGCCAGGTACGCCTCCTGCTCGGCGAACGTCGGGTCACTGGTGACGCCCACCTTGGCCAGGTCGGCGGCGCGCTGCTGGGTCGCGGCCGTGTTCGCCTCCGCGGGGGCGCCGATGGTCTCGAAGTCGACGCCCTGCGCCGCCTCCACGGCTGGCTGGGAAGCCAGCAGGTCACCGCCGTATCCGGTCGGCAGCAGGATGGCCTTGAGCTTGACGCCGAGCGTGTGCAGCGCGACCACGAGCGCGAACGAGGTGCTCGGCACCGTCGGCAGGAACAGCCCGTCCACTCCCGCGTTCTTCATGGCCAGCGCGATCGGGCCGACGTTGGTGCTGCCGAACGGGAACTGGGTGTTGAGGTACCCGGACTTGAGCCCGGCCGCCTCGCAGGACTTGATGAACCCTTCCGCGGACAGCGCGGAGCTGGGCGAGCTGGAGTAGCCGAGGGAGGCGCACTTGGTCACGCCCTGCGACTTCATGAACTGGCCCTGCGCGGCGTTCTCGTAGTTCTCGTTGGTCACCCCGACCGAGGCGAACAGGTTGGTGTCCTTCGGGTCCGCCCAGTACGGGCCGTCGATCGAGCTGCCCACCACCGGAATGCCCTGCTGCAGCGCGTACGGCTCGGCCCCGAATAAGTCCGAGGAGTCCTCCACGATCGCGAAGACCTTGTCCTGCTGCACCAGCTTCTGCACCGCGGTGAGCGCGCCGGTCGGGGTCGAGGTGGTGTCGGCCAGGACGTACTTGATCTTGTAGCCGTTCACGCCGCCCGCGGCGTTGATCCGGTTCAGGTAGGCGTCGATGCCCTGCTTGCTGGTGAGGAACCCGGACGACGCGACGCCGGTCAGGTCGGTGACGAACCCGATCGTGATCGTCTTCGACCCGGTCGCGCCGGCGCTCGATCCGGAGCCCGGCGAGCCGGGCGAGCTCGACCCTCCGGACGAGCTGCACGCGGCCAGGACGGTGCAGGCCGCAACGACCAGAATCGCGCGTCTGGTGCTTGCCCGGGAAAGCCGTCGTCGCATCGGCGAACTCCCTCCACTGTCGGCCGTTCGCAGCGGCACGCCGTTGCCCTCCGGGCGCGTGCTGAAACGTTACCGAAACACCAACGGTAACGTCAATGAGATGGGCCTCGTTGTTACCGAAGCTATGCGGCCTCTCGCTCGCCCCGGCCTTATACGGGCCGGTCATCCGGCTGCCAGGGCCGGGCATAGCGCCTCTTGCCTCCGGCGGGCGGCATGGGCAGAATGACATCGGTGACCGGCTGGGGAAAAACACCAACAGTATCGCTCTCGGTAACCGGGTCAGGCGATGTCGACGAACGCTGAGAGTGGTGCCGGCTCAGGCGACGCGATCCCGCGGATCCTGCCTGAGCTGACCATCGCCAACGAGTTCTTCTGGACGAGCGGGAGCGACGGCCGCCTCCGGTTCCTGCGGTGCACCCGGTGCCGGGCGCTGGTTCATCCCCCCGGACCGATGTGCCGGCAGTGCCGGGCGACCGCCCTTGAGATCACCGAGGTATCCGGCCTGGCCCGGCTCATCGGCTTCACGGTCAACCACCGGATGCGCATTCCCGGCCTCGAGCCCCCGTACGTGATCGGGCAGGTGGCCATCGAGGAGGACGACCGGGTCCGGCTCACGACCCGCATCGTCGACGCCGACCCCGGTGAGCTGAGGCTCGGCCAGCAGGTCCGCGTGGTGTTCTCCCGCGCCGGGGACGTGTACCTGCCGCTGTTCACGCCGACCGGCGCCGGCGGGCTGACCGCGCTGCCCGAGGACGAGATCGCGCCCGGGCAGATGAGGCAGCACGTCCGGAGGCCGCGCACGCGGCACCGTTTCGAGCACGACAGCGCTATCACCGGGATCGGCATGTCGCAGATCGGCCGCCGCCTGATGCGTGATCCGCTGTCGCTCACCATCGAGGCGTCGCTGGCGGCCATCGAGGACGCGGGCCTGAGTGTCGATGACATCGACGGGCTGTCGACCTACCCCGGCGGCATGACCGCCGCGGGCATGGGCGAGGGCGGTGTGACCGCGCTGGAGTCGTCCCTGCGCATCAGGCCGACCTGGTTCAACGGGGGCAGCGAGACGTTCGGCCCGGCAGGCTCGGTGATCGCGGCCATGCTCGCGATCTCGGCGGGGCTGGTCACGCACGTGCTGTGCTTCCGCACGGTGTGGCAGGCCACCCACGACGCGCTGACCCGGGCGGGGAAGATCCCGCTGGGCAGCATGCGCGTCGGGCCGCCGATGGACCACATGATGCCGTTCGGCGCCACCAGCGCGGCGCACCCGCTGGCCATGGCGGCGCAACGGCACATGCACAGGTACGGCACCACCCGCGAGACGCTGGGCTGGATCGCGCTCAACTCCAGGCGCAACGCCGCGCTGAACCCGACCGCGATCTACCGCGACCCGCTGACCATGGACGACTACCTGTCGGCGCGGATGATCACCACGCCGTTCGGTCTCTACGACTGCGACGTGCCCTGCGACGCCTCGATCGCGGTCATCGTGTCGGCCGCGGATACAGCGTGCGACCTGCGCCATCAGCCGGTCCGGTTCGACGCGGCCGGCACGCAGATCATCGAGCGGACCGACTGGGACTCCTCGACGCTGACCCACGAGCCGCAGGCGCTCGGCCAGGCCGCCCACCTGTGGAGCCGTTCGTCGCTCACGCCCGCCGACGTGGATGTGGCCCTGTTGTACGACGGATACACGTTCAACTGCCTGTCCTGGCTCGAGGCGCTGGGTTTCTGCGGCATCGGTGAGGCGAAGGACTTCCTGGACGGCGGCAAGAACATCGCGCGCGACGGCATCCTGCCGGTCAACCCGCACGGCGGGCAGCTCTCGCACGGGCGCACCCACGGCATGGGGCTGCTGCACGAGGCGGTGGTGCAGTTGCGCGGCGACGCCGGGGAGCGGCAGATCGCCGGCGCCAGCGTGGCCGTGGTCAGCAGCGGAGGCCTCACCCCGTCCGGCGCCCTGCTGCTCACCGGGGACCGGTAGAAACCTGCAGAAAGGAAGAGGAAGCCGCGATGATCGAGACCAAGGTCGGGTCGTTCGAGCCGGAGACGCGCCTGCTCATTGACGGCGAGCTGGTCGGGGCGGCGTCGGGAGCGACGTTCAGCAACGTCAACCCCGCGACGGAGGAGGTGCTTGGCCAGGTCGCCGACGGCGGGCACGAGGACATGCGGCGCGCGATCGGCGCGGCCCGGCGCGCGTTCGACGAGACGGACTGGCCGGTCAACCGCGCGTTCCGCGCCAAGTGCCTGGAGCAGCTCCAGGAGGCGCTCGAGGCCGAGCGGGAGCAGATCCGGGCCGAGCTCGTGGCGGAGACGGGCACGCCGGTCCTGCTCACCTACGGCCCGCAGCTCGACGCGCCGCTGCAGGAGGCCTACCGCTGGCCGGCCAAGAACATCGAGCAGTTCGAGTGGGAACGCTCGCTGCCCGACTCCGACACGTTCGGCGTCCGCAGCCGCCGCGTGGTGGTCAAGGAGCCCCAGGGCGTCGTGGGCGCGATCGTCCCGTGGAACTTCCCGTTCGAGGTGACCGCGAACAAGCTCGGCCCCATCCTGGCCACCGGCAACACGGTGGTGCTCAAGCCCCGCCCCGGACACGCCGTGGAACGCGACGCGCCTGGGCCGCCTGATCGCCGAGAAGACCGACATCCCGGCGGGCGTGGTCAACGTGGTCGCCGCGTCCGACCACCTGGTCGGCGAGGATCTGACCCTCGACCCGCGGGTCAACCTCATCTCGTTCACCGGCTCGACGGTCACCGGCAAGCGGATCATGGAGAAGGGCGCGGCCACGCTCAAGCGGGTGTTCCTCGAGCTCGGCGGCAAGTCGGCGATGATCGTGTGCGACGACGCCGACTTCGGCGCGGTGCTGCCCATGGTCAGCATGTCCTGCACGCACGCAGGACAGGGATGCGCCATCATGACGCGCATCCTGCTGCCCCGCTCGCGGTACGCCGAGGGCGCCGAGCTCATCACGGCCGGGATGCGCAACGTCCCGTACGGCGACCCGGCCAACCCGGCCAACATCCAGGGCCCGCAGATCAGCGCCAGGCAGCGGGACCGGGTGATGTCCTACATCGGCAAAGGCATCGACGAGGGCGCGAACCTGGTGGTCGGCGGCCACCGTCCGGCCCAGTTCGAGAAGGGGTTCTTCGTCGAGCCCACCCTGTTCACCGACGTCGGCAACTCGATGACCATCGCCCAGGAGGAGATCTTCGGACCGGTCGTCGTGGTGATCCCCTACGAGGACGAGGCGGACGCGATCCGGATCGCCAACGACAGCGGCTACGGGCTCTCCGGCGGTGTGTTCGCGGCCAGCGAGGACCGGGCGATGGCGATCGCGCGGAAGGTCAGGACCGGGTCCATGTCGGTCAACGGCGGCGTCTGGTACGGCGCGGACGCCCCGTTCGGCGGGTACAAAGGCAGCGGCATCGGCCGCCAGAACGGCATCGAGGGGTTCGGCACCTACCTGGAGACCAAGGTGGTCGGCATCGGCGCCTGACCGGACCGGCGGAGCGGAGTGACCCAGCGTCGTGAGGTTACTCCGCGGGCCTGCCGATCTCGGCGTCCTGGTGGCGCCTGGTCACCGGTTCGGCGAGCCGCTGCTCGTCGCAGGCCCGCTGCAGGACCTCGAGCGTCTCGTCCAGTGACGGGCCCAGTCTCGGGCCGGGTGTGAACGTGGCGGGCAGGTGCTGCATCCCCTGGATGACCCCGATCGTCGGGTAATGCACGGCGCCGGCCGGGTCACACACGTAGCCGGGCATGCGGTCGAGCACGGCCAGCAGCATCCGCTTGAACGTCATCCGCGCCATGTTGGACCCGATGCAGCGGTGGATGCCCAGGCCGAAGCTGGTGTGCCGGTTGCCGGTGCGCGCCAGGTCGATCGTGTTCGGCTCGGGGAACACCTTGGGGTCCCGGTTGGCCATGGCCCACGAGACCCACAGCCGCTCGCCCTCCTTGAACGAGGTGCCCGCGAGCTCGCAGTCCGCGCTGATGGTCCGGCCGTCGCCCGGCGCCGGCGTGTAGAACCTGAGGAACTCCTCCGTGGCCGAGTCCAGCAGCGTGTCGCGCTCCCGGCTGAGCCGTTCGCGTTCACCGGGGTGCTCGGACAGGTACTCGAGCGAATGCGCGGTCAGCGCGGTGGTGGTGTCGAACCCGCCGCCGATCAGCAGCCCGAGCACCCCGGTGATCTCGGCATCGCTCGGGGTTTCCCCGTTGATCGTGGCGTGAATGAGCGCGTCGATCAGGCCCGGCCTGGGGTGCTCGCGGATCTCCAGGATGGCCTGGTACAGGCGCATGCTCATCTCGATCGACTGCTCCCGCACGCGGGGCATGTCCGGGGAGTCGGGCGGCGTGTAGACGCCGGCGTGCGCGGGCTCGCAGTAGACCGGCCAGTCCGCCAGCGGCAGGCCCATCATGGCCAGGGTGAGCACCGCGGGCACGATATTCGCCAGCTCGTCGACGAAATCGATGGAGCCGGTCTCGATCTTCTCATCCAGGCTGGCCCGGACCAGCTCGTCGACGACAGGCGTCCAGCGGGCCACGGCGGCGGGGGACATGTACGGGTTCAGCGCCTGCCGGTAGTGCCGCTGCTCGGGCGGGTCCATCTCGAGGAACCCGCCGCGGTACCGCTGGCCCTGGGCGGCCGGGATGCTGATGCCCACGTACCCGCGCCGCTCCCCGCTCACGTCGTTGTCATTGGACAGAACGTCTGCGCGGCGGGCGATCTCGAAGACCTCCTGGTGGCCGCTGGCCACCCAGTGCCCGCCGTAGGTGCCGGTCCAGGCGACCGGGCACTTCTGGTGCAGTTCCTCGGTGATCTCCTCGAAGTGGTCCCGGTAATCCGGCGCGTGCCGGTCGAAGTGGTGCCGCTTGGCCTTCCGGGCCGAGTCGCCGAGGTCCTGGACCGACATCTCGCTGGGCCTTTCGTCGCTGGGGTCAGGAGAGGCTGATCGCCTGTTCCGGGCACGAGCGCGCCGCCTCGCTCGCGTCGGCCTCCCGGCCGACCGGGATCTCGTCGGCCACCGCCGACGAGTGGCCGTCGATCTCGCTCAGCTCGAACAGGTCGGGCGCCCGCATCGCGCACAGCGTGTGGCCCTGGCACTTCTCCGGATCGACATGAACCTTCATGTGCCCTTTATAGCCATCGGCGCGCGCGGACGCCAGGGGTCGACGGGAAGGGAAACAGTTGCGCTCACTGTTGGTTCATCGGTTACGGTAATCACGGCTGCGCCGGCCCGAGGGAGCGTGATATGAAGCGTCCGATGGAAGGCGTCCGGATCGTCGAGGTGGCCCAGTTCACCTTCGTCCCGGCGTCAGGCGGCGTCCTCGCGGAGTGGGGTGCCGACGTCATCAAGGTGGAGCACGCGGTGACGGGCGACGCCCAGCGTGGCATGGTCGCGACGTTCGGGCTGGGCCTGGTGAACAACACCAGTTCCTTCGCCCCGATGATGGAGGGCCCGAATCGCGGCAAGCGCAGCATCGGCATCGCGCTGGAGGTGCCCGAGGGCCGCGCCGTGCTCGACGAGTTGATCAAGACCGCCGACGTCTTCGTCACCAACTTCATGCCCAGCGCGCGGGCGAAGCTGAGGATCGACGTACCGGACGTGCGGGCCGTGAACCCGGGGATCATCTACGTCCGCGGCACCGCGTTCGGGGCGAGGGGGCCCGACGCGGACCGGGGCGGCTACGACAGCACGGCCTTCTGGGCCCGGGGCGGCACCGCGGACAGCCTGACGCCCGGCGACGCCGACCGGCTGGTGAACATGCCGACCGGTGCCTACGGCGACAACATGGGCGGCATGACCATTGTCGGCGGCATCGCGGCGGCGCTCTATGCCCGGGCCACGACCGGCGAGACCTCGGTGGTCGACGTGTCGCTGCTGGGCATCGGGGCATGGGCGATGCAGTTCTCAGTGAACCTGGCGCTTATGGCCGGCGGTCCGCTGCCCAGGTTCCCCCGGGGCACGGGACACGGGCAGCCCAGCAATCCGCTGACCGGGACGTTCAAGACGGCCGACGGCCGGTGGCTCATGCTCTCCATGCTCCAGCCGACCCGGTACTGGCCCGAGTTCTGCGAGCGGATGGGCCGCCCCGAGCTGATCACCGATCCGCGGTTCGCCGGAGATGCGGTCCTGCGCAACGGCCTCGAAGGCGGGGAGATCGCCGCCGGCATCATCGGCCAGCTCACGCTGGCTCAATGGCGCGAGCTGATGGACGGGGCGCAGGGACAGTGGGCCCTGGTCCAGAACGCCTATGAGGTCGGCATGGATCCTGCGCTCCGGGAGAACGGGTTCGTCGCACGGGTGACGGACTACGAGGGCAAGGAACAAGAGCTGGTCGCGAACCCGGTCCAGTTCGACGAGGCGCCTGCCGCGACCAGGCGCGCGCCGCAGTTCGCCGAGCACACCGACGAGATCCTGCGGGAGCTCGGCAAGACGGACGAGGAACTGATCGCGCTGAAGATCGCCGGAGCCATCACCTGAACACTCTGACCCGGCGCTCTGCCTGCCGCGGAGGTAACCGAATGGGCAACGGGACGATCTACAGTTTGGCTCTTGCCTTACCGGCATAACCTGGGCAGTATGGGGACGACCCTCGAGAGGGGCCGTGGTGGAAGGGGCACAGGGATGACCGGTCGGGTAGCGGGCAAGGTGGCGCTCATCACCGGAGCCGCCCGCGGTCAGGGCCGAAGCCACGCGATCCACCTGGCCAACTGCAACACCGACATGCTGCAGCACGAGGACATGTACCGGCAGTTCCGGCCCGACCTGGAGCACCCGACCAAGGACGACGCCATGCTCGGCTTCCCGGCCCTGCAGGCCATACCCGTGCCCTGGGTGGAGCCGGCCGACATCAGCCAGCTGATGGTGTTCCTCGCCTCGGACGAGTCGCGCTACATCACCGGCCAGTTCATCGCGTGCGACGCCGGCGGCCACCTGAAGATCTGAGCCGTCGGCCAGGCGAGCGCGGGCCGGATCGGCGCTCGGGAAGGGGGCGGGAGTGCTCGGGTACATCTTCGCCGGGATCGCACTCGGCTCCATCTACGCGATCGCCGCCTCCGGGATCGTGGTCACCTACGTGTCCTCAGGCGTGCTGAACTTCGCGTTCGGCTCGATGGCGTTCTTCCTGGCCCGCTTCTACTACTTCCTCAACTCCCAGCACGGCTGGGACCAGCTTCCCGCGGTGGCCGTCTCGGTCTTCCTGGCCGGCCCGGCGCTTGGCGCCCTCCTCTACCTGGTGCTGTTCCGGCACCTGCGGCTGTCCTCCCCGCTGATCAAGATCGTGTCCACCATCGGGGTATCGGTCGCCCTCCCGCCGGCCGCGCTGATGCTGTTCGGGAACGACACGATCACCTCGGCGCCGGGCCTGGCCAGCCAGCCGGAGCCCACCTACAAGATCTTCGGCGCGGTGGTCACCCTGGACCAGGTCATCGCGTTCGGGTGCGTGCTCGCCGTGGTGGTCATAGGCACGCTGGTCCTCCAGTTCACCGAGGTGGGGCTGAAGGTCCGGGCGATGGTCGACACCGAGGCGATGACCTCCCTGTCCGGCGTGAGCCCGGCCAGGATCTCGGTCTGCGTCTGGATGGTGACGACCGCGCTGGCCGGCCTGGCCGGCGTGCTGACCGCCCCGAGCACCGGCCTCACCCCGGACGGCATGACCCTGCTCATGGCGACCGCGTTCGCGGCCGTGGTCGCCGCCCGGCTGCGCAGCCTGCCCGCCGCCGTCGGCGTCGCGATGGCCATGGGGCTGATCACCGACATCAGCCAGGATTTCCTGCCGGTCAACAGCTCGCTCACCGCCGCGATCTTGACCAGCATCCCGTTCTTCGTGATGGGGGCGTTCCTCCTGGCCTACGTCCTGGTCAGCGGCCGGATCAACGAGGCGGCATCGACCGGCGGCGCGCTTGACCGCGCGATCCGGCCCATGGGCGGGGGAGACGAAGTCAGCTCTGCGTCGGCCGTTTCCGTGGTCGCCGCCCGGTCCGGATGGTCGTGGTACATGCTTGGCCCGGTCGCGGTCATCGCCGTCGTGGCGCTGCTGCCGGTCCTGCTCACCGGGTACTGGCTGACGCTGCTGGCGGGCGGCCTCGCGTTCGCCGTGATCTTCCTGTCGTTCACCATGGTGGTCGGCGAGGGCGGGATGATCTGGCTGTGCCAGGCCACCTTCGCCGGCTGCGGCGCGATCGCGACGGCGCAGCTGGCCACCAACCACGGGATGAACCCGCTGCTGGCCGTGTTGATCGGGGGCCTGATCGCGACGCCGGTCGGCGTGGTCATCGGCCTGCTCACCATCCGCCTGGGCAACCTGTACGTCGCCCTGGTCACGCTGACCTTCGGCCTGCTGTTCGAGACGCTGATCTTCACCCGCAACGTCTTCTACCAGGGAGGCGTCGGCGTCACGGCCAGCCGCCCTGGATTCCTGGCCGGTAACGAGGCGTTCGCCTACTTCTGCCTGGCCGTGTTCGTGGTGATCGCTCTCGTCGTGGTCAACCTGCGCCGCTCCACCACCGGCCTGGCCCTGGCCGCCGTGCGCTACAGCGAGCCGGGCGCTCGCACCGTTGGCCTGAGCGTTCTGGGCATGAAACTGCTGGTGGCGACCCTTGGCACGTTCATCGCGGGGGTCGGGGGCGGCCTGCTCGCGCTGAACTACGGCAACGCCCTCCCGACCTCGTACGCCACATTCGGAGGGCTGGTGTGGCTAGCCGTCTTCGTGACCATCGGGCTGCGCTCGATCACCGCGGCGGTCATCGCCGGCCTCAGCTTCACCCTCCTGCCCGGGATCTTCCAGACCTACCTGCCCACCGCTTGGGGCAACGTGCCCACCCTGCTGTTCGGCCTCGGCGCGGTGGCGGTCGCGGCTCACCCGGACGGGCAGGTCGCCGCGAACGCCCGCCTGGCGCAGGGCCTGCTGCTGAAGATAATTAACGGCAAGACGCGCGGCCAGCCGGCCACCCAGTCCCCGGAGGCTGCCGCCGACAGCGCCGGCGTCGCCGACATACACCAGACCAGCCCATGAGTAAGGTGCGCAGCGATGCGAAGGCGTCGGCCGCCGCCCCGCGCCTGGAGTGCCGCGACGTCACGGTTCGGTTCGGCGGAGTGGTCGCCCTGAACTCGGTCTCGCTGAGCATCCCGCCGGCGGCCATCGTCGGGCTGGTGGGGCCGAACGGAGCCGGGAAGAGCACGCTGTTCTCAGTGCTCTCCGGGCTGCGCCGGCCGGACCAGGGCCGGGTGATGTTCGAGGGCGCCGACATCACGCGAATGCCGGCCGCGAGCCGGGCCCGGCTCGGCCTGGCGCGCACGTTCCAGCACCCGGAGATGTTCGCCGGCCTGACCACGCGTGAGCACCTCCAGCTCGCCCACCGGGTGGCCACCAGCCGCTCGCGAATCTGGACCGACGTGGTGACCGGGCGCGGGTTCCGGCGTGCCGACTCCGGCGAGATCGAGCGCGTTGACGCCCTCCTCGACGCACTGCACCTCACCGGGATCGCGGATCGCCCGGTCGCCGGGCTGCCGCTCGGCATGACCCGGCTGGTCGAGATCGCCAGGGCGCTGGCCGCCAACCCGCGGGTGCTGCTGTTCGACGAGCCATCCTCGGGCCTGGACGCCGCCGAAACCGAGCAGGTCCTGCGCGTGCTGGAGCGGGCTGTCGAACGGCGCGGGGTGTCGCTGCTGCTGGTCGAGCACGACGTGGCCATGGTGCTGCATCTGTGCCGTTACGTATATGTTCTCGACTTCGGCATGACGATCGGCGAGGGCACCCCGGACCAGATCCGCGGGAACCCGGAGGTGCGCGCCGCCTACCTCGGCGACGACCCGGCCCCGGCCGCTGCCAGCCAGGCCGGTACCCCGCGGGGGGGCCGAGGGGGTCTGGGGGGAACGGTTTCCCCCCAGAAGCGGGGGGGTCTGGGGGGGTCGTCCCCCCCGGATAGCACAGCGACCCAGGAGGCGGCGTCGTGACCGCCGGCCAGCCGCTGCTGTCGGTCACCGGCCTGCGCGTCCGGTACGGGCCGGCCCTCGCCCTCGACGACGTCACCGTGGAGATCACCGCCGGGCAGGCGCTGGCGGTGCTCGGGCCCAACGGGGCGGGCAAGAGCACGCTGGCCCGGGCCGTCAGCGGCCTGATACCCGCCGCGGCAGGCGTGGTGCAGTTCGACGGCGTCGAGGTGCACCGCAGGGCCGCGCATGACATCCGGCGGCGCGGCCTGGTGTACCTGCCCGAGGGCCGCGGGATCTTCCCCGCGCTCACGGTCGCGGAGAACCTCCGGATGGCCGCGGCGCTGCTGCCGCGAGACGCGCGAAAGGCCGCGATCGAGCGCGGGCTGGAGATCTTCCCGAGCCTGGCGGCGCGGCGCGGCATGAAGGCCGGCCTGCTGTCGGGCGGCGAGCAGCAGATGCTCTCCCTGTGCCGCGCGCTGATCCAGCGCCCGAAGCTGATCATCGCGGATGAGCTGTCGCTCGGCCTCGCGCCCAAGCTGGTCGAGCTGGTTTTCGAGTCGCTGGCCGCATTCAAGGCGGACGGCGTGACGATCGTGCTGGTGGAGCAGTTCGTGCACCGGGCGCTGGACTTCGCCGATCACGCGGTGTTGCTGTCCCGCGGGCGGGTGGCCTGGCAGGGTCCGGCCGGAAGCGCCAAGCATGAGATCCTGGCCCGGTACCTCGGCGAGACCGCTGCCGGCGCCGTGGCCTGAGAGCCGGGCCGCCCGCGGGGCACATCCCGTGCTTCCTACCGTAGGCTTTGCGAATCACTGCTAAGCTGCCGGTACGCCGGTTGGGAGCGAAGGAGGAAGTAACAGTGCCCAAGGCCGCACCGAAGGCCATCCGTCAGCGGCGCCAGCGGGGGTCGATCAACGCTGAAGAGATCATCGCCGGCGCATTCGAGGTCGCCCGCCGTGAATCGCTCGATCAGCTCAGCATGCCCGCGCTGGCCGAGCATCTGGGCGTCGGTGTCACCAGCATCTACTGGTACTTCCGCAAGAAGAACGACCTGCTCAACGCGATGACCGACGTGGCCGTCGACACCTACATCTCCGAAATGCCCCCGCTGCCCGACGACCGGCCCTGGCAGGAGATCCTCTATGCCCACTTTCACGCCTCGCGTGAGGTGCATCGCAACGACCCGATCCTGTCGGACCTCCTGCTGATTCGCACGGCTACCTACACGCGCTACGCCACCCGCCGGGTGTTCGAGGTCGAGGAAGCCCTTATCGGCAGGCTCGTCGACGCCGGATTCACGACGGAAAACGCGCTTATGGCGTACAACGCCGGGTCGATCTACTTCCGCGGAATGGTCATACACGATCGCATTCTGCGGCTCAGCGACGCACCAACGCTGGACGAGCGGCAGCGGCGGATCGTCGACTGGTCCACGATGCCCCTGCTGGAGAGCCAGATCGATCGCCATCCGCTCGCGGGCACGACCGATAAGGACTTCGAGTTCGGCCTGGGCCGCCTGATCAGCGGCTTCGAGGCGCTGCTCGCCGAGCAGGACAGCAAGCCGGGGCGCGCGCCCTCGGCCAAGCGGGTGACCGCGAAGCCCGCGGCGAGCTCAGGGGAGCGCGCCGCGTCACGGCGGGCCGCCCCATCGCGGGCGCGGACCGCGGCGAAGGCCACGGCGAAACCCGCGGCCGCGTCGAAGACCGCGACCAGTTCCGAGAGCGCCGGAGGCCGGACGCGAGCCCGGCAGGCCAGCTGATCCCGCTCTCGTAGATCGCGGCGCCTGAGGTAGTCGTTCGCTGTGCCATGCGGCGTCAGCGGTGGCTGTGCCATGCGGCGTCAGCGGTGGCTGTGCCATGCGGCGTCAGCGGTGGCTGTGCCATGCGGCGTCATCGGTGCAGGACGCTGCGCGCCTGTTCACGGCAGGTCATCGACGCCCACGCCACATGTGGTACTTACCGTATCGGCTACTGTAATGTCGAATACGACGACTGGCCGACCCTGGCCCGCCAGCGGGCCGGTCAGAGGCTGAAAGGATGTCCATGAGGTTCGACCTGACGGCTGATCAGCGGCTCCTCCAGTCCGCCACCGCCGAGTTTCTCGAGAAATCCAGCCCGGTCAGAGGGTCGCGCGCCTTGCACGAGAAGGGCCAGGCATTCGACCGCGAGACGTGGCGCCGCGGGGCCGAGCTGGGCTGGGCGTCGCTGATCGTCGCGGAGGAGCTGGGCGGCGGCAGCGTGTCCGGGGAGGGGCTCATCGACGCGACGATCATCGCCGAGCAGTTCGGCAGGCTCGCCGCGCCCGGTCCGTTCCTGGCCGTCAACGTGGTCGCCGCTGCGCTGGCCGAGGCCACGAACGCCAGCGCCCACGCCGAGCTGATCGGGCGCCTGGTGGCCGGCGAGGCCATCGGCACCTGGGCGTGCTGCGCACCCGACCGGGGATGGGATCCCGTGGCCGGAGCGGTGGAGGCGGCGCCCGACGGCGAGGGCTACCGGCTTACCGGGGCGCACGAGCGGGTCGAGGCGGCCACCGACGCCGACGTATTCCTGGTCCTGTCCCGGGCCCCGGAGGGCCTCACCCAGTTCGTCGTGCCCCGCGACGCCGACGGGCTGTCTGTGTCGCCGCTGACCAGCCTGGACCTCACCCGCGGCTTCGGCCGGGTCAGCTACGACGGCGTGCGGGTGGCGCGCAGCGCCCTGGTCGGCGAGGTCGGCCGGGCGGAGTCTGCGGTCGAGCGCCAGTTCCAGATCGCGGTCGTCCTCCAGTGCGCCGAGCTCACGGGCGTGGTCGAGAAGGTGCTCGAGTTCACCAGGCAGTGGATGTTCGACAGGTTCACCTTCGGCCGTCCGCTCGCCTCTTACCAGGCGCTCAAGCACCGGTTCGCGGACATGACGCTGTGGTCGCACGCGGCGCAGGCCACGACCGCGGCCGCGGCCGCCGCGGTCGCGCGGCGGCACGCCGACGCGGCCGAGCTTGTGAGCATCGCCAAGTCCTACGCCGGGCAGCGCGCCACCGACATCATCCAGGATTGCGTCCAGCTGCACGGCGGCCTGGGCGTCACCTGGGACCACGACATCCACGTCTACCTGCGGCGGGCGACCGTCGACCGGGTCACCTGGGGGACACCGTCCGAGCACCGCCGCCGGGTCGCCGACCTGCTGGGGGTGTGAGCGATGAGCCTGGAGAGCGTGGAGAGCTTCCGGCAGCGCGCCCGCGCGTGGATCGCCGGCCACCTGACCCCCCTGGCGGACGCGACCGACCCGGAGTCCGAGGGCCGCGAGGAGGCCGCGTGGCAGCATGCCCGCAGGCTCCAGGCCCGACTGTACGAGGGCGGTTTCGCCGGCATCTGCTACCCCAGGGAGTACGGCGGCCTCGGGCTCACGCCCGCCCACCAGCGCGCCTTCAACGAGGAGGTCGCCGGGTACGAGATGCCGACCTTGCTCAACACCCCGACCTTCACCATCTGCGGCCCCACCATCCTCGACATGGGCAGCGAGGAGCAAAAGCGCGAGCACCTGGCGGCGGCCATCAGGGGCGACGAGGTGTTCGTCCAGTTCCTGTCCGAGCCGACCGCCGGCTCCGACCTGGCCGGCGTGACGACGCGGGCGACCCGGGACGGCGACGTGTTCGTCCTCAACGGGTCGAAGATCTGGAGCTCGGGCGCCTACGCCGCCGACTACGCGCTCTGCCTGGCCCGGACCGACTGGGAGGCGCCCAAGCACCGCGGGCTCACCATGTTCCTGCTGAACGTGCGTCAGCCAGGCGTCCAGATCCGCCGCATCCGGCAGGTCGACGGCAGCGACGAGTTCTGCCAGGAGTTCTTCGACGACGTCGAGGTCCCGCTGTCGGCGGTGGTCGGCGAGATCAACGGCGGCTGGGCGGTGGCCTCGCGTCAGCTCTTCCATGAGCGTAACGCGGTGGGCGGCGGGTCGCCGTACTTCAGCGGCCCCGCGCCGACCAGCCGCCGGGCATCCCCGGTCGAGGACCTGATCGGCCTGGTCCGCCGGACCGGCCGGGCCGGTGACCCGTCCGCGCGGGAGCTGATCGCCGAGTTTCATGCGCTGGGCACGATCCATTCGCAGCTGGTCGACCGGGTCACCGCGGGCATGCGCAGCGAGCAGCTCCCGCCGGCGGCCGGGTCCCTCATCCGCCTGTTCTTCGGCGAGAGCGCCAGCCGCCGGGCCGAGATCGCGCTCGAGCTGGCCGGGCCTGACGCCGTCATGCGCGATCCGGCCGTGCGCAGCGAGCGGGACACCGGCGTGCACTTCATCGCCCGCCAAGGGGGCTCGGTCGGCGGCGGCAGCACGGAAATAGCGCGCAACATCATCAGCGAACGGATCCTGGGCATGCCGCGTGGGTACGCTCCCGACAGGGACGTGCCGTTCAGCCAGGTGAAGCGGGGCCGTTAAGCCAGCACGTGGTTGAGGCGCTGGCACGAATCCAGTCGCGCCTCGTACGACAACCCCAGCGGGAACTGCCGTACGGCCCCGAACTGCTGCACTTCCCGCCCGTGCTGATGCAGCCGCGGCTGCGGTGCGCGGCGACCGCGGCACACTCGGCGCGTGGCAGATGCGGGCCGGTGCCGGTCTTCGCCCTGATCGAAGACGCGATACCAAGGAGGGATGCCGTGACCAACTAGCCCCGCGCGATCTTCCGGATGCCGTGACCAACTAGCCCCGCGCGATCTTCCGGATGCCGTTCCGTCACCGCACGGAACATCGGCTGACGAGCAGAACGCGATAAGAATGACTGCTCCCCCTTAGCCCCTTCGGCCTGGCCCTTAGCCCCGCACCTCACGCCCCGGGTGCCTCACGCCACTCATCCGTCCCGCGCCAGCCCCGTCCCCCGCCGGCACGATGCCACATCGAGCCGGCTATAGCCGGCACGCTGCCACATCGAGCCGGCCCGATCTGCGGGCGCCCGCCCGCGCACACAGCCAAAGAGGCCGGGCCAACCGAATCTGCTACGGCACTAGGAGCCTGCTGGAAAGGGTTAGCAGGCCCGTGCGTTTTGCCGGCCCGGCGTTCGATTACCTGGGACAATGTCTGTCATGCCGGGTTCCGAGCAACAGCTTGACCTTCGAAGACGCCATGAGGCATGTTCCTCTCGCCCCGGCAGGCCCGCGCCCTGCTCGCCGACCCCGCCCTGCAGGTCCATGACAACCCGCGGGCCTTCCTGGCCTGCAACTACGACCCCGCCAAGGCGCTATGCCACCCCGGTCGGCTCAGCGACGGACGCGGTAGCGGATGTGGGTGGCCTCCGGCGTGTCGATCACCCGGGCGATCTCCAGTCCGACGCGCGACGGCAAGACGTCGAACAACCGGAGCCCCTGGCCGAACAGCACCGGGATCTGGTGGATCTGCAACTCGTCCAGCACCCCGGCCTCGAGCGCCCGCTGCGCCGTGTACGCGCCATGCACCAGCACGTCCCGGTCCCCGGCGGCGGCCTTCGCCTGCGCCATCGCGCTTTCGATCCCGCCGGTCACATACCTCACCGACGGATAGCCGGCCACCGAGGGAGGCGGCGGCCGGTGGCTGACCACCACGACCGGCACGCCGTGATGATCGCCTTTGTAGTGATCGACCTGCTCCGCGGTACGCCGGCCCACCAGCACCGCACCGGTCGCCTCCATCTCGCCGTACACCTCTCCGGCCGGTCCGGGCGGGCGGCCGGACTCCCCGTCCGCGGTGGCGATCCACTCGTGCAGCCGCGTGAAACCGTCGCCGCCGGGGTTGCCCGGTCCGTCGTTCGGACCCGCGATGTACCCGTCGAGTGACATCGACATGTAGAGCACTGATGCAGACACTCCGACCTCCTGTGGTCTCAGCCCAAACTAGTTTCAACGTGCCGTACGACCCGGCACGGCGACACTTCTCACCGGCCAGCCGGACCCAGACTTCAAGCCCGCGGTGCATACGCTGGCAGGCGCCGCCTTCAGCTGGGCTTCATCCCGGCTTCAACCGCGCCCGGAGGCCGGATCCGAGGACGAGAAACCCGGATCGTTTGAAGGTCATTAATGGTGAAGCTGTATGGCAATCGTTCTTTGAAGAGAATACTTGGATATTCGGGTACGGTCTAACTCTACTCGCATGTGAGAAATATGGCGAAGACAAGCTTGAGCAGGTGACTTCTGGTTGGAACGCTTTTACCGGTGGAGGAAAACGAAGTGATGCCCTCATGCGCACCAAAGGGTTCGTACAAACTCTTCTATTTGCTGAAATCAAGAAACATGATACTCCGCTTCTCATGATGCAGCAGTACCGAAAGCCGGACGTCTACCAAGTCTCTAGGGAACTTAGTGGCGCTGTCTCTCAAGTACAGAAGACTGCTTATAAGGCATTGTCACGCCTGGGTGCCCTTCATGCGTCTCGAACCCCTGAAGGTAAATTTGAATTTGAGATATCGACCATTCGCCCGCGACAGATTGTGATTATCGGCAATCTTGCACAGTTGGCGGACGGCCAAAATATTAACGTCGAGAAAATGACGACATTTGAGCTATATCGCCGTGATCACCAGGAAGTAGAAATCCTTACATTCGACGAGCTATACGAGCGTTCCCGGTATATTGTTGAGCATCATGAGGAAAAGCGCTCAGACGCTGGCTCTTAGTTAAGAGGCCGCGGCCGTTTCAAGATCGTTAAGGCGAGCAGGGTAGCGTCGCACGACAGGATGTCCCGGTGTGACCTGATGTGGCGTGTTGCCGTGGAAATAGGACGAAGCTCCGGTATGACAGGGGTCTTCCTACAGATCCGCGTCATCCCTGGAGCTTCGCCGTGGTCCAGTCTGCCATTGCCGTTGCTGACCGCGAGCCGGTTGCGCCTGCTGCGCCGGCCACAGTCACTGAGGTCTGTGATGACCTGCTGAAACTATTCGGCTCAGTGTCCGATGGCCGGTCCGGTCAGGGCCGGGGATCATCCGGTCGCGGCGGTATTGGCGCTGGCCGCGGCGGCGGTCGTGGCGGGGATGAAGGGCTATACGGCGATCGCCGGGTGGGTCAAAGACGTTCCGCCCCCGGTGCTGGCGGACCTGTATCTGCGAACCGGCGCCAGACCGGCGCCACCGCCGTCGAAGGCGACGATCTGGCGGGTGGTCACCGACGCCGATGCTGATGCCTTCGACGCTACGGTGGGCAGCTGGCTGATGAGCAGCCTGCCCGGCGAGCCGGCCGCCTAGGGCGCGGAGGGGGATGATCCGGCGGAGCTGGTGCCGGTCCGGCTGGATGGCAAGACGGTACGGGGCGCCAGGGACGCTGCAGGTAACCAGCGGCATCTGCTGGCCGCGATGGCTGGCCGCACCGCGCAGTCCTCGGTCATCGCCCAGGCCGAGGTCGGGGTCAAGACGAACGAAGTGCCGATGGCCACGGTGGTGCTCGGCCAGATCGATCTGCACGGCACGCTAGTCACCGCCGATGCCCTGCATACCGTCAAGGCCACCGCCGAGTTCATCCATCAGGCCGGCGGGGAGTTCGCCTTGCCGGTCAAGGAGAACCGCAAGGCCCTGTTCGACGCGCTCGATGCCCTGCCCTGGCATCAGGTCCCGATCGCGCACACCGCCACCGACCGCGGCCACGGCCGGATCACCACCCGCACTATCCAGGTGCTGCCCGCGCCCGAGGACCTGCCGTTCCTGCACGTCAGCCAGGTGTACCTGATCGAACGGCACGTCAGTGACCTGGACGGCAACCCAGTCTCGGCAGTGGCCGCGCTCGGCGTAGCCAGCCCCGCCGCAGACCGGGCCAGCGCCGCCGACCTGGCCCGCCACGTGCGCGGACAATGGGCGATTGAGTCTTTGCACTGGCTGCGACACCCTGTACCAGGAAGATAAATCCCAGGTCAGAACCCGATCCGGGCCCAGGATCATGGCCGCGCTTCGCAACTTGGCCATTTGCGCCCTGCGCCTGTCCGGACGCACCGATGTCACCGAAGCCACCCGATGGGTCAGCCAGTCAATGGACCGGCCATTCGCCATCCTCGGCCTCACTTTATGATCTTGAAACGGCCGTGAGGGAGGCCCGGGCGGGCGGCTGGCCTGATAGTGGCCGACGCGAACCGCCGCCCGTGTGGCCGGTAGACGTTCATTTGCCGACAATTACAGTAAGCGAGCGGTCATGTCGCTCCCACCTGCAACAACAGCCCGTCCGCCGCGTCTGCTATCCGCACCGGTCTCACATGATTAGCTCACTCCAGAAAACCCGCGCCTGGCAGCGGTTACTCACTTGCCTTCACCCATTTTCCGGGCTTTTTTCCTGACCCCCCTTGACTTCGGGCTTGACCGCATGAGCCAATGGGTCTCGAGCAGGACAGTGGCGTCCGGCAGGGTGTGTCGACCGATGATCGCGGGGTCTGCGCGGCAGCATGATCACTCACGCGCAATTGCTGACTGAGTATCGTCTTTCCCTGGCCGCAGCAGGCCGAAGATCATTTCATCTCACTACCGGAGGGAGGCCCATGCCCGGGAGCTACCTTCTACAGTATGAAGCCTTTCGCGCGCGTTGTTGCTAGCTATAACGCTGGCCTTGGCACTGGCCGCTCTGGGGTACTTCCTGCTTCAAGCTCCGGCATGGTGCGGAGCAGAGACCAGGGCCAGTGAGAGCCGGGAACCAGAGAATTGCAAATATTGCATTCCACCTCTCTGATTTCAGGCATAACATAGTCATTGAGGAAGATTCATCATTATGTCAAGTGCTCTTCTCGGAACAATGTGGAGGTTTTGCGATGTTGGAAATAGCTATGGGCATTGCGACACTCATAGTAGGCCTTATCGCAGGGTTTCTTCCGGACGATGAAAAGTTGGCGGCGTTTACTCAGGGGATGCGAGACAAGATGCTTGAGAGTTTCCCGGACTACAATGTGGTGATAATCCACACTCAGCATACGGTATCTGGCTCTTACCAATCCCAGCAATTGGTGTTCTCGGAACCAGATTGGTTCATTGAAACCGGCTTTTACATGTATATGTCCCAATAACAAAAACGTTTACGCTGGACAACCAAGGGGATGGCGGCTACATCAATTGGGCCTGGGGCGGCTACTTTACGCAAAATGGAGGGCAGATTACATCGGTTCCGCAGTGGCCATTGGTCAACTGTATAACTCTCTATACTGATAGTAACTTCGGCGGCCTGTTGAGGAATCTCCCCGTAGGTCAGTATGCATACTTGGGCGATGCGATCAATGATCAGGTTAGTTCGTTGATGACCCGCACGTACCGGGCCGTTTCCGGGTCCAGGTCCTCCCCGGCCCGGGCGGCATCGAGGAGCTTCTGCCGGGCCTTGCCCCTGACCTTGGAGTTCACCACGACTGACCGGTAAGAGCCGTCGGGGAAGAACTCCAGCGGCGGCAGCGTCAGGTCCGCCTTGACCCGCCACAGCAGCGCCGCCCCGGGAGCGCCGCGCCGCCGCCATCGAGGGGCTTGGGCATGAAAACTGGCGAGTGCGCCGGACCTGTGCCCTGCTACTGGACAAGGTCGACCTCACGCCAGAGTCGGCAGCGGCGCTGACCCGCGCCCTCGATGACGAGCACCCGCAGGTCCGGCGGAAGGCGGTGCACACGTTGACCTGCGAGCAGTGTAAGCCGAACGGATGTGCCGTCGACGTGCGGCCGGTCTTCGAGCGCGCGATCCATGACCCGAGCAGCCTGGTCCGGTCGATGGTCGTCCACGTGTGCACGCTTCACTTCTTTGACCGCCAATGGGCGATCGACCTTGTCGCCGCGGTGGCCGCAGCCGACAAGAGCCAGAAGCTGCGGGAGTCGGCCGCAGCCGCGATCGGCTGGCTTCGGTGGCACTGGGACTCTGACGGCAGGCGTCGTGAGCTGGAGCCCGATCTCGTAGCCGGGACGGAACGCTACCCTGGGCGCTGGGTCGTGATCCGCGACGGACGGGTCGTCGCTGTGGGCCGAGACCGCCGGGAGCTGAGCGCGGGCGGGCGCGAGTACTGGGTAGCACCGCCCGGAACGGTGCGCCCGCGGATCCCATGAGGGGCGACTGCGTACGGCTACCTGACCTGCTTCTCGCGGGTCCCGTCGCGCAGACCGGATGCTCCTCGGCTCTGGCGGGCGCTCGCCCTCGCACCGCCGGAGCACGGTCATCCGTCGGTCCGCTCCCATCCGACGATCTCGCCGGCCGGGTGCCGGGCGAAGTCGGGCAACATGGTCAGCGCCTGCTCCTCACCGCCCGGGGTGTAGGTGACGATCAGCCGAAGCGTCCGCCAGCCGGTGTTCATGGTGGAGTG
>Ga0137379_10001340_pt1 | contig 22502 bp, 23 predicted proteins | sample SagtaG_18_FD_104812 | JGI IMG/M metagenome (GOLD analysis project Ga0137379, IMG submission 104812) | Vadose zone soil microbial communities from Sagehorn Ranch, Mendocino, California, USA - Sage2_L_80_16 metaG | ecosystem: Environmental > Terrestrial > Soil > Vadose zone | place: USA...
AACAGAAGCGGGGTGAGCCAGGAGCGGCTCCAAAAGCGACCATTGCTGGTCGGTGAGTACTTGCATGTTTGTTTTCCTGTTTACACAGGAATTTTAGCATGGGGTTTTGAGATGGGTTCTAGTGACTACGGCGAAGCAGGGCCGCACATATATGAGATTGCCGAGGAGTTATGGGCGAACTCCACTATTCACGGTGACCCATACACTAATATATTAGTGGACACTACAGAAACTGGTTTTGCTAGCATGCATGACCCGGAGATACGCGTTCAGCCTGACGCAGAGACACTTTTTTGGCCAGGTGGAAGCCCGGTCCATGGTGGCAACTTTGAAACGGTAACACTGCTAAAGGCGGCAGATACGCATCAACTAGCAGCGGAAGCCACCGCCATTCGGAATGCCTTGCTGGCTGCGTCTATTGGTGACTCTGCCCTTGGTCGCGTCCCACAACACATACAAGCAGCTTGGAAAGAGAATAAAAACAGAATAGCGCCGACGCCACCAATACTCTACGCCATGGAGCGCTGTGCCCGACTCGTCCTGCCCCTGGCCGTCTGCCAGACAAGTATCGTTGCAGAGAGCCAAACAATACCCGCAGGCATGCGGGTTATGCATCTATGGTATCCTACTTATCTTTCACCGAAGCCAGTGCTAGCAACACTTAGGCGAGTCGTACGGAAGGCAATTGAAGCGGAAACGCTGTAGTCATCGGAGTCGATATTATTGGGCCACTTGAGCCTAACCAGCAAGTTTGTCCAACAAACGGTGGTTTTGGACAAGAATAGAATTCTCTTCTAGGGCTGAATCCCGCTCTCAAAGAAGGAAAGTGACTAATCGGAAAATCCGTGGAGTTTTTTAGCCTACTTTCTCTCTGTTAATGGCCAATGAGGATCTCCATACTGTCCCACGGGCTGACTTGAGCCGTGCATTCGTTTGCGGAATGTACTCTGAGCTGATTCAACGACTACCAACGTTTAAGCCAAGACTACGAGCACCACCCAAAGACCAGCGAAGCGATGATCCATCTAGTCGTGCTTGATTTACCTATGGCAAGGAGTTAGGATGAGGCTTAGGGAACAGCTTTAGGGCTAAACGCCCTTTGGCTCAGTCTCCCTCAGTCTTACCTGGGTCAGTGTCAGTATTGGGTCCGTCCCTGTGCGTAAAGGTGTCCGGGGCATTAGTAGCGGTCATTAGTCGTTTAGTATCAACCTCTATAGTCAGGTCACTACCGAATACATCGTCAAAGCCACCTTCTTCGGCAGCGGCTATGGCATAAAACTCCCGATTATAGGCGTACTGATCTGCGTCGGGGTTAAAGTGCTCGTCCGCGGGCAACATAAAATCTACTCGTTCACTCATAATTCTTCTTTCTACATAAAGGGCAAGGAGCTAACTATACACATAATATGTGTATATGTCAATAATATTGTGGTGTCGGCGATAGTTGCACCATGTAGGTATAAGTATGCCTTGTTAACTTTTGCCGCTTTTTAAAAGCTCAGCCATAGCCTTGCCAAGAGGTTGTTTTGTGGCCCATTCAATAAATCCCCATTGTCCATTAGGGTTGATTTCCAAGAACCATATTGAACCATCCTTCGTTCGAATGAGGTCAATGGCACCGAAGTTGAGGCCCAATTCCCTAGTTAGCTGCACGCACTTTTTAGCAATCACTGGCGATAACTCGTAGGGCTTAAAGTGTAGCTTACCCTCGGCGTGGCCGAGCCGCCAATCGCGCACTACTTTAGTGGTAAAGCCACTCGTTTCAATCTTGGCGGCAAATACTTTAGTACCAATAACAGTTACGCGTATATCAAAATCGGGGTCAATAAGTTGTTGGAAGATGGCTGGGGCCAAATGTAGCCCGCTGTAGTTAATGGATTCGTCAGCGCTAATCTTTCTAGCGTAAAAAGCTGGCTGCGTATCTTCCTTGGTTGGCTTTGGCCATTCATCTGACAAGGGTTTAACAATAGCCTTCCGGTGCTTATTCACGAACTCTTCTGCTGCCGCAGGGTCTGAGGTAAAGCAGGATTCCGGCACATTAAAACCAAGTTGTTTCGCAATGCTTAATTGCAACAACTTATTATCTGCCCGACGAATAGCATAAAGATTTGATATCCATACTGCATCATCAAATAGCGTATAGAGCTGGCTGATTATCTTTTGGAGCGCGCCGTATGCGTAGTCTCGGTAGTCTGGTCGAATATTTAGATGTAAATCATCTTTTGCGACTCGGGGGCGGCGATACCAGACGCCGGCGACATTTTTTAACTCTTTCCCTTCATATTTAACCCTGAGTCCACCTTTGCCAAGATCGTAAGTAAGCCTCGCCCCCCCCCGTTACAACGCCGACATCCAACACGACGTACTCAGCCTTCCTGAGATGTCTAGTAACAAAAGGCAAGTGAGGGTCTCCGGGATCGGTGATTATTAAAATCATAGAATGTTTGCGGCTTAGTTGCACTAGGTACTTTAGCACAGAACTGTTGTGGAGTAACACCAGATACGAACAACGACTCGCCAACTTCGTTGGCCTCGTGTATCTGGCTCCATGCCCTAAGTAGGCGTTGTTCGACGCGACTACTTATGTCTCTGCGCGGTTTTATTGACGCTTAGTGGCCATGTCCTAGATTCTAAATAGACAAAACACGAGGAACGAGAGGGTATATACATGAGTAACAACTGGCAACACCGCTTCACACTCGTACTAGCAGGCTTCATTGTTGTACGTAGCGGACTGCTCACCATTCTCATCTGGGATGGTCTCATTGAACCGCAGCTGTTGAGTATTGTTGACAAAGCCAGAGTCGTCGATGATAATTCTCCTCCTCTGTCGACTTACGTAGTCATGGGCAACCCTCGCTTATTGTGGAACTGAATGATTGGATCATCAGCGTGTTGGGCCATGAGTTCTTTGAGACCGGCTGCCCCAAGCACTCGGTATTGGCGTCGACTAAAGGCACAGAACTCCGCAACAGTAGCTAGCTGCGGATGGTCTGCTGCTGATCCATATTGATATCCAAGATATCCCCCAAGTGTCGTCTTAATATTTTGCACCAGCAATGCAATCGCTCCAAATTCCAGACTGTCAACGACGCTGGAAGGCAGCACCGCCGAACCAAGCCTAATAAGAGTCCTCACTCTATGTGGCGAATTACTAAATTGCGATGGCGACTCTTGTGCTAAGGCTATCGCTCGGGCACGAGGATCTGTCACGCCCCAATAGCGAAAGGCCGTTTCCAGCAGTAGAAACTTGGTTCGGAACGATCCGGGTAAGTACTTCAAAATCGCGGGCGCCGCCGTTGCAACCTTCAAGGCGTCCAGCCCCAAATCAGTGAAATTATCCAATCGTTCTTGTATTCGTGCCTTGTCTATACGCACTAGGCCAGGCCAGTCATTTATTATGTGCGTGGCAGGCAACCCTAGCTCGGTTAAGTCATCTAATTTCTTAGCCACCGTTATCGTGGGATAGGTAAGTGCAGCTATCGCCACCTTCCGCGGCACTAGACCAAGACCATCCAATCCGTCGAGCCGCTCGTCTATCGATTTTGGATCGCGCAAAAGGACAGTGGTATTATCATCGACAACCTTCAAGGCGTCCACTCCATATTTATTATGATAGAGGGCGCGCATGGCGGCGAACATGGAATTGCTTTGCGCCGGTGTCGCGTTATTATATGCCTTGCTTAAATAACTTCTTGTGCCAGGCTTCAATGCCGTGAGTTCATTTATGACTGCGATGCGTGAAGTAACAATCTCTGTCACTGCTTCTAGATCACAATTCAATAGATTGCGGCTGCCAATTGCAACCTTTCGGTTAAGCTCCTCTAGCCATGTCTCGTTATCGGTATCTGGAAGGGCTACACCAAACACAGCCAGCATCGGCATGTCAGCGATGGAAACGGGCGCATCGTAATTAATCTCGGGCGCTCGGGGCGTTTCTGACATCGGCACTTCTCCATGTTATTTTGTACGGTCGTCATTATATGTGAGCGGGTGGGTCGTGTTCAAGCGAAATCCAAGAGCTGCTAATCGATATGGCAATATCGTCTAATAGGTGGTGCAAGTAGATCGGATTGTCTCGGTGTTTGGCGGTGTGCCATTGGATCACTTCTTGGATGCTAAAAAAATGGTGGTTTTTTATACAAGGAAATCGATGGTGACCTACGGCAGCGAAATTGTTTTTTATTTTTGTTTAAATTTTTGACATCTCAAGTTTCGTGAAAAAATGACGATGTATCGCGGATTCCGGCTGTTTCCGCTTGAATACGTGCTACGACTTCATGGCGTTGGGTATCAAAATCAGGGAATCTCATGATACTGTCGTCGTCGCCCCGCCCATAACTTACGTTATCTGTCTTATGACTTAGCATCATCGTAATCGCGTCGTCAGAAGCGACCACGCTGTGCCAGTATGCACGAGTGGAAGGTATAACCAGCAATCCACCGATAGCCCTGGCCGTAACTAACGGCTTATCCCACTGTTCTGGCTTCCACAGGCCAGCCCCCCCCTCACTTCCTGCATGAGTTGCGGGAGAGTAGTTATATTCAACTACTTCGCCTTTTACAACAATAGAAACTCCGATCATTTTGTGAGTATGAGTCCTTTCAGTATGGGGGATTTCCGGGTGAGGCATCGGCTGGCTGTAGTTACGTGCTGATATGCCTTCAGAAAGGTCGGACTTAAGGTAATGAGGATTTGTTTTTCCTGGGGCTGCCCCTACATTCTCGCAATATATATCATATAGAGCTGACGCTCCGCGTTCCCGAAGTATTTGGCCGGCTCTTATAAGCGCTCCGGGTTCTTGCCAATTAATATTGCCTGCTTCTTGACGCAAATCTGCAAGTGCCTCTGGCTTAATCATGTTTTGTATGATAGCACCTCATTTGAGATTCGAACACATGCTCAGGCGCTTGACTGGCAAGTAAACGTGCCCGGCTGAGTGAAGCGTATGTTCAGCGGGAAAACGTTTGGCTGCTAATGGTTGACTAGATATGACTTGCTAAAAGCTAGAATGCTCTATCGTCGTTTGGTCGGGATCTAGGACGAGGGGAGGTTGCCCGCTTCGATCTATTTGGTGCCAGCTCAGCCCAGTGACATCACCGGCTCGTAGGCATTCCGCTCTGACGAGGGCGCGAGTATCCTGCGGTGGATTGTAGACTAAGTTTTTGACGGCCTGGCGTGACACCCACTTTTCCTGGGTGCTCAGTTGTCGCCAACCATGACCAACCGTGGGTGCTATAGCGTCCCATGCGGAGCAAACGCGCAGAGCACCAATTTTTTTCTGGATGTCCGTCTCCCAGATTTCTTGCTTGCCAACTTTATTTATCAAATGCTGGTATTTAGCTGCCCAGCCAATACGCCCTATAAGGCCTAAGCCTGCGTCGCCACGTCTCACCGTATCTAAATCGTCACAAACCTGTACCCACTCTGCGGCGGCATCTTGCTCCTCCTGCGGCAGCTGGAGCTTTTCGCAGGCTATCACACTAAGTTCTGCCATGGATCTTTGGATGTCAATTGCCCGATATTCCTGACCACCGAGTAGTGTATACGTTTCTTGCATGTCAAAATCTTGGACTACTCTTTCGATAAGACGTGCTACGCTTCGAGAGGGGCCGAGGCGTAGCTGCATAAGGCGCTCGTTTTCTTTTGCAAGCAGTCGGGGATGTTCTTTGATTCTCAGGAGAAGCGAGGTTGTGTTGAGGCCCATCCAGGTAGAGTATGGCGAACTGGGCGTTGAGGTGCGACCCTCTAGCCGATAGGTATTGCTAAATGAATCTTTCTTACCGTGGTCTGACGTTACTCTGCCGAATGGCTTCCCGCGAACCGTGGCGGCGTCATCTTTACTATTTATCAGGATGCTCTGCCCCATGTGCAGACCTTTTGGCGAGATACTAAATCCATCCTTAACGACGGCGCCACCCCATGCGTATATTTGTGTGGCCCAGAGCATTTCTATATCTCCAAGCGTCCTTGCAGTGTGGTGTAGATCGGGGATGGCTAGGTTAGTATGAAGGCCTTTCGTCAGCATGTGACCGTTTTTGGGGTTAATGTTAGCCGGCCTAAGGTCGACACGGTAATCTTCCTGTGCAGCCTTGACGAGTTCTCTTACTGCGATTGCTGATGCCCATAAAGCGGCTACGGCTGAACTGGCGCCGAGGCTCTCCGGTGTACACCACTCCAAGTTGTCACCATCTTGGTACATGCGAGCACCATTAGGGAGCCATGCCTCGGTAGGATAAGGGACCTTGAGATCGGCATTAGGGTTGTCGAGATATGTGTTCTGGAATCCTGCCGCTTCTAATGTCTGGAGTGATAATATGTCCTCTGCCCAGTCTTGGGGGTATTTTCCATCGGGAGTGCGGATATCATGCTCGGCCTCAATCCCCATGATTCTCGGAGGGGGATCTTCGCGGGCGAATAAAGCAGAAGAGGCCATAGCTCTTAACATTATACAACAAAACTCTTATATTGCAACGTTCGCTCAGTTATTGCTTGCCATCTTGGTATGCGCCCCAAATCTGACGATAGGCCCATTTTGGTATATACTAATGCAGGTATGAGTGAGGGACAAATACACAAACGGCGTTTGTAGGATGATGAAGCGAAAATTTATCATTGTCTCAAACCGATTACCCGTCAGCGTTTCAAAGCAAGATGGTAGGTTGGTTTATTCGCCGAGCTCTGGCGGCTTGGCCACCGCGATGGCCTCTCTGGGCGAAACTGGCAGTAAACGCTTGTGGATCGGCTGGCCAGGCATTGCCAGCGACGAACTCTCGCCTGCCGACAAAGTCGCCATCACGCGTAAACTGCAAACCTATGGCTGCTATCCGGTTTTCCTGACACAAGAACAGGTCAATAAATTTTATGCCGGCTACGCCAACGACACCATCTGGCCGCTATTTCACTACTTTCAGTCGTATGCGCAGTACGACAACGCCTACTGGTTGGCCTACAAAGAAGTCAACGCCGTTTTCAAAAAAGCTATCGTGCGGCACGCCGACCCACATGCTTCAATATGGGTGCACGATTATCACCTGATGCTCTTGCCGAAGCTCCTGCGCGAAGCCCTGCCGAGTGGCACCATAGGATTCTTTTTGCATATCCCGTTTCCGTCGTACGAAATCTTCCGCATGCTGCCGAATCGCACGCAAGTGCTCGAAGGGCTGTTGGGCGCCGACCTGGTCGGCTTCCATGTCTACGACTACGCCCGGCATTTTTTAAGTAGCGTGTTGCGTATCTTAGGCATCGAGAGCAGCCACGGCTCAGTTATTATGGGTGACAGAGTGGTCAAAGCCGATGCCTTCCCGATTGGCATTGACTACGAAAAGTTTGTTAAGGCTTTAAGTGACGAAGCGACTATCAAAGAAATGGAACTCGTCCAAAAGCATTATCAGGGCCAAAAGATTCTGTTGTCGGTCGACCGGCTCGATTACTCCAAAGGCATCATGAAACGGCTGGAGGCCTTTGAGCAGTTTTTGCAAGAAAATCCTTCATATCTCAAAAAAGTGGTGCTGGTGATTGTGGCCGTCCCGTCACGCATTGAGGTTGAGACATACAAAGAACTGCGCGACGATATCGAAAAAGCCATTGGCCGCATCAATGGCGCGTTCGGCACGGTGGACTGGACGCCAATTTCGTACCAGTTCAAGAACTTGCCATTCGAGCAAGTGGTCGCGCTGTTTGCGAAAGCCGATGTAGCGCTGCTGACGCCGCTGCGCGACGGCATGAATCTGGTTGCCAAAGAGTACGTTGCCGCCAAACAGCGCACGCCCGGCGTACTGATTTTAAGCGAAATGGCTGGGGCTGTGGACGAATTGCCTGAGGCGCTACGCATCAACCCCAACGACATTGCGTCGATTGTCGCAGCCATCAAAACGGCACTCTCCATGCCCAAAAAGGAGCAACTGGTCAAGCTCGAATCCATGCAGCATCGCCTGTCACAATATACCGTACAGCGGTGGGCATCGGACTTTATCGAGCAGCTGGAAAAATCAAAGCGGGATCAAGCCGAACAACACAGCAAACTGTTGTCCGGAGCGACGGAGAGCAAAATGGTGCGGCTTTTTAAGGCGGCAAAGCGCCGGCTTTTGCTACTTGATTATGACGGCACACTGCGCTCATTTGTCTCGAGCACGGCACTTGGGCGGGCCACGCCGCCGCGTTCATTGATGCAATTGATTGCATCCGTCGCCAAGCAACCTAGCACCGAGCTTTGCATTATCAGCGGCCGTCCGCGCGCCGTGCTTGAAGCTTGGTTTGGCAAATTGCCAGTGGTGCTGGCCGCCGAACATGGCGCCTGGATGAAACACGATGGCGAGTGGTCGCAGCAGCAAGTCTCGATGCAAGAGCACAAAAAAGCCATCATGCCCTTACTCAAACATTACGCTGAGCGCACGCCCGGTGCCCATATCGAAGAAAAAGATTTCGCTGTCGTGTGGCACTACCGTAATGTGCCGACCGAGCTGGCCTCAGCGCGTAACGCCAGCTTGCGGTATGAGCTTAACCAGCAGCTTGGCGGCACTGATATTGGCGTGTACAGCGGCGCTAAAATCATCGAGATCAAACCACGGTCGGTTCACAAAGGCGCGGTCGTCGAGGACTTACTGGCCATGCATCCGTCCGATTTTATTTTGTGCATCGGTGATGATTACACCGACGAGGACATGTTCCGCGTCCTGCCGGAAGAAGCCTATAGCATCAAGGTCGGGCTGGCCGACACCAGCGCCCGCTACCAAGTGGTGTCGATTAACAAAGTCTTGCAATTACTCAGGAAGTTGGCGTAAGGTGTGGCAGTCGGCGCCAGTCTTCAGCCTTGTCCAAGTATCCTGCTGTACAGTCCGTTTGCGTCACTGGTATAAAATAGAGAGTGGTTATATGAATGCAGACGTTGCCGATTCCAAAAAGCAAAAGATGATTGCCTCGCTTGTCGTATTGGTGCTAGTTACCATCATGGTGCTGGGCATCAAGGCCTTTACGCCGAAAAGTCCGCAGGCAAACGGAGCGGCAACTATAGCGCCCAGCGCAGCCAGCACGACCGCCACCTCGAACCAAGCATACAAGGACGGCACCTACCAAGCTGTCGGCAGCTATGTATCACCGGCCGGCAGCGAATCGCTCCAGGTGAGCGTCACCCTCAAAAACAACGTCGTTGCCGCTACGACCGCCACATCCGAGGCCAACGGCCCAACCGCACAAGAATTCCAAGATGAGTTTATCCAAGGCTACCAGATATTCGTGGTCGGCAAAAACGTCAATGACATCCGGCTTTCTCATGTGTCCGGCTCGTCCTTAACATCGCAAGGATTTAACGATGCCCTCACCCAAATCAAAGACCAGGCCAAGACCTCCTAGACGTCCGCGTAAACCGCGCGCTACCTTCCGGTTCGAAGCAATCGGAACGGCGTGGAGCATTGATATTTACGAGCCAATTGTAGACACCGATGCTGCTGCCCTGCTCACTGCCGTGACCGATCGGATTGAAGCGTTCGACAAGCATTATTCGCGTTTTCGGCCCGATTCGCTGATATCAGAAATGGCGCAGCGGCCCGGCACGTACAAATTACCGGCCGACGCCAAGCCGCTGCTGGACTTGTATGCGCACATGTACGGCTTGACCGACGGGGCGATGACACCACTCATCGGGCAGCTGCTGACCGACGCTGGCTACGATGCTTTCTATTCTTTGGAGCCCGGCCCGCTGCGGCCCGTACCGGCTTGGGACGACGTACTGGAGTACAAGTTTCCAAACCTCACCCTCAAAAAGCCGGCGCTGCTCGACGTGGGCGCGGCCGGTAAAGGCTACTTGGTTGATATTATTGCCGAACTTATTGCGGGCCGTGGCATCAAGTCCTTTTGTATTGATGCCGGCGGTGACATTGTGCAGCGTGACGCCGGCTCGCGCCCGCTGCGCGTTGGCTTGGAGCATCCGGGAGTGACCGGCCACGTGATTGGCGTGGCGACCATCACCAATCAAAGTTTGTGCGGCTCGGCCGGCAACCGGCGTGCCTGGGGCGCCTTCAATCATATTATGGATCCGCACAGCCGCACTTCGCCAAAGCACATCAAAGCGCTGTGGGTGATTGCCGACACGGCGCTGCTGGCCGACGCTTTGGCGACCTGTCTCTTTTTTGTGTCACCTGCTAAATTAGCGCGCTATACTTTCGAATATGCGATTGTCTACCAAGATTACTCGCTTGGACGCTCGCCCGGCTTCCCGGCCACCTTTTTTACTGAGACGAGGAGAAGCTAAATGCCAGCGCGATTTTTGCGCACCCTTAATCGTTTCTTGAACGGTGTCACCATGTACCGGCTGTTGCTGTACGGACTGTGGGTGCTGGCGGCTGTCGCTTTTGCCTTAGCGTTTTTGGATGCTTTGCCGTTCTCGGTGTGGGCGCTCACGGGTTCGCTGGTGGCGTCGGTGGTTGCTTGCTATGGCACGAATTGGGTGCTGGCGCGAGTCTGGAAGGTGGCCAGCAATAGTGAATCGTACCTTCTCACGGCATTGATTTTATTTTTTATCTTGCCGCCGACTACTACTGCCGCTCGCTTGGCGGCTATTTTTGTAGCGGCCGTGGTGGCGATCGCTTCGAAATATTTGCTGGTACTACGCCGGCGGAATGTTTTTAATCCGGCGGCAATTGGTGCGGTCATCATAGGTTTGCTGGGTCTGCTGCAGGCGACGTGGTGGGTGGGCAGTGGCGTGCTGCTGCCCTTTACGCTAGTGCTGGGGTTGTTGGTGGTACATAAAATTCGGCGCTTCCCTCTTGTGATCAGTTTTACGGCTGTTAGTCTGTTCGTCACGCTGCTGCTCGACGCGCATCATGGCTTTGGATTTGCTGTGAGCTTGCGGCAAGCATTTGTTTCGTCGCCACTCATCTTTTTTGGCACTATTATGCTCACCGAGCCGTCGACCATGCCGCCGCGTCGCCTACAACGCATCTTGTACGGCGCGTTTACTGGAGCCGTGTTTGCTTGCCAGGTGCATGTGGGTTCAATTTCGGCTACACCGGAAATTGCGTTGGCGTTGGCCAACATATTGGCGTTTGCGGCCAACCCGAGCTACAATCTGCGCCTGCGGCTCAAGCGCAAAACGCAACTTGGCCCGAAGCTCTATGATTTTAGCTTTACGCCAGACCGCCCGCTCATCTTTATGCCCGGTCAGTACGCGGCCTGGACACTGCCGCTTGCCCACAAAGACAGCCGCGGGAATCGTCGGATGTTCACCATGGCCTCTTCGCCGACCGAAAAAGAAATACATATTGGCGTAAAATTTTCCGAACCGTCGAGTAAGTTCAAGCGCGCGCTGCTGGCCATGCAGCCGGGCGATGCCGTCGAAGTCGGGCAAATTGCCGGTGACTTTACCTTGCCAAAAGACCCGGCCCAAAAATTGGTGTTTGTGGCCGGCGGCATTGGCGTAACGCCGTTTCGCAGTATGCTTAAATATTTGCTCGACACCGGACAAAAGCGCGACATCGTGGTGCTGTATGTCGTTACGCGTCCAGGCGATCTCGTCTATGACGGTGTTTTGCGGCAAGCAGAAATGACCGGCGTCCGCATCGTGAAGGTATTGACTCACACGCAACCGCCAGACGACTGGAAAGGTCTGCGCGGTCACCTCACTTCAGAAATTTTCGCGCGCGAAGTGCCAGACTATGCTACGCGTGTCTTTTACCTTTCGGGGCCAAAAGCCATGGTCGATGCCGGCAGAGCTGTCCTGCGCAAGCTGGGCGTTAAGCGCCGCCATATCGTCTTGGACTATTTCCCTGGCTATTAGCCGGACTGTACTCTGGTCGCTAGCTGCTACTGCAAAATGTGATAATACCACAGGTATGAGGTACTCGCGGTGATGGTACCGCTGGCAATCTGCAAATCAAAACTGGTGCCCGTGATAGTGCTGTTGTCGATGTAGGCGGCCACTTCGGCAGCCGCGGCGTTGGCCGGTGTTAGGATGACGCGTGGTCCGGTTGTAAATGGCGTGTGGAACGTAATGCTCGTGAACTTGCCCGGACCCGTGCAGCCCGTGCCAGTAGTGATGTTGATGAGTCCGGCAGTGTCGTTGCCAAAAATGTCGGCCGTTGGCGTCGTGCAGGCAGCGGGGCCAGGCAGTATGGTTGGCGCCGAGCCTTGGGTCACGACGTGTGTGCCGACAAACAAATTTCCGGTCACGTCGAGCTTCGTGACATCGACTTCTTGAGCTGCCGTATTGGCGACCAACAATGAATCGGACTCAGCATCTTGAATCACGAATGCTGCGCTGGAATCGATGGCGTTACGAAAGGTATTGATCCCGGTAAATACCTGTCCGCTGCTCCGTTTCGCCAAATCGTAATTGTTTGACAAACTGGTGGACGAGAGCTGGGCGCCATTTATCTCAAAGAAAAACGGGTTGGAGCCTGGGGTAAATAGTACGTCAACCCAATAGTTCGAGGCGTTGATGCTGGACGTGTTCGGAAAGACGCTGGTGGCGCTGTATTTGAAGACACCATTGCTGCCGTCGGTGCCATCTTGCAAGGCATGCAGTGGCGGGTTGTCGAATCCGTTAAAAGCGAAGTAATGTACGTCCGAAGCGTAATTTCCGACGTTGGTGTGGTACGAAATTATGTAGGTGGTGGCAGCGCTGATGGCGACGGGGTGAGAGAATAGTGCGGTTTGCCAGCCAGTAGTTGTCTCGTTGGTGAATGTTACCGATGCGAGTAGCGTACCAGCCGAAGACCACAAATTACCGATGTGTGTGCCGGTGTTTTGCGTACCTTTGTAAAACCGCATACCTTGCACAATGCCGTTGACGTCACTTTGGAATTTGATGCCGACTTCGACGGCTTGATTGTCGGGCATGTAGTCGGGCACGCCCGGTATAGCGTCAGCCGGCCAAATGGTCATCTGGCTGGTCGGGCTGGTGTTCACCAGGTTGAGGTTGCCGGCGATGGTCACATTGCTGCCGTCATCAACGATAATTGAGTTGCCGATCGTGCCGTTGCCGGTAAATTTGGCGACCGTATTCAGCCGGCCGCCAACGCTGGTTGTAGCGTTGGCGGTGCCGTTAACGGTTGTGGTAGAGTTGTTGATAACGGTGTTGTTGCTTTGAATTGTCGTGCCGCTACTCAATGTCACGAATCCAGTGCCGTTATAGTATGCTAACTGATTGCTGATCTGGTCGTAGTACAGCTGACCGGCCACGCCGTTCGCCGGCTGTATCGACGGCGTTAACACCAGTGAGTTATTGGCGCGCAGCTGCCCGTTGACGGTCAAAGTTTGTGCCGCAGCGGTGGCAGCGGGACCGCTCTCGAACGCCTGTAGCGCCAGTTGCTGTGTATTGAAGCTACCGGCTTTCAATTCGGTAGGCTGATTTTTATGAAGCGCAATCGCCACAACTCCGACGACGAGCAGTAAGGCCAGTATCCCAAGTCCCAGCCGCGCGATTATCGGCAATAGTCGCGGGCGCGATACTGCGGCCACGACGGCATCATTGTACGATGTTGCAAGCGGCACTGGCTGCAGTTCGGCGCTCCCAGCCGGCACGTAACCCGTCGAAGACGGGGCGGCATGCAACGGCAGGTCTGGCTGCTCGGTTCTGTTTTGGCCCTCAAGGTCTGATGGTTGCACGCGCTTTATTTCCCCGTATTTGGATTCCTGTATAAAATTGTACAACGCTTATCGAAGATGGTCTAGCGGTAACGCTCATATTGCCAAAATGACATATGTCGCCACGAGGGCGAAGGCCAAAATCAAAAGCGTTGTTAAGCCGACCGTGGCAAGGCCTCTGTTAATGGCATGTGCAGCGAGCGGATTGCGTCCAATCGAGATAATACCCGCGCGTATCGACGTGTAGAGCAAAATAAATATGCCCACGCTGGCCAGCAGCAACAAAATGCACGCAATCAAAATGCGCACCACCGACACCGGCTTGCCGGCGATGCTATTGGCGAGGCCTTGCAAAAAAGGCGGCAAAACCGTGTTCGAGGGCGCCACATAGTACGCCACATTGATCTGGGCGGTGATCGTACCAATATGTATGGTGTGCGACTTGCCCTCCCGATCGGTAATCGTCTTGCTCTGGGCGGCTTGTGCATCAAAATTTTGCTGGGCCACGCCGATGATCTCGGCATCGGTAGCCGCCTTCATACCAACGCCGGCAATCGGCGAAGCGGTAATTTTGTCGCCGGCCTGAATGGAGCCGTTGATGTCCGACACCAGTACCGGCGTATTGCCGGCAATCACTACTTGTACTTGATTGTTGGCCGCCGACAACGCCAGTACCGCCTTCGAATTGACCACGCCGACCAAACTGCTGGCTGTTTGCACCGTCGCGGCGCGAATAACAGTGCTGCCGTCGCCCGCCAGGCTCACGACGGCGCCAGCCACAAGGTTGGCGCTGGCATCGCCCTGAAAGCCTTGCGAAACTGCGGCGCTCGTTTGAGCATGCGCCGGCATTCCAGCCAAACTCAAACAAGCCAGCGTCAGGCTGCACAGTGCGAGGCCAAAACCGATTATTTTTTTGTGTTGAGATGATGTGGACATGACAGGGAACTCTGTTTAGAGTATACCATTCCTGCTGACGGACTTGCTATATCGTGCCCTAACGTTGCAGTCCGCCAAAAGATTGCGACTTTTTTGCAACCAACAGTCTCTGCTTGTAGCATGGTAACTGAACATAGAAGGAACTGATCGCACCATGAGGCGTAACAAAAACAAGGTTATTGTTGGCGTGTTGCTTATCGCCGCGCTCGTTGGCGTGCTCATTATATATAGCGGCAAAACCACCCATTCTGGCATGGGCCAGAAGCTGCACATAGTGGCCGGCGAAAATTTTTGGGGGAGCTTGGCTGCACAGCTGGGCGGCTCGCATGTGCAGGTCACGAGCATCGTCTCGGACCCCAACGCCGACCCGCACGAATACGAAACCAGCACTGCGACCGCCCGAATTTTTGCCGGCGCCAAGTACGTGGTGCTGAACGGGGCTGGTTACGATAACTGGGGCAACAAATTGCTCGGTGCCAATCCGATCGCGGGCCGCCAAGTGCTCACTGTCGCTACCTTGCTCAGTAAAAGGGATGGCGACAATCCGCATTTTTGGTACAACCCGGCCTATGTGAACGCCACGGTCGCGCAAATGGACAAAGATTTGATTGCGCTTGATCCGGCCAACGCCGCCTATTACAAGCAGCAATTGCAGCAGGTGCAGGCGGCACTGAGCGGTTATCAAAACCGTATCGCCAGCGTCAAGCAACAGTTTGCGGGAACCAAAGTGGCGGCTACCGAAGACATTTTTGCCTATCTGGCCAGTGCGGCCGGACTCGATCTGATTTCCCCGCCAGCGTTTATTCAAGCAGTCGCTGAGGGCAATGACCCGCCGACTGCCAGCGTGGCGATTTTCCAGCAGCAGCTTGCAGGCGCCCAGCCAAAGGTCTTGGTCTACAACCAGCAAACCGTCACTCCGCTAACCGACAGCATCAAAAAATTGGCCGCCGAGCAAGGCATCCCGGTCGTGGGTGTGACCGAAACAATCCAGCCGCCAGACGCAAGTTTCCAGGATTGGATGAATGCACAGCTCATTGCGCTAGAAAACGCACTGAACACCGGAAAGCTGGAACAATAATGACGCAGGCTGTCAGTGCGCAGGATGTGATTGTGGCCCGCGATGTGGCGGCCGGCTACCGCGGCAAAACGGTGTGGCGGCACGCTGATTTCGCATTCAAAAAAGGCGAATTTGTCGGCGTACTTGGTCCGAATGGCGCTGGCAAGACTACCTTGTTCCGGCTATTGCTCGGCCTGGTGCGTCCGCTTGCAGGCGAGCTACGCGTGCTGGGCGAGACGCCACAGCGCGGCCAACCGCGCGTTGGGTATGTGCCGCAGCGCCGGCCGGTTGATAACGAAACATCAATCGAAGCGTTAGAGTTTGTGCGCCTGGGCCTGCGCGGCCACCGTTGGGGCGTTGGCGTGCATGCCGAAAACGAGCGCCAGCAAGCCCGCCGGGCACTGCATGCGGTCGACGCTGCGATGCTTGCGTCTCGCCCGCTCGGCACGTTGTCAGGCGGCGAATTGCAGCGCGTCTTTTTGGCCCAGGCGCTTGTTGGCTCGCCGGAAGTGTTGCTGCTCGACGAGCCGCTCTCGAATCTCGATATCCGCCGCGAGAATAATCTAGTGCAGCTGGTGCATAAAGTGGTGCGTGAGCAAGGCGTCACCGCTCTGCTGATTGCGCACGACCTCAACCCGCTGCTGCCGGTGCTCGACCGCATTATGTACATTGTGAATGGCCGCGTGGCCACCGGCACGCCAGGTGAAGTCATCACGTCTGAGTCGCTCAGCAGATTGTACGGTGCGCCGATCGAGGTCTTGCGGGATTCGCGCGGCCGCCTGGCAGTGCTCGGCATCGAGGAGGCGGCGCATCCGCATGCTTAGCTCATTTTTTGCAAGCGCTATCGGCTCGAACTTTAACCCGAATTTGATCTCGGATTTTCGCGACATGTGGCAATATGCCTTCATGCAACACGCCTTTGAAGCGGGCACGGTGGTGGCGATTATCGCTGGAATTGTCGGCTATTTTGTCGTGCTGCGCCGCGCATCGTTTGCCGCCCATGCCTTGTCGCACGTTGGGTTTGCCGGTGCCGCTGGAGCGGTGCTGTTTGGATTAAACCCGTTGGTGGGCTTGCTGGCGTTTACGATGGGCGGCGGTCTGGCCATGGCCGGACTTGGCAAGCGTGCCCGTGCCCGTGACGTTGAGATCGGTACGGTACTAGCCTTTATGCTCGGTCTTGGCGTGTTGTTCATTAGCATGTACAAGGGCTATGCTACCGAGGCGTATTCTCTGCTGTTTGGCGAGATCTTGGGCATTAGCGCCACGGACGTGTGGGTGACGCTTGTGGCTGGGTTTGTCATATTGTTTGCTGTGGCGGTTGTGTACCGGCCGTTGTTGTTTGCCTCGCTCGATGAAGACGTGGCCGAAGCTAAAGGCGTGCCGGTACGTGCCTTGGGCGTAGTATTTTTGTTGCTGATGGCTGTAGCTACGTCTATTGCCGTGCAAGTCGTTGGTGTGCTGCTGATTTTTGCCCTGATGGTTGCGCCGTCCGCGGCCGCCGAGCGCCTGGCACATCGGCCGTCACAAGGGATTGCTATTGCTGTCGGCATCGCCCTGTTTGCCACGTGGCTCGGCTTGTTCATGTCATATTACTTGCCATATCCGGTCAGTTTTTTCATTACGAGCGGCGCTTTTGCGGTGTACTTGGGGGTACGCGCCTGGCGGGCGGTGCGCCGCCCAAAGTTTACCAGCCGGGCTTAGCACAATCTACCGGCTTTGATGTAAAAATTACAAATGCTCGACATTTTTTGCCAGCTTGGGGTAGTATGTAGTCCTTCTAGGAGTTGCCGGTTCATAAAATTGGGTTGCAGCAGTGAGCATGAGCGCTATACTAAAGCTTAGCAATGTGTGTGCTGGCCTAGCCTTCTTACACACAGGCTTATACATTTTTCGGGAGCATACTCACTGGCCGTCTGCGGTTAAGCGTCCCTGCACCTTCTTTCATTCAAGCACTGGCCGGGTGCCACCCAAGCTACGAGCGTCGAACGGTTGCTCTTGCTTTAGTCCTTGCCTACATCCTCATAGCCGTTCACTGGTACAAAATCGCGCCAGTCTCTCTTTATAAAAAATTTTCTAGGAGCTTGAACCTATGAACGTCACCACTCGCACCCCAATTAACAAAGAAGTCGCGATAACCGGTCTGTATTTCCGCGGTGGCCACCACATGAAAAGTTTTCCAAAGCGCATGGAGTTCAACGGCCAAGAATACACCTTTGTCGAATCCGGCTTGCGCTACCTCATTCAAAAAGGCCAAAAACTTGTTGAGCTGTTCGACATGACCGACGGTGTCAACAGTTACCGCCTGAAATTCGAGACTGATCAAAACACCTGGACACTGGTTGGCATGAGCGACCTGCCGCGAGCGATGGTGTAAGCAGGCTGAGCCATAGATGATCTGCAAACGATATTGCATTTCTTGCACCTTCACCCGCTGGCGGCACTTGCTACGATTCACGAAGACGCCCAGGCTCCCGAAGCGGCACTCGTCGCCTTTGCCGAGTTCGACAGTCTCGAACTTGTATTCGAAACTTTTAACGACAGTCGCAAATATGCTAACCTACTTGCCAATCCGCGTGTCGCGTTGGTGGTCGGATGGAACGCGCGCCGTCACGTAATGTTGCAGTACGAAGGTGTCGCACGGCAAGTCTCGGGCGACGAAGCGGCTGAATGCCGCAGCGTATTATTACAAAAGAAAACGCCATGCACCGACGCATTTTTGCGCGATCCGCGCGTCCGGCTCTTTCGCATTTCGCCCATTTGGATCGCACTTTCGGATTACACTGCCACGCCACCTAAAGTTATTGAGCTGAGGTTCGACGGCACTGTGCGCCGCTAGCTATTTTTGGCGGGTGGCTCGTTGTAGCGCTTGTACGTCGATTTTACTCATTTGCAACATGGCTTCCATCACCCGCTGCGATTTTGCCGGGTCCGGATCGGCCAGCAGTTCGCCTAAAACGTTCGGGATGATTTGCCACGACACGCCGAACTTGTCAGTCAGCCAACCGCATTGCCCAGGCTTGCCGCCAGCAGAAAGTTTCTCCCAAAAAGTGTCGACTTCTTGCTGCGTCTCGCAGTGCACAAAAAACGAAATGGCCGGCGTGAAGGCAAACTCCGGGCCGCCATTCAGGGCTATAAACTCTTGGCCGTTGAGCCGGAAGGCGGCGGTCATGACCGAGCCTTCCGGCCCGGGCCCGGCTTCGCTGTAGCGGGTGACGCTCACGATTTCCGAGTCTTTAAAAATACTGGTATAGAACGTCATGGCCTCTTCGGCCTGGTCGTCAAACCATAAAAATGGGGTGATTTTTTGCATTGGCGCGCTCCTTACATTACGTATTATACGGCTTCAGAAGTTGCCGCATGTTCACGGTTCTGCGCTGGCAAGACGGGCGAAGAGCACGCAGCGGCTGTAGGTTTCGAAGACGGCCCGCTGCCGCACATGGAATGCCCACTGCTCGAACAGCAGCGAGCCGTACGGTGGCACACTGGCCAGCAATGCCACGGAAGCGCGGCGGCGCGACCAGCCCAGGCTTGGATACAATCCGACCGCAGCCAGCGCATAGCTGAAAAATAACATACCATGGACGCGTCCGGTGATGAGCAGTGAGTCGTGGCCGCCCCGCAGCGCGAAATGCTGCCAAGCAATGCCGCAGATGAGCAGCGTCCAGCCGCAGGCTTCGACAATAGCTGCCACGCGAAACAACATCCAAGCCTCGTCCGGACTGAACACGCGGTTGTGTTCAAATTTTCGCAGGATGGCGCATTGCTTCATATGCTAATCATACCGCAGATGGCCGCAGCATGGCGAAAACGTCGGTAACTTGCAGGTTTTGCGGCCCGCTTGTGTTAGGCTTTAGCTTTCTTCGGCTTTTTGATTTCTTTTTTTGGTGATTTGCCTTTGGCCATATTTTCCTTTCACGATTTTAATAAGGGACTACCTTGGTCACTGAGCGCAGCTGAATTGGTTGATTGTCAAAGATAAAAGCATGGTCGGTCCAGTACGGCTTGCTCATGGCGGTTTCGTCCAGCGTGCCCGGCCGCGGCGGGTAGAAGCGACCTATCCAAATATCTTCTATTTCGTAGGCATTGTCACTGGCTCGCCGCAAAATAAGTGTTACGTACTGCGTGGACTGCGAGCTGGTCTTTTTTACGAAGCGTGTATATGTGTCGTCTCGCATGAGCTGTGCGTAAAATATTGTATCGTCATTGGTGGTATGGGTAGTGGGGCTGTAACCTATGACGCGTCCCATGTCGTATTCGATTGTAGCAGTGGCATTGCGTAGTGCCTTCTGCTGCAGTATTTCTTTGGCATAACCCAACAAGTGGGGTTGTTGAGCGATATGTTTCGCTGCCGGCGAGCAAATAAGATCGACTACCACGAGCAAGCCGTTGCGTGTCTGCCCCACGGAATGTCTCATGCGGCCGCCTGAGCGGTTATAGCCACGCTCTCAAGAACAAGCTCTGGCTTCGTTTTCGTTATGGCTTCTAGAAAATGTCGCGCCACATCTACGACGGGTCCGGAAGTCGGCGCATGGAACCACTTAAGTCCCGGGGTGCTATTGACTTCTAGAACATAGGCGCGCCCGGAAGCATCAACAAGATAGTCGACTGCTGCAAACCTAAGATCAAGTATGCGGCCGATCTCAAGCGAGCATTCGACCAACTCCGTGTCCCATGCAAATTGCGGATAAGAGATGCGCTGCAATGGCCGATCTTCTTCGACGGAGACGCCATATTCGCTGTGATGTACCCCAATGACGTTGCCTTCTAGAATGAGATAGCGCAGTTCTTTGCCTGCGATGTATTGCTCAAGAATGTAGTCGGTAATACGAAGCGCTTTCAGCTGTGCGTGGCTCGTTACAATGTGGATGTCGTGTGCACCAGCGCCACGCACGGGTTTGGCCACAATCTTTTTGTACTTGTGGAAAAACGACTCGGCTTCGTCATAGGTAGCAGGCCGCGTGAACGGGATATTTGGCATGTTGTGGCGCTCCAGAATGAGCCGCGCCAGATATTTATCTTTGGCGAGACTCGCTGCGGTGTGTGAATTCAACGGACTGCGCGCAAAGTTAATATATTTTTCTTGGCCGCCGACAGTGATAACAAACAAGCCGTCCGGGGTTAGCCAGCTCGGTTGTAGGCCAATTTCATCTGCGCATCGAAACAAAAGCTCGGCAGTGCCAAGTTTCTGTTTCGAGTCCGAAGAAACATATTTAGCGACGCTGAAATCCACCGCGAAAGCTGTTTCGATCCTGCGGACGGTCTTCTTTGGGCCGGGCCACGTTAACCACAATAGTGCGGCCTTCGAATTCTTTGCCATCGAGCGCGTTGATTGCTTTCTGAGCAGCTTCCTGGTCTTCCATCTCTACAAAGCCGAAGCCTTTAGAGCGGCTGGTGTCGCGGTCAGTTGCGACGCGGGCGCTGACGATCTTGCCGAACTCGGCGAACAACGCCTCCAGTGTTTCATCGGTCGTATTAAATGATAGTTTGCCTACAAATAGTTTTGTTGCCATTGGTGCTGAGCCTTTCTATGAGCTGATATTGTGCGAGATAACTTCGCTGTAGCCGAGAATAAAATGAGCTTTTGGCGGCCGCACTATACGCTAGGATAAAGTCTAGGATAACTTGCTACCTTTTATTATATCATATGATTGCGTTATCGGTATCGTAACCTACTGACGAAGATATACTATTTGGCTCGGCAAGCTGGGCTTGAACGTGTCCGGGGCAATGCCTTACAATGTAAATATAACAATAAGCTATGGCTAAAAAACAAAAAAAACTCCCATTCTATCGTAAAAGGTGTTTTTGGTGGATTGCAGGCAGTCTCCTCGGATTTGTGCTTATCGTGCTCCTTGCTTTTCGGATAAGCCCATGGCCCGGGGCGATGGTTATTCGTCTGGTTTTTGACCGAGGCGGCCATAAAACTCTTGTAAGACTACAAGAGAGTATTCCGGCGCAACCGGTGAGGGTTCTGGCAAACCAGCAGTATGGAAACAATAGTAAAGAGCTTTTGGACGCCTACGTTCCGCAAGCGGCGATCAGTGCGCGCAAAACCTTACCCGTTGTGGTTTGGACGCATGGCGGAGCCTGGCTGTCCGGCGACAAAAAGGATTCGGCACCATACTATAGCTTGCTGGCCGACCAAGGCTTCGTGGTGGTGTCTCTCGATTATTCGTTGGCTCCGGAAAAAACGTACCCCACGCAGCTTCACCAACTCAACGATGCCTATGCATATCTTCAAGCCAATGCCACGCGTCTTCATATAAATCCTGGCAAGACTGTACTTGCGGGCGACTCTGCCGGCGCGCAACTTTCCAGTCAAATGGCGGCTATTATCACGAGTCCTAGCTACGCCAATGAGGTGGGAGTGCGGCCAACGCTCACGCCGTCGCAACTGGCGGGTGTGGTGCTCTTTTGCGGTATTTACAAGGTAGAGGGCCTGACTGAGCCAGATCCCACTTTGCCCAAGATTGTGAGTTGGGGCAGCGACGTTTCCGTGTGGGCTTACATTGGCACGCGCGACAAAACCAGCCCGCTTGTCCGTCAAGCGTCCGCCTACTACCACGTGACCAAAGATTTTCCGGCCACGTTCATCAGCGGCGGCAACGGCGACCCGCTTACGAGCGTCCAATCAGTTCCCTTTGCTGGCGAGCTCAAATCGCTCAACGTTCCTGTGACCACACTGTTCTATCCGCAAGACCATATCCCGAGTTTGCCTCACGAGTATCAATTACGTTTAACACCGATGGCAAAAAAGCATTCACGGAAATGACACAGTTCCTAAAAGAAAACACGCGGTAAGTTGCTAGAACCCATCTCAAAACCCCTTCCGCAACACAATAAGAATGCAAGCCAGATGTACGAAGCCAACGAAGTTGGCGAGCTTGTATTCGTATCTGGTCACCAGCTTGCGGTAGTTCTGTAGCC
>Ga0137379_10001343_pt1 | contig 22455 bp, 28 predicted proteins | sample SagtaG_18_FD_104812 | JGI IMG/M metagenome (GOLD analysis project Ga0137379, IMG submission 104812) | Vadose zone soil microbial communities from Sagehorn Ranch, Mendocino, California, USA - Sage2_L_80_16 metaG | ecosystem: Environmental > Terrestrial > Soil > Vadose zone | place: USA...
GAACTCCGCCAGGTCGCCGAACTGCACGCCGTTGACCACCCGGACGTCCTGGTGCTCGTGGTTGTAGTTCTCCCGCGGCTCGGTGAACCTGGCCGCCGGGTAGCCCTGGCCCTGGAACGAGACGTGGTCGCTGGCACGCAGGTACCGGTCGCGCCGCCAGATCACCCGGATGTTCATGCCGGTCAGCTCGAACGGCGCCACCGAGGTGACGAACCGCGCCAGCTGGTGCGTCGCGCCGTCGTTCTCGCCGCCGGTCGCCTGCATGATCGCGATCTGGTTCGCGGTCACCGCGGTCGGGATGGTCTCCACGAACAGCCGGACGGTGCGCGGGTCGGGCCGGGTGCCGTCGAAGGCCTGGCTCGCGCCGATGATGTCGTTGCTGAACATGCCCTGCACGTCGTCGCCGGCCGCCTTCATCTGCGTCGCCATGAAGGTCGAGCCGTACAGGCCCTGCTCTTCGCCGGCCACGGTGGCGAAGAGCAGGGTGCCGGGGAACTGGCGGGTGGCGAACAGCCGGGCGAGCTCGAGCGCGACCGCGACGCCGGACCCGTCGTCGTCGGCGCCGGGGGCGTCGTCGGTGAAGTTCAGCACGTTGGTGACCCGAGAGTCCAGGTGGCCGGTCAGGTTTCGCCCGCATTTGCCGGGCCGGCCGGATCGGCTGCGTGGTCAGGCGCTGGTCAAGGCGGCGGCGGCGCGCTCGATCATCTCGGCGAGGATCGGCTGGGGGGTGGCGAAGTTGAGCCGGAAGGATCCGGCGCCGCCGTCGCCGAAGGCGGGTCCGTCGACCACCGTGATGTGCGCGCGGTCTGTGACCAGTTCGCCGGGTGAACCCGGCAGGTCCAGCGCGGTGCAGTCGAGCCAGGCGAGGTAGGTGCCGTCCGGCGGGCGGTAGCGCGCGCCGGGCAGGTGGCGGCCGAGCAGTTCGGCGAGCAGGCGGCGGCTCTCGTCGAGGTAGCCGAGGACCTCGTCCAGCCACGCCTCCCCGTGCCGGTACGCGGCGATGTTGGCCGCGACGCCCGGGTTGCTCGCCCCGTGCGCGGCGAAGAACCCCATCGCCTCCCAGCGCTCCCTGTCGGGCTCGTTGGTGAGGATCACCTGGGCGCATTTGAGGCCGGGCAGGTTCCACGCCTTCGACGCGGACGTGGCGGTCAGGGTGTGCGCCGCGGCGGCGTCGGAGGTGGACGCGTAGGGGATGTGGCGCAGCCCCGGGTAGACGAGCGGGCCGTGGATCTCGTCGGCGAAGACCCGGCCGCCGTGCCGGTCGACGACGTCGGTCAGTTGCGTCATCTCGGCCCCGCTGAAGACCCGCCCGAGCGGGTTGTAGGGATTGCAGAAGATGAGCAGGTGTCCCCCGGCGCGGAAGGCGTCTGCGATCGCGTCGAGGTCGAGGGTGAAGAAGCCGTCCTCGTCACGCATCTTCACCTGGATGATCTCGCGGCCGAGGAAGCCGGGCACGGAAAGGAACGGCATGTAGGCGGGGGTGGGCAGGATGACCGGCGAGCCCGGGCGGGAGAAGTGCGTGATCGCGATCTCGAGTGCCTTGATCACGTCGGGAACGTGGTGGATCACCTCGGGGTCGACGTCCCAGCCGTAACGGCGCTTGGCGAACTCCGCGCAGGCCGCGGCCAGCTCATCGGCCAGGAACGGGGGCAGGTAGCCGAAGTTCGCGTCGGCGGACAGCGCGGCGAGCGCATCGAGGATGGCGGGCGCCGCGCCGAAGTCCATCTCCGCCACGGCCGCACCGAACCCCCCGGGGCCCGGAGCGGCCCACTTGAAGCTGCCGCGGGCGCGGAGCATGGCCGGCGTCGTGCTGTCGATCGCCTGTCGCAGAGTTCCTGGCACAGCGCTATCCTCTCAACCGTTGGGCGAGGGCGGGATGGTGCCATGCCGGAGGTGCTCACCGCGCCGCGGGTCATGACCGGCGATGAGACCGTGGCTGACGGCGCGGTCGTCATCGGTGACCGCACCGTGGACTGGGCCGGCCCGGCCGCGGCGCTGCCCGCGGAGTACGCGGAGCGACCGCGGACGCACTACCCGGACGCCACGATCATGCCGGGCCTGATCGACAGCCACGTCCATCTCGGGTTCGACGGCGGGCCGGAACCGGCCGCGCGGATGCGGACGCAGACTGACGAGCAGCAGCTCATCCTGATGCTCCACAGCGCGCGAGAACTGCTCGGCGTGGGCGTTACCACCGCCCGCGATCTCGGCGCGCGGAGCTACCTGGACGTGGTGGTGCGGGACGCGATAGCCGCGGGGCTGGCCCGCGGCCCGCGGATGGTCGTGGCGGCCCGGCCGATCACGGTCACCGGCGGGCACTGCTGGTTCATGGGCGGCGAAGCCGACAGCGAGGACGACCTGCGCCGGATGGTCCGCACCCACCACAAGCGCGGCGCCGACCTGATCAAGGTGATGTCCACCGGCGGGTTCATGACGACCGGCTCGGCCCCTTGGTACGCGCAGTTCACCGTGGGGCAGCTGGCCGTGATCGTGGAGGAGGCCAGGCGGGTCGACAAGGCGGTGGCCGCCCACGCCCACGGCATCGAGGGCATCCGCCGGGCGGTCGAGGCCGGCGTCACCACGCTCGAGCACTGCTCGTTCGTGACCGAGACCAACGAGCGGCGTTTCGACGAACCCCTCGCCGCCATGATCGCCGAGCGCGGCATCGTGGTCTGCCCGACCATCAACGTGAACGCCCCCTACGTGGCCGAACTGACCGGGATCGTGGTGGGCGAGCACCTGGCGGCGATGCACGAGATGGGGGTGCGGATCATCGCGGGGACCGACGCGGGCATCGACAACACCCCGCACCACCAGTACGTCGGCGGCCTGGAGTACCTGGTGAAGCTGGGCTTCCGGCCCGCGGAGGTGCTCGCCATGGCCACCACCGAGGCCGCCGCCGCGCTCGGCGTCGGCTCCGTCACCGGCCGCCTCGCCCCCGGTTACGAGGCCGACGTCATCGTCGTGGACGGCGACCCGCTCGCCGACATCGCCGTGCTCGGCAGGCTGCGGCGGGTCATCGCCCGCGGCCGCGACTACGTGCCCGACAGCGGCCGCTTCGACGCCAGCGCGCCCGGCACGCCGTTCGCCTCCCCCGACCACGCGGTCAACCTCGACCTGCTCACCCACGCGACCAGGCGGCGGCAGGCCTAGGCTCGCGTCAGCGGGGGACGTCGCCCGCCGTAGATGACGTTCTCCAGCTGCTTCCAGTAGACGTCGATGCCTTCGAACCCGGCGGACCGCAGGTAGCCGAGCTGCTGGCCCAGCGGGACTATGTGGCGGAGGTGGTTGTCCCAGCGTGCCTGGTCCAGCGGCGAGCGGTGCCGCCGCCTCTCCGCCGCCTCGGGGTCGTCGTGCTCGCTCACCCGCTGCCAGGTGGCCTCGACGACGGGATCCCCCGCGCGCACCGGGTCGTAGTTGAGGTACCAGCCGCCGGGAACCAGGCGGCCGAGGATCTCGGCGAACAGGCCCTGCTTGCGCTCGTCCGGCAGGTGGTGGACGCACATCGAGCTCACCACCGCGTCGAGCGCCGCAGGGATCGCCGCGGGCCACTCGCCGCCTGCCGCCATGTCGAACTCGACGTACCGGTAGCGTCCCGCGAACCGCCCCATCTCGCGCTCTCCGGCCCGCATCATCTCGGCGGAGAAGTCCGCGAGTACCGCGGTGCTGCGCGGGTGCAGGTCGAGGATCGCCCGCGACGCGGCCCCTGTTCCCGCCCCCAGGTCGAGGAACGTGAACTCGTCCTGCTCGGCGAAGGGCAGCAGGACGGCCATGAAGCGCCGGTGGTCCCGGCGGCCGCGCTCCTGCCGCTCGGCTTCGGCCGCCCACGCCTGAACGCTCTCCGCGGACCGCCAGACAGCCGCGTTGGCATCGGCCGGATCTTCCATGGGCAGAAGGTTACCGATCCGCTGGATAACCTTGAAGGGCCCGAGACACCGACGCGAGTGACCCTGGAGAGAAATGCCCAAACGGGTTCGTCCCTATGGCAGCGCGGAAGACGCCGAACTGGCCGCGCTCGGCCGAAGCCAGCCGGGAGCCGACACCGAGATCGTGAGCGACTGGGCCGGCACGGTGACGATGCGCGACATCGCCGGCCAGGCGGCCGAGGCTGTCCGGGCGCTCAAGGAGGTGACCTCGGCCGGCGGCGGGCTGGCGAGCGTCGAGGACGCCCGCGAGGTCATCACGAGCCTGGAACGGCTGGGTCAGGACCTGCCGCCGCTGTGCGAGCAGCTCGCCAGGATCCTGGTGGTGCAGCGGGAGGAAGGGCAGATCGCACCGGTCCCCGGCCAGGATCTGGATTTCTGGGTCGTCGAGGCGGTCGAGGCTCTCGCCGCGGCCGGTCAGGCCGCGGACATGATGGCGGCCGCCCTGGCCCAGGCGGGCCGGACGTCGGGCGAGCTCCGGCCGGCCCGGTTACCCCGCGCGACCGGTAAGGGTTTGGCCGCGGCCATCCGACTTAACGGCGTGATTCTTCCCGGTCCCGTCGTAATCCCGCCTGCCGTCGGTTACCTTTACCGCCAGGGAGGTGGGCGGTGAGCGATGGGAAGATCTCACCGCACGAGGCGGAGGAACTGGCCGGGTGTTTCACGACTCATGCCCGCGATCTGTTCGGGTACGCCTGCTGGCTGACCCGCGGGGACCAGGCCCTGGCGCACGACCTCGTCCAGGCCGCCTTCGAGGCCGCCGCGCAGAAGTGGGCGGCCCTGCGGCTGCTGGCCGAGGAGCAGCGCGGCGGCTGGCTCCGCCGGACACTGGCCTACATCGCGGTGAGCGGCTTCCGCCGCGAGGCGGCCTTCCGCGACCTGCTGCCCAGGATCGAGGCCAGGTACCGCAAGATCCAGGCCGATCCGCCGGAGCAGGCCTTCTCCCTGATCGCGCTGGAGCGCTGCTGGCGGATCATCCGGGGCCTGCCGGACCGGCAGCACGCGGTCGCGCTGCTGCGCTGGGGACTTGACATGAAGGAAGTCGAGATCGCCTCGGTCCTCGGCATCGACGAGAAGACCGTGAGCGTTCACCTGTACCGGGTCCGGCGCAAGCTGATCGCGCAACTGGGGCCGGATCACACGTTCCCTGGTGACGCCCCGGACGGAGCATCGTCGTGAGGGCCGCGGGGCGCGACAAGGACAGCTCGCACGACGGCGTGCTGGCCCGCCTCTACCAGCAGGTCACCGAGCTGCAGGAGTCCCGGTTCCGGGCGGACTACGACCTCGCCAAGGGGCTCGGAAGGTACCGGGCCTGGCTCGGCGGCCCCACCGAGGCCCCGGTCGCGCAGGGCGCCGCCGGACCGGACTCCGAAGGCGCGGACGCCGTACTCGGCGCGGCCGAGGACGAAGAGGCCACCGTGATCCTGGCCGCCGTGGCGGTCGAGGCCGCCGTGGCGGTCGAGGCCGCCGTGGCGGTCGAGGCCGTCATTCCGGACGCCTTCCCCGCATCGGGCACGGTGCGCGCGGAATGGAGCGCGGACCGCGCGGTCGTCGAGTTGTACTCCGAGCACTACCGGGCGCTGGTCCGGCTCGCGGCCCTGCTGGTGCGGGACACGCCCACCGCCGAGGAGGTCGTGCAGGACTCGTTCATCGCGATGCACGAGAGCTGGCAGCGGCTCAAAGACACCGAGAAGGCCCTGGCCTACCTGAGGCAAGTCGTGGTGAACCGGTCGCGTTCGGTCCTGCGGCACCGGACGGTCGTGGACAAGAACCTGGCCAAGCCCGCGCCGGACATGCCCAGCGCCGAGCACGGCGCGTTCGTGTCGCTGGAGCGGTCCGCCGTGGTGGCGGCGCTGCGGCGCCTGCCGGACCGGCAGCGTGAGGCGATCGTGCTGCGGTACTACGCGGACCTGTCCGAGGCGCAGATCGCGACCGCGATGGGGATCAGCCGCGGCGCGGTGAAGAGTCACACCGCCCGCGGGATGAGCTCGCTGCGCGCGGCCCTGGAGGAGGAGTGATGGCCGGGGCCGGGGGCACTGCGGCGCGCGGACGCGAACCCTTGAACTTCGCCGAGTTCGTGCGCCAGGCCATGCACTCCGCCGTGGACCAGGTCGAGCCCTGCGCCGACGGCCTGGTATCGATACGGGCGAGAATCCTGGCCGGGTCGGGCGTGCCCTGGCCGCAGGCGCTGGCGCTCAGCCTGTACTGGCTGGACCCGAAGCGGAAATCGTGATACCAGGCCCGTTCGGGTCCACAATGCGTGCCGCGGAGCCGGGCTGAGCACCTTCCTCGGAACCGTAACGGGACCGACCTAGTATGGCGTTATGACCGAGCAGGGCGAGACGAGCCGCACGGCGATCCTTACCGTTGACGACGACCCGGGGGTGTCCCGCGCGGTCGCCCGTGACCTGCGGCGGCGCTACGGGGAACACAACCGGATCGTGCGGGCCGAGTCGGGCGCGGACGCGCTGGAGGCGCTGCGGCAGATGAAGCTGCGAGGCGACCTGGTCGCGGTGATCCTGGCCGACTACCGGATGCCCGAGATGAACGGGATCGAGTTCCTCGAGCGGGCGATGGACATCTACCCGGGGGCGCGGCGGGTGCTGCTCACCGCGTACGCCGACACCGGGGCGGCGATCGACGCGATCAACGTGGTCGACCTGGACCACTACCTGCTCAAGCCCTGGGACCCGCCGGAGGAGAAGCTCTACCCGGTGGTCGACGCGCTGCTCGACGCGTGGATGGCGTCGGACCACCGCCCGGTGCCGGAGACCAAGGTGGTCGGGCACCGCTGGTCGGCGCGCTGTTCCGAGGTGCGCGAGTTCCTGGCCCGCAACCAGGTGCCGTACCGCTGGTACAACTCCGACGAGCCCGAGGGGCAGCGGCTGCTCGAGGCCGCGCAGACCGACGGGCTCTCGCTGCCGGTGGTGATCACGCCGGAGGGCGACCCGCTGATCGAGCCGACCGACGCCGAGCTGGCGTCCCGGGTCGGGCTGGCGACCACGCCGTCGAAGGACTTCTATGACCTCATCGTGATCGGTGGGGGCCCCGCCGGCCTCGGCGCCGCGGTGTACGGCGCGTCGGAGGGGCTGCGCACCGTGCTGGTCGAGCGCACCGCCACCGGCGGCCAGGCCGGGCAGAGCTCGCGGATCGAGAACTACCTGGGCTTCCCGGACGGGGTGTCCGGCGCGCAGCTGACCGACCGGGCCAGGCGGCAGGCCACGAAGTTCGGGGCCGAGGTGCTGACCACCCGGGACGTGGTCGGGGTGGAGGTGTGCGGTTCGGCGCGCCGGGTCGTGTTCGCGGACGGCACCTCGCTCGACGCGCACACGATCATCCTGGCCACCGGGGTGTCGTACCGGCAGCTGGCCGCGCCGGGCCTGGCCGATCTGACCGGACGCGGCGTCTACTACGGGTCCGCGCTGACCGAGGCCTCGGCGTGCCTGGGGCAGGACGTCTACGTCGTCGGCGGGGCGAACTCGGCCGGGCAGGCGGCCGTGTACCTGTCGCGGCACGCCAAGTCGGTGACGCTGCTGGTCCGCGGGGCGGCGCTGGAGAAGTCGATGTCCTACTACCTGATCCAGCAGATCGCGGATATCCCGAACATCTCGGTGCGGACGTGTACCGAGGTCATCGCGGCGTCCGGCGAGGACCACCTGGAGTCCCTGACGCTGCGGGACACCGCGTCCGGCCGCACGGAAACAGTGGACGCCTCTTTGCTGTTCTTGTTCATCGGGGCGGCGCCGCTGACGGACTGGCTGGAGGGAGTGGTCGTGCGGGATTCTGCTGGGTTCGTGGTGGCCGGTCCCGACCTGTCGGTCGCCGGGGAGCGGCCGCCCGGCTGGGAACTCGACCGGATGCCGTACCACCTGGAAACCAGCGTGCCCGGGGTGTTCGTGGCCGGGGACGCGCGGGCCGAGTCGGCCAAGCGGGTGGCTTCGGCCGTCGGCGAAGGCGCGCTGGCCGTCATGCTCGTACACCGTTACCTGGAGAAGCGATGAGCGAGCTGAGGGGCGCGGCGCCGACTGGACTGAGGAGCGACGGAGGAGCGACGAGGGAAGGAGGCGCCTTAATGCGCCCCGAAAGCGAGCGGAAAACACTGAGTGCCTTGCCGGTTCCTGAACCGCTGCCGTGCAGCGTCGATGAGCTGCGGACGCTGTTCCTGTTCGAGAAGCTCAGCGAGGAGCAGCTGCAGTGGCTGTGCGAGCGCGGGCACGTGGAGCTGCTCGAGCCGGGACCCGTCTACGCCGAGGGCGCCCCCGCGACCTGCTTTTATGTGATGCTCGAGGGGACCGTGGTGATGTCACGCCGGGTGGGGACGGACGACATCGAGGTCGGCCGGACGTCGACGCGCGGCGTGTACTCGGGGGCGTTCACCGCTTACCTGGGTGACCAAGTGCCGCAGATCTACAACAACTCGCTGCGGGTGACCGAGCCTTCGCGGTTCTTCGTGCTGGACGCCGACGTGTTCGGCCAGCTGATGCACGAGTGGTTCCCGATGGCGGTGCACCTGCTGGAGGGGTTGTTCTTCGGCAACAAGAACGCGCAGCAGGCGATCGGGCAGCGGGAGCGGCTGCTGGCGCTCGGCTCGCTGTCGGCCGGCCTGACCCACGAGCTCAACAACCCGGCCGCGGCCGCCGTGCGGGCCACGGCGGCGCTGCGTGAGCGGGTCGCCGGGATGCGGCACAAGCTGGGCATGATCGCGAGCGGGAAGTGGGACAGGACCACGCTGGAGACGCTGATCAGGCTGCAAGAAGAAGCGGCCGAACGGGTGCCGAAAGCCCTCGCCCTGTCGCCGCTGGAAGCCTCCGACCGCGAGGATGCCGTCGCGGACTGGCTCGAGGATCACGGCTGCCGCGACGGCTGGGATCTGGCCCCGACCTTCGTCGCGGCCGGTCTTGACGTCACCTGGCTGGACCACGTCGAGGCCACGGTGGACCCGGACACGCTGGGGAGCGCGCTGCGCTGGCTCAACTACACGGTCGACACCGAGCTGCTGATGAACGAGATCGAGGACTCCACCACCCGGGTCTCCACCCTGGTCGGCGCGGCCAAGCAGTACTCGCAGCTGGACCGGGCGCCGTACCAGGTCGTGGACGTGCACGAACTGCTGGACAGCACGCTGCTGATGCTGTCCGGGAAGTTCCCGCCGGGGATTTCTGTGGTGAAGGAGTACGACAGGTCGGTGCCGCCGGTCCCGGCGTACGCGGGCGAGCTGAACCAGGTGTGGACGAACCTGATCGACAACGCGGTGTCCGCCATGGGGGGTTCTGGCGTCCTGACGGTGCGCACCGGGATGGACCGGGGGCAGGTGTTCGTGGAGTTCGGGGACACGGGGCCCGGGGTGCCGGCGGAGATCAGGAACCGCATATTCGAGCCGTTCTTCACCACCAAGCCGGTGGGCGAGGGCACCGGGCTCGGGCTCGACATCTCGTGGCGGATCGTGGTGAACAAGCACCACGGGGACCTGACGCTCGACTCGTCCCCCGGTGACACGCGGTTCCGGGTGCGGCTGCCGCTCACCTGGCAAGATTCGGATTCGGAGGAAGGCTGAACATGTCGGAGATCGCAGGGATCGATCCTTCTGTGCCGCCGAGCGGGGAAGGCTGCGTCGAGTGCGAGGCCGCGGGCGGCTGGTGGGTGCACCTGCGCCGGTGCGCGCAGTGCGGGCACATCGGCTGCTGCGACACCTCGCCCATGCAGCACGCGACCGCGCACGCCGCCGCGACCGGGCATCCGTTCATCCGCAGCTTCGAGCCTGGTGAGGACTGGTACTACAACTACGACACCAAGGAAATGTACGACGGGCCCGAACTCGCGCCGCCGCAGCACCATCCGGTCGACCAGGGGGTGCCCGGGCCCAGGGGGCGGGTGCCGAGCGACTGGCGGATGCACGTGCACTAGGCCGCGGCTGACCCTTGACATCGGGCGACATGGAAGCCAGGCCGAGGGGCCCGCTGACCTGAGATAGCGTTTGTCGCTGAATCTACAGATCGCCAGGTCGGCTGAGGGAGATGGACGATGGAGCCGGACGGGTCCGCGCAGGTCGCCGTGTTCGTGGATTTCGAGAACCTCGTCCTCGGCGCGGTCAAGGAGTTGCCGGGCGAGGCGAACCCGGCGCCGTACGAGGCGCTGACCCGGCTGTGCCGCGGCTACGGCAACGCGTCGGTGCGCCGCGCGTACGCGGACTGGGCCGACACGCGGTTCGGCAGCCACCAGGACGATCTCGCCATGAACGGGGTCGACCTCATCCAGGTGGCGCGGGTCGGCATCCAGAACAAGAACGCCGCCGACATCCGGATGGCCGTCGACGCCATGGAGACCCTGATCGTGCACCCGGAGATCAGCGTGTTCGTCCTGGTCAGCGGGGACGGCGATTACTCGCCGCTGGTGCAGCGGCTGCGGGAGTTCGGCAAGTGGGTGGTGGGGGTCGGGACCGAGGCGAACGCCAGCCGTAAGCTGGTCTCGGTGTGCTCGGAGTACAAGTACTGGGGCACGCTGGTGGCTGAGGTCGAGCCGGCCGCGCGCCCCGCGGCGGCGTTCGACATCACCGAAGCCGAACGACTGCTGGTCCGCGCCTTCGACGAGTCGAACGCCGAGACGATGACGGCGGGCGGCCTGAAGAGCAAGATGCTCACCCTGGACGCGGCGTTCGACGAGCACAACTACGGGGCCCGGAGCTTCCGCGCCTTCCTGGCCATGCTGCCGAAGCGGGTGGAGATCGTCGAGGCGGAGGGCCCGGACCTGACCGTCAGGCTGATCGAGGAAACGCAGAAGACCACGAGGACGAGGGCCCGCAGGTCCTAACCTGTCTCCGGGGGGACGTTCACCGCAGCGGCCAGGCTGGATGCCGCGGCCGGCGGTCGGTTCGACGGCGTCCCGGAACTCCTCGTATTCGCTGGTGGACAGCACGAGGCTCGCCAGCTCCAGGACTTCGTGGGACGAAAGGCTTTGCGGAACGGCTACCGTGACTACCCCGCGCCCCTTGACTAGGACAACTGCCGGAAGGTCGGACGAGCGGAAGATCCGCATGTCGTTCTCCTCAGGCCTGGTCGGTTGAAGGAGGACCAAACTCCCAACCTAGGACGAATCGGCCTCCGCCGCTAGGGTCGCGGCCAAGATAGCGATATCATTTTGTTACCTTAACGGACTTCCTCGGGCTTCGTCGCCTCCCGGCCGGAGGCCTCCAGCATCGACCGGACGAGGGCGCTGACATGCCTGCGTTCCTCCGCGCTCAATCTGGCGAGCGAGGCCACAAGCACCTCGATCTCCGGGTCGTCGGCAGGCTGTTCGTCGAGCACGAACCCGGCGGCCGCCGCCGCGGCGGCTCGCACCACATGCTCGGGAACCTCCAGGCCGACGGCGAGCCGCTCCAGCGTACGGGGGTTCGGCACCCGTACCGGCCGGTGGTTGGACGCGAGGTGATGCACGGTTGAGCGAGGCAGCTCGCCCCTGCGGGCGATCTCCCTGTAGGAGCGGTTCAACTCGGTCATCCGGGTTCGGATGAGCTGCTGCAGCGCGTTCATGGGCCCTTTCCGCCTAGATCAGAAGAGTAGCCCTTCCCGCCCTCACGGCCGTACGTCCTCGCGCCGCGTTTGCATCGACACGCATATCCGGCTAGTGTCCAACTTTGTCGGACAAAAGATCTCGAGTTACTGGACAGTAGTCGATGTCCAACTTAGGAGGACGCGCTCATGACCACCCCAGTCACCACCCAGGGTCCTGGCATCCAGGGCATGCCCACGCAACAGCAGGGCTATGCGCCGGGCTTCCCGCCCCCGCTCGGCATCGAGCAGTACCTCGGCCAGACGCAGCAGTACGGCGTCCCGCAGCAGTACCCCATGCAGCCGCAATTCCCCGGGCAGCCGCAATTCCCCGGGCAGCAGCTCTTCGGTCAGCAAGTCTTCGGGCCGCAGCAGTTCCCGATCCAGCAGATCGTCCAGTCGGCGGTGAGCCAGCTCCTGCCCATCGCTCACCAGGTCACCCTGCCGCAGGTGCTCGCGATCGCCATGCAGCAGATCCCCCTGCACCTGCAGCAGCTCGTCGCCCAGCAGGTGCGCTGGGAGCTCGCCCAGCCGACGGGCTGGCAGCAGCAGCAGCCGCAGCAGCCGCAGTTCGGCCAGGCGGGCCAGAACCCATTCGGCCGCCCCTATCCGGGGACCTTCTAGAGGTCGACGCGATGACAGTGACCTCGTATACGCCGCCGGGCCCTGAGGCCATGCGGTACCAGACGGCGGGCCTGCTGCAGCACACCTATCACTGGGTGTGCGCGGCCAGCGAGGTCACGCCGGCGGTCACCCGGGCCGCGCCCGCGCTGACCGTGGCGGTGCAACTGTACGACGCGGAGCAGTACCCGTCCGCGCTGCGCCAGCTATCGGGCGTGGTGGCGATGCTGCACCAGGCGCGCCAGGCGTACCCGGCACTGCCGCCGCTGTAAACCCGAACCATCAGCCCTGACGAGAGGTGCAGCGTCCCGGCCCAGCCGCCGCCCGCCCGGCGGCTGGGCCGGGCAGCGGGAAGGGTCCACACCATGACCGAACAAACGCGCCAAGACCGCGCCGCCGCGGCCAAGGGAAGCAAGGGCGCATCGCCACGAGTCGGCACCGGAACACGCCGCCCCGATCTCAACGCCGTGCGATCCCGGCCGGATCGCTACCTGGTCGCCGCGGTGCCGCCCGCCGACATCCGGGCGATCACCTCGCAGCTCGAGCACGACCAGTCCTGCCGTGTCATCGCAATCCTGAGCGGACGCGGCTCGCCGGGAGGATTCCCCGGCGTCGCCGCCGTCGAGATGACACCGGAACACGCCGCCCTGCTGGCAACCTACCCGGGTATCCACGCCGAACCGGATTACGCCGCCGGACGGGGCTCGACCCGCGTGGTTCAGCCGCCAGCCGTGGTGACGCAACGCGTTGTCGTCGAGGTCCTCGACGACGCCATGCGGCCCATCGAGGGCGCGGCCGTCACGCTGGCCGGCGCTGGCTTCCCGGTGACGGGATTCACCGGTCCCGACGGCCGCGCGGAGATCACCGTCACGCCCGAGATGCTGACCGCCCCGACGGCGGTGGAGGTCCGCCCGCCGCGCGGATGCTGGCCGGCCCGGGTACACCGCCCGCTCGTCAACCAGGCCGGCCCGACCCGGGTGGTCTGCACACGGATCACCACGACCCACCCTGAATTCCCCGAACGGGCCCTGGATTCCTGGGGCGCGCGCGTCATGGGCTTCGGGCGGCTGCCGCCCACCTACCGCGGTAACGGCGTACGGATCGCGCTGATCGACTCGGGCGCGGCCGCCGGTCATCCGGACCTGTCCGGCCAGCTCGAACACGGCCGTGACCTGATCGGGCAGGACGAGAAGGGCTGGCAGGAAGATCTGATCGGGACCGGCACGCACCACGCGACCCTGATCGGGGGGCGCGACGACGGCACCGGGATTGTCGGGCTCGCGCCCGAGGCCGAGGTGCATATCTGCCGGACCTCGCCGGGCGGCTCGGTCGCTGACCTGATCGAAGCGCTGGACTACTGCATCGAGCAGCAGGTCGACTTGGCCATGTTCGGTGCCTGCGTTCCCGAGCAGTCCACGCTCCTGGCCGCCAAGGTGGAGGAGGCGTGGCGGAACGGCATCGCGTGCATCGCCGCCGCCGGAGACTCCGCCGCCGCCCGCTCGCCCGACGGCCTGTGCTGGCCGGCCGCGTTGCCGCAGGTGCTCGCGGTCGGGGCGATCGGGCAGCTGGGCTCCTTCCCGCCGGAGGGCACCGATACCGCCACCCTGACCGCGCAGGTGACCCCCGAGGGCTTCTTCGTCCCGCTGTTCAGCGGCGCCGGCCCGGACCCCTCAGCCGTGGACTGCTGCGCACCGGGCGTCGCGGTCATCTCCGGTCTCCCGCAGGCCAGCTACGGGCCGCTCAGCGGTACCGGCACCGCCGCCGCCCACGTCACCGCGCTCGCGGCGCTGATCCTGGCCCACCACCCGCTGTTCCGGCGGGAACCGGGCAGACACCACGTGACCAGTGACTCCGACCGCCCCGCCAGGCTGCTGGATGTGATCACGGGCTCGTGCCGCCCGCTCCCCCAGCTCGACCCGGCGCGGACGGGAGCGGGGATACCTGACGTGGCCGTCGCGCTCGGCGTCGCACCATGGGGCGTGTACCCGCCGCTGTCCATGCCGTATCCCGCCCCGGCGCCCACGCCCGACGGACGGACGCCGCTCGGGCCGCTCAGCGCGGCGATGTGGGCCGCCGGCCTGATCGCTGGCGACAAGGCGCCCAGCCCGGGGCGTCCATGATCGCCGGGCGTCATGTCTGCCCCGCTCCCCATACGTGGATCAGACCGTAACACCACTGCTCGTTCGGGATAATTGAAATTCCTTTTTTCCGAACGGACGGTGACGTGACACTCCGGGCAGGCTGCATGCCTCGGGCGGCTCTCGCCGCAGGGACCGGGCCCCGCGCAGCGGACTCGCTGAGCACGGGCTCGCCCGTACTGGCCGGTATGCCCCCGCATCCGCTAGGCGAGCTGGCAGAGGTAGTGGAAGTTGTCGTCGCCGACGGAGCGGCGCAGGGTCCGGATGATGCGGGGGGCGTCATCGTAAGGTCCCTCGATGTACATCGGTGGCCTTCGCGCCCGAAGCAGCTTTGCGCGCCGGTCCACCGACTTGGGACCGAACGCGTTCTTGACCCCAGGCACCAGGCGTCAACCAGGTAGCCGCAGACGGACACGCTGCTGCCGGCTTCTCTGGCAACCAAGATGTTCACCAGGCCGGACTCGCCGGATTCTGCCGTCGCACCGACACCGGGCCAGTCACGATGGCCTGCCACCGTGAGCCCGACAGCCCAGCCCTGGCTCACCCAGCAGCCGACGAGCGCGGCTTCCTGGGTCGGCTGAGCCGCGGCGACGGCTCTAATCAGCGGAGCCACCGCGGCAGGCGGCAGGCCGAGAGCCCTGGCGATCTCCTTCGGCGTGCGGCCGCGCTGCGTAGCTCACGAACCCGCTCGATCGTCTCGGGATTCGTCATGACAGGTATTGTTTCGCGCGTCCCGTCCCGATGCATCACGACACGCTGGTGTATGGGAAGCGCGGACCGCTTCCCATGCGGCGACGGCCTCGGCGTCCGGCTTGAAGCGGTCGCGATCAGCAAGCAGCCACTGGATCAGCCGACGAGATCGCTGGGCAGGCTGCCCGGCCAGGCGCCGGCGTCTGAGGCGGTGATGGGCCGCCTTTGTCCGCTAATTTCTGCCAGAAATGTATCCCTGAGAGTTTCCGAGAATGGTCGACTAGTCGCAGTAGGTAATCGATTGGTTCGTTTTACAGCGGCCTCTGTCCTGGAGCATCACTTAAAATAATGCTCTGATCACATTTAGTCGCCGGATGGAGCGCCGTGGGGTCTCTGGACCTACCGGACCAGCCAGACGAACCCGGGCGGGTGGAGCGCGCCGACACCGACCGGCAGACGCCCAAGTCCCGTGAGTTGCCCGACCCGGACGAACGCAGCCGGGTCTACGAGGCAATGCGGGCGCACGTTTCCGCGGAGACGGCGGCGGAGGCTTCGCCTAGCCGGCGGCCCGACGGGACCGGTCAGCGCTGCGAAGGGATGGGCAAGCCGACCTACCGGGATGATGTGCCCCGGTTCCTCGACATGTGGGCCGACCACCAGAGACGCTGGCCGATCTCCCAGCGGCCAGCTGTGGACCGTTCGGCCGATTCGGAACGGCAGGCGGAGACCGCCGACGCGATCGGCCGGATGCGTAAGGCGGAGCCGGGATTCTCAGCGGACGCACAGGCAATCGTGCAGGAGAATGAGCACGGCGGCTGGCTAGCGGGCTTCGAGCACCGGCTCAAGGGCGAGGACCGCCTCAAGGAGAAGATCACCGAGAAGCTGGAGGCCGAGCCGCGCATGACTGCATCCGGGGCTCTCCGTGAGGTGGCGGACGCGATCCGCTTCACGTACTGCTTCCAGCCGGAGAACTACAGCAGGGGCTACTACGACATCAAGGAGCGGTTCGAAAGCCGCGGGTACGAGATGTACTACTCGAAGAACTGGTGGAGCAATCCCGAGTACAAGGGAATCAACACGCGCTGGGTCACCCAGGATGGACAGCGGTTCGAGATGCAGTTCCACACGCCGGACAGTTTCCATGCCAAGCACCACGTCACTCACCGCGCCTACCAGCGGATCCGCGACCCGGCGACAAGCGACGAGGAACGCGGTGAACTTAAGGCGTTCCAGAGGACGGTGTCCTCGCGGATCCAGATGCCGGACGGCGCGGCTGACATTCCCGACTACAGGAAGGAAGGGTTCTAGATGCCGGACAAGATCACCTTTTTCGCGATCGTTGGCGGCAGCAATACTCTCGACAACCCCCGTGGCCTGACCCGGCGGCTGGAATTCGACGGCGACGGCTTCACCGACGAGGCCCTAAGGGATGACTTCAGCTGGAAGTTCACGCCGGTGATCGTCGAGTGGGAACACGGCGACTTCGATGACGAACTCGTCGAGGTCAGCCACGAGCAGGCGAGCAAGATCATCGAATACTTCCGGGAAAGTTGGGGTTCCAGCGGCAAGCGTCTGGACTCCTGAGCTGAGACCGGACTCCTGCCATTACAGCGACGTACCGAAGGGAGGGTGCCCCGGACACGAGAATGCCTCCTCACCAGCGGCGTCACATCTGGCTCATGTGAGCAGCGTGTTGGCCTTCACGTCCATGGCAAACCGCCGCCATGCACCCGGCCGGAACGCCAGCACCGGCCCCTCGTGGTCCTTGGTGTCCCGCACCAGCACCCGCGCCCGGGAGTCGGCGGCCACCTCGACGCAGTTGCCGTTAGCGCCGCTGTAGCTGGACTTACGCCACTGGGCACGGGATAGATCCGGAGTGTCCATCCCGCACCTCCTCTCACTCATGTCTCCGCAGCGATGGCGGCCAGCACGGTAGCGGTCGCCTCGGGCCGCAGCGCGGCGGCACGAAGATATTCGAACATCAGGATATACCGGCGGACCTCCACCTCCTCTTCCAGAAAGAGACCGCCTGCGGCACTCTCGGTATACACGATGCTCAGGTCGGCCGCGTCGGAGAACTCCAGCACCACGAACGAGCCATGCATACCCGGATGCGCGCCCGCGTCGAACGGGATCACTTGGATCGTGACATTCGGCCGCGTCGCCGCCTCGCGGAGCCGGTCGAGCTGAGCGCGCATGACCTCGCGCGTGCCAACCTGGCGTCGGACCGCCGCCTCGTCCATGATCGCCCACAGTCGCGGCGGGTCCTCCCGATCCAGCAGCGCCTGCCGGGCCATCCTTGCACTGACCCGGTTCTCAATCTCCTCGCCTCCCGCGTACGGCAACGTGCCATGGATCAAGGCTCGTACATAGTCCTCGGTCTGGAGCAGGCCGGGGATGAACAGTGACTCGTAGTTGGAGATCGAGCGGGCTTCGTCTTCGAAGCCGATGTAGTCCGAGTAGACATCGGGCAGCTCGGAGCGGTACTGCTGGAGCCAGCCGCGCTGGCCGGCCTCGCGGAGCAGGGTGAGCAGCTCGCCGCGGCGGGGGTCTTCGGCCCGGTACAGGTCAAGGAGCTGGATCAGCGTGGACCGCTGCGGGCGCTGCTGCGCGGACTCCAGGCGGTAGAGCGTGGAGCGGTCGATGCCGGTTCGTTCGGACACCTCCTCCTGCGTCATGCCGGACTCCGCCCGCAGCTCGCGAAGCTGAGCGGCCAGCCGCCGCAGCCGTACCGACGGCCAGGACCGCTGCCTAGGCATCTCGGATCATCCGCCTCATAAATATTTCCCGTTGATGTGAATGCATCTGTTGCGTTTCCTTGTTCACGGGTACATCATGAGCACAGTACCGCAAATCCCGGTCAGGAGCCCGCGCATGCGCGACAGAGCCGCCCTCGCCCCGCCGGACCTCGTACGGACGTGGCAGCAGGTCTTCCCCGGCACGCCAGACCAGCTCCGGTCTGCACGCGCCACACTCGGGACCTTCCTGGACGGATGCCCGGCGACCGACGACGTCGCCTTGCTCGTCAGCGAGCTCGCGGCGAACGCGATCGCCCACTCCGCCAGCGGCAGGCCCGGCGGGACCTTCACCGTCCGCGTCGGGCACGTGCACGGCGACCACGTCCGGGCCGAAGTCCAGGATGCCGGCAGCGAGTGGCACGGTGACATCGCGAGGTCAGCCAGCCATCTGCACGGCCTGTACCTGCTGCTCGCCCTCGCCGCCGCCTGCGGCACCGACGCCACTGGCCGCTCCCGCACCGTCTGGTTCCGCCTGGACGAACGCGACGGTCAGGTCCCTGCCGAACTGGGCCGACCGTGAATCTCACCCGCGGGCAGCTCGACCGGATCAGTCGACTCGGCGAGCAGTGGTCGCTGCTGTGGGACAAGCGGCGCAGGCTCTGGATCGCCGCCGAGGACGCTGAGGACGGCGAGCAGATCGAAGAGGCCGACCTGGACGTTCTGCTGGACCGCATGGCGGAGTACCCGGCCAGGCCAGCGGAGCGACCCCGATGACCGGCATTTCCGCTGACTGAGGTCATCGACGATCGCATCAGTCTATACTTGAGAGTATCCGACAATAATCGACCAATCATGATAATTATCAAATGGTTCCCTCGAGGCGGCCTTCGCGCTAGCGCGGAACCGTTCCGCTGAGCAACCGACGGCAGGAGGCACCTTCAGGTGACAGAGCCGACGAGGTTCGGGCAGCGGACCGGTGAGTCCGCGGTCAGCTTCCGGTGCGCGGCATGCGGCGAGGTTGCCGCGGCCGTCAGGGCCGTACCGGCAGACGTTCCGGTGGACATGGGGCCGCCGCTGGGACCCGAGTCCCACCGCCGGGACGGGATCGTCGTGGACTACTTCGGCGGCACCGCGTGGAAGCTCGCCGAGCCCGGCACCTACGTGGCCGTGCGCGCGATCCTCGACGGCGAACAGCCGGACCCGGCCGAGCTGCGGCGGATCGACTGGGAGCTGGCGCCGTTCTACTGTCCCGAGTGCGAGCGGAACTACTGCCGCGCCGACTGGCACACCTATGTCCTGTTCGACAAAGGGTTCTACGACTGCACTATGGGCACCTGCCCCGCCGGGCACCGGAACATGGTGGACGACTGACCGCCCGGCAGCGCGGATTTGTTCAGGCTGCGTGCGGCGCGATCGCCACGATGAGGTCTGCTTCGAGGGCGGCCGAAATCCGCTCCAACAGCGGAATGGTCGGGACCACGCCGCCGGCTTCCAGACGGGACAGGGCAGGTTGCGTCATGCCGGCCCGCTCGGCGAGCTCGGTCTGAGTGAGGGCTAGCGCAAGCCTTCGCTCGCGAATTGCCCGGCCGATCAGGAAAGCCCGCTGAGCCTCGGCGAAGCCCGCCCGGTACTCCTGGCCGCCGCGGCGCTGCCGTGCTACCTCCTCATAAGGCGAGTGGTCGTCTTTCATGTCATCTCACCACCCTGTCCAAAGCATCATGGGCGGGACCGTGCTCGGTCTCGCAGGCCTGCTGCGCGCGTACCGCTCGCACCACCTCGGCTGCCTCAGCGCCGCGCGTCTTCCGGAATACCGTCAGCAAGATCACGCGCCGACCGGGGGCCAGCCAATACGTAACCCGGGTCTGCTGCCGCAGCATATGAAAGCGCAGTTCCCGAACCTTCCCGCTGAGATGACGCGCATAGGGTTCACCAAGATCCTCCGCGCGCTCGGCAAGTAAGCCGACGAGGAAGTCGACGCGACCGAAGTCACGGTCGCCGAGCCCTTCGAGCCAGCCCTTTACCTCGGGTGCAATCTCGACGTCATACAAGCTGGCCATACATTCTATGGTATATGCATCCGATGGTATACGGCAACCCTCGTGAGCGGGCCAGAGGGTGATATTGCATCTGGCATTCACGGCGGAGCCTTCCGATGACCGTGAAGCAAGCCACCAACCTGGGCAGTCATACCTGCCCCAGCCGAAGGTCATGACCGGCCTGGCGCAGCAAAGGCCGGACTAGCTGACGCGATGGTCTGCACGAGACTGCGCGTCTAGTGAGGCACCCGGGGTTTGATAAGTGCGGCGGGTGGCCTTCGGCCATGTCGCGGAGCGGGATCGTGACCGGCGGCTCGCCCCGGTTGGCGATGACGGCCTGGCCGGCGGTGAGGTCGGCGATGAACGTGCACAGCGTGGTGGCGTGGTACCCCGGTCTGGGATCGGCGCGGACGCCGTGCGGCAACGGCGCGTCGGCGAGCACGGACAGGAACCAGGACGGGCCGGGGTCCTGCTCCGGTACGGGGAGCGCGCTCAGCGTCTGCCCGCGCGCCACGCTGGTTCCCCTCGGGGGCCGGCTCGGCGCCCCGGGAGGTACCGGCCGTGGTTGGTGTGCCACAGCAGCGGTTCGGGTTCTACGACGGCGTGATGCCCGGCCACGGCCTCCACGTTGACGATCCGCCCGGTCTGGTCGCCGATGGTGTAGGCGAACCCGCCGGCCGAGGGATGGACCTTGAGGTAGTCAACGGCCGCGTCAAGGGTCCGGGCCGATCGCTGCAGGCCTCGGGATGGTGCAGCGCGCTGGCTGGGCGTACGCTTCCGTCGGTTACCGTGGCAAGATGCCGCCACGCCCCCAGCTTGGCCTCTTCGATAACCCGGTTCGTGTCTTCAGCCTGGAGGAACTGGCGGAGACCGTACGCGCGCTCGAGGGCGAGCGGCCCGGACTGACCGCTGACGAGCTTTCCCGCGCCGTGTTCGCCGAACTCGCCCTCAAGAGGACGCGGCGCGCTGCCGAGCTCGTCGCCGAGGCCATCCGGGTGGCCCGGACATGGGAGCCACGTGCAGTGATCGCCGGGTCGCGGTGGCAGGCCAGCACCGCGAGGTCAGGAACTGGGCGCTCGCCGCCGGTTTCGAGCTCGGCAGCGACGGCGCCATCCCGGACCAGGCGATCACTGCATACAACCAGACACATCCCGACCGCCCGTACTGACCGTCGGCGTCGTGCGGCTGGCCGACGTCCCGGCGGCATCGTGAGAGAGGAACATGAGGGACCGTGACATGGCAGCGTCGCTGACCAGCGTCGGCCCGGCCGTGCGCCGGACCCGACAACGCCGCGTGCGCCGCCAGCTCCACGGTGAGGTCCGCGTCAAGGGCGGCCGAGATCCGTTCCAGCACAGCTATGGTCGGGACCACGCCACCTCCTCCATGGGGACAATGCAGGCTGTGTCATGCCAGCCCGCTGCGCGAGAGTGCTCGGTGCTCTTGTCGTGGATATCGACGAAGCTGCCGATGAAGTCACGGTATTCATTCGTCCACGATCAGGGTGACCTTAGGGCACAATGCTGTTATGCGGGGTTACGTGGCCGTGACCGACGGCGAGTGGTACCGGTTTCTTGCCAAGCGCCCCGAGATCGCCGATGCAGAAGTCAACTTCTGGCGTCCCGGGGGCGGCCCACTCCGTACCCTAACTGTCGGCGAGCCGTTCTTCTTCAAGACGCACAGCCCGCACAACCGCGTCGTCGGCGGCGGCTTTTACAGCGGGTTCGCCACTCTTCGCATTTCCGAAGCCTGGCAGCTTTTCGGCCTCGCAAACGGCGCGGACAGCCTGGAACGGATGCGGGAACGAATCGCGCGCTACCGGCGGACCCCGATCGCGCCTGGCGAAGACCCGGAAATCGGATGCATTTTCGTGCGGAATGTGACGTTTTTTCCAGAGAATGCTGCATATCAACCGCCGCCTGGCTTCGCTGCCAACATCGTCCAAGGGAAGACTTACGATATGTCGGAGCCGCAGGCCTCCGGCTACTTCGGCGACCTCATGCAACTCGTCCTGGGCAGGAAGATAGAGATCGACCTGGGCCAGCCCTGGCACGACACCGGGCCGGTGTTCGGCGATCCGCGGCTGGTACCATTCCGGCTTGCGCAGCAAGCCTTCAAGGCGGTCGTGCTGAACACCTACCATGGTCACTGCGCCGTCACAGGCACGAAGATCAGGCCGGTGCTCCAGGCCGCCCATATCCGGCCGGTGACGGCCGGCGGGGAGAACCGTGTCGACAACGGACTGCTGCTCCGGTCCGACGTGCACACGATGTTCGACGGCGGCTACCTGGCCGTCGATCCGTCCTACCGGCTGAGGGTCAGCCCGCGGCTGCGGGATGAGTTCGGCAACGGCGAGCAGTTCTACGCGCAGGCCGGGCGGGTCATCGCGCTGCCGGACAGAAAGGTCGACCGGCCGCATCGCGAGTTCCTCGAGTGGCATCTCGACGAGGTCTTCAAGGCGTCTTGATGCCGGACCGTATGGCCACGGATTGGGGCCAACCTCAGCAGGTTGCGAAGGTTTTCTGGTGAGTCCGATGTCCTTCGGAAGTTGGGAGATGCAGGCGGGCGACCCTGCGGTCTTCGCGTTCAAGCTAGCGTTCCCACCAAACCCCCACGGCGGCGACGATCGCGCAACGCCCGACGAGCGCGAGTCGTGGGGCGCCTTCTCGGTTTGGGCGCATGGCGAGAATCTCTGCGCGCACGTGGAACAGGGCGAGATCCTCGACTCTGCGCACTGGTACATGCTCCCGCTCATCGAATGGCTCGTC
>Ga0137379_10001355_pt1 | contig 22409 bp, 15 predicted proteins | sample SagtaG_18_FD_104812 | JGI IMG/M metagenome (GOLD analysis project Ga0137379, IMG submission 104812) | Vadose zone soil microbial communities from Sagehorn Ranch, Mendocino, California, USA - Sage2_L_80_16 metaG | ecosystem: Environmental > Terrestrial > Soil > Vadose zone | place: USA...
GACACGGCCCGTGATCGTGCCCTGCTGGGCCCGCCCGGCGCGTGTCACAGCACCGACCAGCCCGGCGAGCACCAGCACCGCGCGCAGCGGAGAACGAACGGCAATGCGCATGTGGATTCCTCCCTCGGGGTGGCAAAGCCCCCCGCCCGCAGTGGCAGCGGGCATGGAGGGCTCGGGTTCGCAAGTGAGCGGTTGAAACTAGTGTGCAGCTACCCTGGACCCCTCGCAAGAGGCGTAATGCAAGCGTCTTGTAGGCTGGTGTTGCGTAGACGCAACATACAGGTCACCACCTTCGCGCACTGCTTGCGTTGCTCCCGAGTCCTTCCTTGACAACCAGACCGTGGGGCGGGCACTATGGATTCGTGGTCGCCTTCCGGTGAGACGGACCGCTGCGTACTGGCCGCTGCTCCTCCCGCTTCAGATCGCGGCGCAGGGATGGGGTACACTGACCGGCACCGTCGTGGGCACCGACAGCGGTCCGCTGGCGGACGCGCGAATCCGGGTGGACGGCGCCGGGCCGGCGGTGGTGTCCGACCAGCGGGGGCGCTTTGTCCTCACTCGTGTCTCCCCCGGCACTCACGTGGTCGAGGTCCGGTTGCTGGGCTACCTCGCGGTCCTGCAACAGGTCAAGGTTGGGCAGGGCGAAACGGTGGCCCTGCACATCGTTCTTACCCTGGCACCCGTACCGCTCGAGGGAGTGGCGGTGGAAGCGGAGGCAGGGCGCCTGCCGGCGATGCGGGGGTTTGAAGGGCGACGGGCCACGGGGAACGGCCACTACTTCAATCGCGCGGAGATCGCGCGGATGCAGCCGCGCGTTTTCACCGATGTGCTGCGTCGCGTCCCCGGCGTTCAGGTCCAGTCTCTCCCCGGACCGTTCGGGCCCAACGATGTGATCCGCATGGCGCGCACGACGGGCGTCTCGGGGGCGCGCGCTTGTCCGGTGCTGTTCTACGTCAATGGGACGCCCTTCCCGGTGACCGGCGAGATTTCGATCAACCAGTACATCGTCCCCGAGGACGTCGTCGCGGTCGAGGTCTACAGCGGCGCCTCGCAAATCCCGTCCGAGTTCCAATCCAACCTGTTGAACGCCCGCTGCGGCGTCATCGTGATTTGGACCCGCGTCGGCAACGAGACCGACACGTCTCCCTCGCGGCCCTGATCGCGTCGCGGGCGCGCCTCGACTGTCAGTTGGGCGGCGGAGGCGGTGGGTTGGGGGTCTCACCACCGCCAATCGCACCGAACAACCGGGCGGCGAGGAGCGCGGTCGCCGTGACGGCCCCCGCAACGAGCCAGCTCTTCCCGCGGTCCAGCCGCTTCTGGGTCGGGTGGGCGAGCGTCGCTCGCGGGAAGCTGACCCGTTCGCGGTTCCACAAGACCGAGGCGCCGCCACGATACTCGACCCGCACCAACTGCAAATCCCACGACCTGTCGTCGGCGGCCGCGACCACGCCCTCCACCTCCACCGGGCCGGACCCGAGCGCGTTGCTCAGGGCCACGACGCCGGAGTCGGTCACCTGGGCCACGATCCGCGTCCCCGGGGCCGGCACCGGCGTGGTGAGGGGACCCCGCGTGTAGCACGCCGCGAGCAAGAGCAGGAGCCCCACGGCCAGGGCACACGAGACAACCGGCCCGGCCGAAGTCGGACCGGTTGTCGGGCGCCGCCGCATCGTTAGCAATGGTTCGGGTCGTTCCAGTTGCGCACCGGCGAGGACCCCGTCGTACCCGTCGGATACGCCGACGGCAGCGGAATATGCGGGTTCGATGTCCGCTCGCCGGAGCCGTAGGGCATCCGGCCCAACACTTCCGGGGCGGGGGGCTTGCCGAACGGCGTCACCGCTGGAATGCAGGTGCGCTTGTAATCAGACCAGACGTCGATGTTCTGGAACATCGCAATGTACTTCTCCGTCATCACGTCGGTGAACGACACGTTGCCGAGTGCCGGCATGCCCACGGCCGTGCGCACCGCGTCCACGCTCGCGACCGCGCCTACCGAATCACCCGTCATGTACTTCGCTTCGGCCAGGATGAGCTGATTTTCCGCCCAGGTCACGATCGGCTGGCGAAAGGTGAATTGCCGGCGGACCGTCGTGTTGATGACCGACGCGGGACAAGCCGCCGGGAGTGCCGGGCATCCCGGCGCGCGGATGGTCGAGTCGTTCTGATCTGCCCCCACGAATTCTCCCTGGGCGTTGGCATCGAAGTACGCCGCCAGGCGTGGGTCGTTACGCGTCTTGAGGATCTGGATCAGCACGTTCCCCGCAACCAAATCCTGACGCGTCGATAGGAACTCACCCCAGATGTTGGCGTCGAAGTCCTGCACGGAGCCGTGGAACATGCGGAAGTCCCCCACGGCCTGGCCATGAATCGCCTGCGTCGCGTTCGTCGGCGCTTCCGAAATGCCGTTCAGTGCCGCCGCGAGGGCTAGGCCATACTCGCTATTGCCGTGTCGCTCCACGAGGTGGAGGTGGAAGCGGGCCTTGAGCGTGTTGGCCGCCCTGATCCACCGCCGGATCTCGGTGGCACGCGGGACCGCCGCGGCGCAGTAGATCAAATCGCCTTGCGCGGGCACGCAGTTCCCGGTCGTGTCACCGGCCAGCGCCGCCTGCAACGCCGTGATCCCCTCATTGAGACGCGTTTCGACCCCGGCATAAATGCTTTCCTGTGAGTCCAGCACGGGCTCGGCGATGTTTGGGTTCACGGCCTCGCTATAGGGTAGATCGCCCCACACGGATGTCGCCGTGCCGATCGCAAGGCCTTCCCAGACTTTGGTCATGCCCAGCAAGAACTGGTCACCGGAGGCCTGCGCCGCGGCTTGAATGGCCCGCATGCTGAGCAAGCCGCCACCAACGTAGAACCCGTTCATCTGGCCGGAGATGTCACTCTCGGTCACCCGGTACTGCGTGCAGAACGAGAGCTGCTGGTTGTTGCTGCCGATCAATTGCTGTGTATAGACGCCCGCACACCGTGCGAGCTGGCCTTCCAGGCGCGTGGCCATGTTGGCCTGCACGGCGATCAGTTGCTGCAGCGGCGTGCCCGTGGTCGGATTGTTCGGGTTCTCAGTCAACCCCGGGCCCTGCAGAAAGTCACTGCATCCCGCACCGACGAGGGTCAGCGCGAGGACGGCTGCTGCTCTTGTGCACGTGTTCATCGCAGTTCCCTCGCGTTGATCAGTGATAGAATGTGAGCTGGAGCACCCACGCCCGCGCGAGCGGGGCGTTGAACCAGTCGATGCCGCGGTTGGCGTTTTGCGCCCCGCCGAGGTTGATCTCCGGATCGTAGCCGCTGTAATCGGTCCAGAGCTTCAGGTTGCGGCCGGACAGCTTCAGGTCCATTTGCCGCATCCCCGCGATCTTGCTCACCCACGGGTCTCGGAACGAATAGCTGATCGAAACCTCGCGCAGCCGGGTGAAGGTCCCGTCCTCGAGCCGGGTGGTGATGGGGCCGCCCGTGGCACCTAGGCCCGTGAACCAGCTCTCGCCAATCACGACGGCCGTGCCCGCACCCGGTCCGACCACTGGACCATTCAGCACATCACATGTCTTGTTGTAACACACCATGTCCTTGCCGAACGTGCGCGTCTGGCCGCGAATCTCCGTGTCCTTGTGCGTGCCGTACTGATCCATCGACGAGCGCGTCATATTGAGCACATCTCCGCGGTGGCGGTGATCGAGAAACGCGCTCAACTGGAGCCCCTTGTAGTTTGCGGTGAGGGAGATGCCGGCGGTCCAGTCGGGCCACGGGTTCCCGATCGCACGCGTGGTCGGATCAACAATCGGGAATCCATTCGCCCCGACATACAAGGCACCGTCCGGCTTGCCCTGGCAGTAGAAGCCAACGGAGTCATTCCCGATCATGCCGAGCCCCCGACCGCACCGCGCAAAGTCCACGGAGCGCCACACGCCGACCGGGTAGCCGACCTGCGCGTGCGTCGTCTGTCCAGCGAACGAGGATCCGATCCCAATTTGACAGCGGGGCACCTTCGCCTCGGGACCGCAGTTCTCGAGCGTGGCCATCGGGACATCCCCGGCGAGCTGGCTCGCGGTCGCCCCGAGGCTCGTGACCAGGTTGCGGTTGCGTGCCCAGTTGGCTCCGAGGTCGATCGAGAGGTCCGGGCGCTGGAGCAAGCGGATGTCGCTGCTCAACTCCCAACCTTTGTTGGTCAGCTCGCCCGCGTTGATGTTCATGTTGGTGTAGCCGGTGGTCGGCACGAGATTCACGCTGAACACGACGTCCTTGGACTTGGAGTCGTAGCGCGTCACGGACAAATCGGCGCGGCCCCGGAACAGCCCCAAGTCGACGCCCGCTTCTACCTCGCGCACCCGCTCCGGCTTGATGTCGGGGTTCCCGCGGGTGGGCGAAGGGTACAGCCCGCCAATGCCGTTCAAGTTCGGCGCCTGGAGCGAGCCAGGGTTGAAGTCCGCAAACGACGTGGTCGAGAACACATCCTGGGTGGCGTACAGGGGCGGCTGCTGACCGCTCTCGCCATAGGCCAGGCGGACCTTGCCGAAGTTCACGAACTGCTCGGGCAGATGGACGGCCTTCGTGAAGCTCCACGCCGCACTGCCGCCGGGATACCAGGCGCGCTGGTGGTTGATCCCGAACGCCGAGTTCGCATCATTGCGAATGCGAGCCTGCAGGAACAGCTGGTCGTACAGGTCGACGTTGCCCTGCGCGAAGTACCCCTCCACGCGACGGCGCTCTTCCCGGTCGCTCGGCGTCGTACGAGTCGTCGTGTTCGACAGCTTGAACGGCGTGGGTGCGAGCCAGGTTTGCGCGAACACGTCGACCTGACGGAAGTACGTTTCGTCCAGGTTCTGGCCGACCGCAAGGGTGCCCCGCACGTTACGACCGAATTCGTGGGACCCGGTGGCGGTCAACGTGTGATCGAACAGTCGATCGTAGAACTGCCAGCGCTCCAGTGCTCCGCCCGTAGTCCCCGAGCTGGCCTGCGCATACGCGTAGGTGCGGTCGTCGCCGTTGTAGTCGCCACCGATGGTCCAGTTGACCTGTAGCCACCCGAGCGGCTTCCAGTTCACGTTGATGTTGCCGAAGTACCGGCCGGTCTGGCCGAGGAGATCGTCGTTATTGAGCGCGTAGAACGGGTTGTCGAAACCGCGGTTGTTGGTGAACGCCGTGGGACCCGGGTTCGGGAACCGCCAGGAGCGGTGCAGCCCGGACGTCGGGCTGAGATACTGCTGCGCGTTGAAGTCCGGCGGCTGGCGCAGGGCGCCGATCCCGATCCCGTTGATCGAGTTCCCGCGGTCCAGCCCGCTGGTCTTGGTCTGCACCACCGAAATGTTCGCACTGACCACGAGGTTCTCGAAGAGCGTGTGCGAACCGTTGAACCGCGCCGTGTACCGCTCGTACGTGTCCCGGTTCCCCACGATGAAGCCGTCTTGATTGAACTGGCCCACCGACAGGTAGAACGTCGTACGCTCGCTGCCGCCCGACAACGACAGCGTATTCTCGACCGTGTGACCCGTCTCGAAGATCTCGGCGCCGTGGTCGTACGTCGCCGTCCCCGGGGCGATCTCCGGCCCCCACGAGAAGAAACTCGAGCTGATGGAGCAGTTCACCGTAAAGCAACTGGTCGAAACGCCGCCCGAGCCGACACCGTACTTGCGTTGCACGGGCAGCGTTCGCACCGGCCGATCGAACTGCATGGTCGAGCGGAGGGTGTACTGGGTCCGCCCCGGTCGCCCGCGCTTCGAGGTCAGCAGGATCGCCCCCGCCGAGCCGGCGCTGGCGCCGTAGATCGACGTCGCCGCCGCTCCCATCAGCACCTCGGCGGACTCGTAGTCGTCCAAATTCAGGTCCGCCGCCCGGTTGGGCGACGGCGCGCCAGACAGCGGGGCGTTGACCTGCCCGTTTTCCGCACGCGTAACGTTACTGATGGGCACACCGTCTACGATGATGGTCGGCTGGCTGGTGCCGAACGTCTTCGGCCCCCGGATCTGGATCGCGGTCGAGGCACCGGCGTCGCCACTCGCCTGGTTGGTCAGCACGTTCGGCAACTTTCCCGCCAGCGCCTGCACCAGGTTGGCCTCGTTCGCACGCTGCAGAGTCGTCGCATCCACGCTCGACATCGCGGTGCCGAGCTTTTCGCGCAACTGCTCCGTGCCGGCGCCCGTCACAACGACCTCGTCCAGCCGTAGTGGATCGGACGTGAGCTGGAAGTTGTGCTCTACCGAGGCGCCCGGCGTGAGCGTCACCGCCGCCGACGCCGCCCGGTAGCCGATGATCCGCACGCTCAGGTTGGCCTGCTGGCCTCGCGCTCGCGGCGCCGGAACCACCAGGCGATATGCCCCGTCGTGCCCGGTCCACGCGCCGAGATCGAGTTCAAACAGCGAGACGTTGGCATCGCGAAGTGGCTCGCCGACGGCACCGGTCACGCGCCCCGTGATCGTCACCTGGTCCTGAGCGACTGCACGCACGGGCCCGAGCGCCAGCGCGCCCAACACCCCGCAGAGCTCCAGGAGCGGGAGCAGTTGCGGACGAATGAAAATGCGCATACGGACTCCTCCTTCGAGGTGGTTGCCACGCACCGCATAAGGAAACAGCCCCTCGCGCGCGAAGGCGCGGCGAGGACGGCTGGGTCTGCTCGAGTCAGCGGATACGCAACCGTGCCCAACGGCAGACAGGACACGCTTGAGTGCGAGTGACGAACGCGCGCCACACTTGGGCGTTGCGTTCCACACAGGCACTAGTGTGGAGCCATCGCCGCACCCTCGCAAGGAGCGCACCGTAAGCATTTTTGTCGGGAAGACCATCCCTCGTGTTGCGACGATGCAACACCAGGGAGGCGAGGACGGCCCGCTTACTTCGAGAAATCCACCTTCGGCGCCTGCGCCGCCCCCGGCGTCTGCAGCTCGAAGTACTCCCGCGGCCCCTTGCCCAGCAGCTTGGCCGTCAACACCTGCGGGAAGCGCCGGATGTAGGCGTTGTAGCGGTTCACCGCCTCGTTGTAGTCCTGGCGCGCCACCGCGATGCGGTTCTCCGTCCCCTCGAGCTGGTCCTGCAGGGCCCGGAAGTTCTCGTTGGACTTGAGCTGCGGATAATTCTCGGCGATCGCGAGCAGGCGGCCGAGCGGGGCCGTTAAGGCGTTGTTGGCCTCGGCCATCTGCTGCAGGGTGCCGCCCTGCACCGCCCCGGCGAGCTTGGCGCGCGCCTCCGCCACTTCCGTGAACACGGTCTGCTCCTGCTTGGCATAGCCCTTCACCGTCTCCACCAGGTTCGGGACCAGATCGGCGCGCCGCTGCAACTGCACCTTGATCTGCGACGCCGCGGCATTCACCTGCTCGTCATACGTCTGGATGGTGTTGTAACCGCAGCCGGCGGCGCCGAGTCCCGCACCGACGGCCAGCGCCCACCCCCATCTCCGCATCGTTCGAGTCACGAGCATTCGTCCTTCCATGTGCGGTTCCGAATATGGTCCATGCCCTAAGGGCGATGCCCTTCAGGGCGCACGTTCACCGCCGAGCCCACCCTTCAGGGTGGGAAAAACGATGACGATTGCGATCCTCCGCTTAAGCAAGTCCGTTCACATATTGCGCCGCCCGCCAGCGCGCCGAGATACGCCGCCACCAGCGGGTCGCGCGCTCCCCCCTCGAGCCGTAGGGCCGGCCCGCCTTCCGCGTGCCGGATGAGCGGCGCCAGCTCCGCCGCCGTAAAGCCCACCAGCGCCGCCGCGGCGCCCACGAGCGTTTCGGGGCGAGCGGGCACCGGTCGGCCCGCCAGCCGCAGCAGGGCGCGCAGCATCGTGAAAAAGCCGGGCGCGCTCCCTACGATCACGCCCGCCAGGCGTTTCGGCTCGGCCCACAGGGCGGCGTACGCCTGGCGCAACCGCACCAGCTTGCCCATCAGCTCGCGCTCGAGCTGGCGGCGCAGATCGTCGCGGTCGACCCGGATGCCCGACCAGGGGTCACGCCCCGCGAGCAGCCGGTGCGCCTCCCGCATGTCCTCATACTCGATCGGGAACACGTCCGCCGACTCGCGCCACTCCCGCTCCGTGAGGATGAGCGGGGCCGGATGGCCGGCTTTGGTCCAGGCGCGCACCACCTAGGCGCGCCCCGTCGCCGATGCCATATTGCTCGTGGCTGGAGGGACGAAACCGATGGTCAAGACAGGCCTTGCAGCCCTGGCGTTGTGTGCGGTATTGGGTCCGACGGCCGGACGCGTCGCCGCGCAGGACCGTGCGGCCCCACCGGCGAAGCCGACCGCCTACGAGGTGACGGGCATCGTCAAGGATTCCTCCGGCGCGCCCGTTCCCGAGGCGGATGTCGCCGTGATCGAATCCGGTACGCTGCGCCGACAGGTTGCGACCGACGCCGCCGGGCGGTTCGCGTTTCGTGACATTCCGGCCGGTCCGATCGCCATCCGCGTCCGCCGCCTCGGCTACCAGCCGCGCACCATCGACATGCTCCTGGGCGCTACCGCCGCGACAACCTTCCTCGAGATCATCGTCACGCCCGCTCCAGCCCAGCTGGAGGAAGTGCGTGTCGAGCCCAATCCTGTCGGGCGGCTTCGAGAGTTCTACGATCACCGGCAGCAGCGGGGGTCGTTCGCCCACTTTCTGGAGCTCGCAGACATCCGGCGGCTCGCGCCCATGAGCGCGAGTGAGCTGTTCCGAACCGTCCCGGGCATTACGATCCGCGCCGCCACGACCGGCGGGAACACCATTCGTATCCGGGGCTGCCAGCCAACCGTATGGGTCGACGGGCAGCGCATTCCCGGCGCTGAGCTGGACGACGTCGTCCAGCCCAGCGACATCGGGGGAATCGAGTTCTACCCATCTTCCGCCGGGATCCCGCCGCAGTATCTGGATCCCTCGAATCGCCTCTGCGGCCTGATCCTCGTCTGGACCAGGACGCAGTAGCACCGGCCGCTACGGCCGCGTCCCGCAGGTCGGTCCCGGATACGTCGGTGCCGCCGTAGGATTGTTGTCCCAATACATCCTTGTCGAAAACACATCGGGGCCTTGGCGCGCGACCGCGGCCTTGACGTTCGCCTCGTTGACCGACAACTCTCTGATGGAGTACTGATAACGGCGCGGCACCGTGTTCTGAACCGCGTCGGGTCCGGGGAAGAGTGTCTCCGGCACGCAGGTGCGGCGCCACTCCGCCCACGCCTGCACGCCGTTCGTGTAGAGCGCGATCCACTTTTGCAGCGCGATTTGTCGCAGACCCGGCGTGCCCCCCTTGTAGGCAATCGCGGTGTCAGCCAGGTAGGCCGAGTCCTTAGTCACGCCCCACTGGGCCATCGAGGCCTGGATGCCCTGGGTGTAATAGCCAGCGGCGGTGCCCGTGGTGATCCACCCCCGCTCGGCGGCCTCGGCCAAGATCAACAAGACCTCCGCGTACGTGAGGACGAACGAGGGGAACTTCGCTCCGGTGCGGGCGCCGCAGGTGGGACACGAGTACACCGTCGCGCCGTAGAACAGCGCTCCGGGGCGCGACGAGATGGTAAAGTAGGCGGACGCACCGGACTGCGTGAGCGCATTAGGCATGCCTGCGTAGACCGTGGTGTCCGCGACGGTCGGCTGCGCGTATACCGCGACGCGGGGGTCTTTACGGGGGAGCATCTGGTTCATGAGCGTATTCGATATCCGATGATCGTCGCGCGTGCGGAAGTTGACCATCCACGGATTGTCGTAAACCCCGTCGCCCGGCCAGGGGAAATTGGCGTTCTGCGCATTCGAGGAGATGAGCCCTCCCGGCGCGGCCAAGGCGGCGTTGAGCTGAGCCTGGGCGGTGGTCGCGTCCACGTTCGCGAGCCGCATCGCCAGGCGGGCCCGAATCGAGTTGGCGAACCGCTGCCATCCTGCCGCGCCGCCACTGAAGAACGGATCCGCCGCGCCGAGCTTGATCGCAGTGGCTGGTGCCGCGGCCATGGCGGTCGTGGCCTGATCCAGGTCTGCGAACAAGCCAGTGTAGATATCCTTCTGCGCGTCGTATGCGGGCGTGATAACGCCGCTGTCTCCTCGCAGGGCCTCGGAGTACGGCACGTCGCCCCAGACATCGGTGACGTAGCTGAACACCAGGCTGCGCAGCACCTGGGCCGGACCCCACAACAGCGGCTCGTTCTCGGACTTGCCGACGTCGACGACGGCCTGGAGGTTCTTCAGCTCCTGCGTGTACGCGTTGATGAAGTCGCCGTCCGTGTCACCCGGGCCGAGGCGCCGGTAGGCGTCCTCGTCGGGGTACTGGACCTCGGCCAGGTGTTGCACGGTGAACTCGGGTCCCCGCAGATCCATGGCGCCCCCACCGAGCCAGCGGCCCATCGCCAGGCGCGCGGCGCTCGTGAACACCGGTCCCGGCGGAGCGGAGGTGGGATTGTTGGGATCCTGATTGACGTCGGTCAGGGTGTCGCTGTTGCAGGCGCCCACCCCCAGCGCGATCAGCGCCGCGATGCCGGAAAGGCGAAGCATTCTGGAGGTCATCATGGAACGATCCTCAGATTGAACCCGATGCTCCGGGGATTCGACGGGATCATGTACTCCATGCCTTGGAAGTTGCCGTTGCTGTAGGCGAATTCCGGATCGATGTTCGGGACGTTTTTCCATGTGATCAGATTCCGGCCCGTCACCGAGATGGTCGCGGCCTGCGCCTTGAAGAACCACGCGGCCCAGTTGGCGGGTAGGTCGAACGAGAGGCGCAGCTCCCGGAGCTTCACGTAGCCACCGTCGTAGATGTACGGCTCGATGATGTGAAACAGGTTCTGGTAGTAGGTCTCCGCGGTGACCCTCGTCGTGTTCGGCTGGCAATTCGGCGGAGCCGGGGGCAGTTGGCAGGTGTCGACGTCAATGCCCTTCACCACGATACCAGGCGAGTTCCAGTCCGCCTCACGGCCATACAGGCTGCTCGCCAGGGTTCCGGCATAGTCCCCGAGGTAGTTCGTGAGGCTCACGATCTTGCCGCCGTGACGCACGTCGATTTGCATGCTCAGGGCGAAATTCCTGTACCGGATCTCATTGGACCAGCCCCCGGTCCAATTCGGTTGGATGTTGCCCAGCACAGAGAAGGCGGGATCTTGCTGGGGTAGGCCCCCCGAGGTGAGAATGTTGCCCGCGGAATCGCGCAAGAACTTGTTGCCGCGAATCGTGCCGTACGGCTCGCCCTTGCGGGCCTCGATGTTGACGTCGCCGAACAGCCCCTGCCCGAGCACGATCGTGCTCACCCCTGGCGCGAGGTCGACGACCTCGCTGTGGTTGTGGGCGAAGTTGAAGATCGACGTCCACGTAATCCCGCCCGGCACCTGGAGCGGCGTTACGGTCAACAGGGCCTCGATCCCGCGGTTACTGATCTCGCCCGCATTGATGAACTTCGACGTGAAGCCGCTGGTGGGCGGAATTTGGACATTGAAGATCTGATCGCGCGTCGACTTGTGATACCAGCTGGCGTCCAACGTGACGCGGTTCCGTAGCATCACCAGCTCGGCGCCCACTTCTTCCGAGGTGGTGATCTCCGGCTTCAAGTTGGCGTTGGCGAGGACGGGGTTCAGCGAGAATTGCGGCTGACCATTGAACTTGCTCGCGTTGCCGAGATAGACCGGTTGCAGCGAGTAGACGGGGGCGTCGTTGCCGACTCGGGCGACGGAAGCCCGCAGCTTGATCGCGTCGAACAGCCGACTCCGCAGGCGCGGGAGGGCGTCGGTCAGTAGCACCGACGTGTTGAGCGACGGATAGAAGTACGAGCGGGCGGTCGCCGGCAGCGTGGACGACCAATCGTTCCGTCCGGTTCCCTCGACCGTCCACCAATCGAACAGGGTGAAAGCGGCCGAGCCGTACAGACTGTTCACCCAGCGGCGCTCGATCCGCTGACCAATCGCGGGTGCAATGGCGGCATTGGCCGGGTTGTAGATCCCGGGCACGACGATGCCCGCCGTCTGCTGGCTGTCGGCGTGGAAGTACTCGCGACGCTGATTACCGCCCACGAGCGCGTTGACGTGCAGCCAGTCGGTGACTCGCCGCTCCCCGGTGACCGACAAGTCGGTGTTGTTGTCGCTACGGTAGTCGTTTCGGAAACGGAAGCCGCCCGCGTACGCCTGGTTGATGAACGACAGGCCTCCGCGAGCGAAATCCTCCTCGATGCCGAGTCGATAGATGTCGGAGCCGGTGCGCAGCGTGGCGTTCGCGCCATCCGTGATCCGGTAGTGCGCGGCCACCGATCCGATGACCTGATCGCGCCGATCGACGACCGGGTTCTGCTCCTGCAGCCAGAAGGGATTGTTGTGGTAGTTGTAGTTCCAGTTGAACTCGCGGGTGGCGGGTCCCCCATTCGTCGCCCCGGTCTTCCCGGCGTAGTCCGCGAGCGCGTGGAAGTCCACCTGCCGCCCCAGCCAGATGAAGTTCTCGAGCGCGTTGCGGCCCCAGTAGCCCGTGCCGGCGCGATTCTTTCCACTGTTGTAGACGTAGTCGACCGACCCGTCGGCGGTGAAGCGGTCGCTCGCGTGAAACGTGCCGCTCAACGCCGCCGACCGGCGCCGGAAGTCGTTGTTGGGAAACACGCCGTTCACGTTGTCGCCGCCCAGCGACACGCGCCCATAGGCGCGGTCACTCCCGCCGCTCACCGCGACCGTGTTGGTCACGGTGAGGCCGGTCCGGAAGAACACGTCCATGTTGTCGGGGTGCGGCACCCAGGGTGTGGGCGTGCAGCCCGAGGTCCCGGCTCCGGGGCTCGTGAACTGGCAGATGAGGCGGCCGTCGAGCCTTGGTCCCCAGCTCTGGTCCGCGCCGTCGTTCGTGCCGCCACCGGAGCCGTCAACCCACGCGAACGCACCCCCTGCTCCCTGACCGTACTGATTCTGCCAGTCTGGGAGGATGGACGGGCGCTCAATCGTTAGGTTCGTGTTCAGCTCGGTGCGCATCCGGCCGCCGCTGTTACTGCCCTTCTTGGTCGTGATCACGACCACGCCGTTGGCCGCGCGTGAGCCGTACAGCGCGGCGGCGTTGGGACCCTTGAGCACCGTCAGCGACTGAATGTCGTCCGGATTGAGATCGGAGAGGACGCTGCCGTAATCGAAGCCCGAGCCACGATCGCCGCCGCGGTCCGCGTTCGACACGGGAACGCCGTCCAGGATGAATAGCGGTTGGTTGTTTTGCGTGATGGAGTTCTGGCCGCGAATGATGACGTTGACCGACCCACCTTGCGTGCCCGATCCCGTGATCTGCACACCGGGTACCTTGCCCTGCACTTGCTGAGCGACGTTCTGCGCGCGCGTGGTGTTGAGCTCCTCCGCGTTGAGCTGTTGGGCGGAGGTGCCCAGCTTGCTCTTCTCGATCTCACCACCGAGGCCCGTGACGATCACCGCCGTCAGCTCGACGGCGGACGCTTCGAGCGCGAAGTCCTGGTGCAGCTGGCCCCCCGCCAGGGTGATCGGGACGGAGCGCGTCACGTACCCGATCCGGCGAACGGATAGCGTCACCTCGCCGGTGGCGCTCGCCGGGACGGTGAGCCGGTACATCCCCTGTCCGTCGCTCGTGCTGCCCACACGCAGTGACGGAATGCTCACGCTCGCGCCCGCCACGGGCGCTCCCCGAGTCGAGACCTGTCCAGTCACGATCGTCGCCTCCTGGGCGCCGGCGACGGCGGGGACCAATCCGAGCAGGACGAGTCCGCAAGTGACGAGTGAACTGACGAATGGACGGCGCATTTGACCTCCCCCCCGAGCTGGGTGCACGGGTTCCAGGATCGGTGTCGGCCGGGAAGGACGCCGGCGCGCCCGAGCCGCCCATGGCCGGGCAGCGCGGAGCGACCTTCGAGTCCGTCACCTGAAAGAGCGCCGCCTGCTCAACGGCTGGGGAGAGCAGGGCGGTGCCAAGTGGGGCACGAAACTACCGCCCGCGAGCCCGTGCCGCTAGAGGCGCGGGCCCGTTGCAGAGTGGGCTACTTCGTGAAGTCCACCTTCGGCGCCTGCGCCGCGCTCGGCGTCTGGAGCTCGAAGTATTCCCGCGGACCCTTGCCGATCACCTTGGCCGTGAGGACCTGGGGGAACCGCCGGATGTAGGCGTTGTAGCGGTTCACCGTCTCGTTATAGTCCTGCCGGGCCACCGCGATGCGGTTCTCCGTCCCCTCGAGCTGATCCTGCAGCGCCCGGAAGTTCTCGTTCGATTTGAGCTGGGGGTAATTCTCGGCGATCGCGAGCAGCCGGCCGAGCGGCGCGGTAAGCGCGGCGTTCGCTGCCGCCATCTGCTGCAGGTCGCCGCCCTGCACCGCCCCGGCGAGCTTGGCCCGGGCCTCGGCCACCTCGGTGAAGATCGTCTGCTCCTGCTTCGCGTACCCCTTGACCGTCTCGACCAGGTTGGGGGCCAAGTCGGCGCGCCGTTGCAGCTGCACCTTGATCTGGGACGCGGCGGCGTTCACCTGCTCGTCGTAGGTCTGGATCGTGTTGTAACCGCAGCCCGCGGCGCCGAGTCCCGCACCGACGGCCAGCACCCACCCCCATCTCCGCATCGTTCGAGTCACGAGCATTCGTCCTTCCATGTGCGGTTCCGAATATGGTCCCCGGGCTGAAGCCCGGGCTCGGCGCAGGTACGCCCTAAAGGGCGATGCCCTTCAGGGCGTACGTTCACCGCCGAGCCCACCCTTCAGGGTGGGAAAACGATGACGATCGCGATCCTCCGCCTAAGCTAGTCCGTCCACATACTCCGCCGTCCGCGCCACCGCGGCGAGATACGCCGCCACGAGCGGGTCGCGGGCTCCCCCCTCGAGCCGCGGCGCCGGCCCTCCCTCCGAGTGCCGGATGAGCGGCGCCAGTTCCCCCGCTGCGAAGCCGATCAACGCCCCCGCGGCGGCCACGAGTGCTTCGGGGCGGACCGGCACCGGTTGGCCCGCCAGCCGCAGCACGGCGCGCAGCATCGTGAAGAAGCCGGGCGCGCTCCCTACGATCACACCCGCCAGGCGTTTCGGCTCGGCCCACAGGGCGCCGTACGCCTGGCGCAACCGCACCAGCTTGCCCATCAGCTCATGCTCGAGCTGGCGGCGCACCTGGTCGCGCTCGATCCGGATGCCGGGCCACGGGTCGCGCCCCGCGAGCAGCCGGTGCGCCTCCCGCATGTCCTCGTACTCGATCGGGAACGCGTCCGCCGACTCGCGCCATTCCAGCTCCGTGAGGATGAGCGGTGCCGGGTGACCGGCCTTGGTCCAGGCGCGCACCACCGGCGCGAGCGCATCGAACAGCGCCCCGTCGACGGCGTCGCAGATGAGCAAGGTATTCACGTCGGACCGCTTGGGGACGTGGGTGCCGCGGGCCGCCGATCCGTACAGCAGGAGGGCCACGAGCCGCGGGCCGAGCGCGCGGGTCACCGCGTCGCCGAGCGTGTCGATCGTCAGCTGTGAGGCCATGTCAGAACCTCCCTCCCGCCCCCCCTCCGGAGAACCCCCCACCGCCCCCGAATCCCCCGAACCCGCCGCCGCCCCCCCCGCCCCCCCAACCACCGCCGCGGCCCCCGCTCCAGCCACCGCCCCCTCGTCCCCATCCGGCGAACCACAGCGGCAACAGCAGAATGCGCCCCCGCGACAGGACGATCACCAGGACCACGGCTACTACGATCCAGCCCAGCGGAATCGGCAACGGCTGGGCGCCGTCGCCGGGCGGGAGCTCGGGGACTCCTGTCAGCGTGACACCGAACTCTTGCGCGAACGCTTGTGCGATCAGGTCGACCCCGCGGGCCAGGCCGGCGCCATAGTCCTCACGGGCGAGGTCGGGCGTCATCGCGTCGCGGATCCGCCCCACCCGGGCATCGGGGAGGAAGCCCTCGGCGCCGCGTCCGGTGGCGATGAAGACCTGCCCCGTACCGGCCCGGTGATTCTTCAGGGGCACGAGCAGCACCACTACGCCCAAGTTCTTGGCCGGATCGCCGGCTTCGCCTTTGGCGCCGACGCCCCATTGGCGCCCGATCTGGAGGGCTACGTCCGCGGCGGGACGGTCGTGGATGTCGGCGAGCGTCACCACGGCGATCTCGCCCCGCGTCTTCTCGCGCAGCTCGGTGATCACGGCCGTCATGTGGGCGACCGACGTCGTATCGAGCACGCCGGCGAAGTCGTTGACGTAGCCACGGGGGGGCGGGACCGCGATCTGCAGGAGGGCGCAGCAGAGGGTGACGAGCATGGTGGAGAAGAAGCTTACGTCATCGAGCCTCCGCTTGACAGCGCTCGACCGGCGGAGACATGATCCAAGCGGAGGCTCCCATGCGTCTGCCGTCTAGAAGAGCGCTGACGTGCTCCCTGCTGGTCCTGGCGGCGTGCGCACATCCCCGTATTGTCCCGACGACGGTTCCCACCACCGAGTGGTCGCTCACCGTCGAAAACCATCACTGGGTCGACGTGGACGTCTACGTGTCCCACGGCGGTCAGCGTACGCGGGTCGGCGTGGCCAGCGCCGCAGGCACACGGAGCTTCGTCTTGCCCGCGTATCTGTTGGGACCCGGTGGCGACATCGAGCTGGTAGCTACGGCCGGAGGACGCCAGAGTATTTCGTCGGGGTTGATCAACCTACGCGGCGGGCAGTCCGTCCAGTGGACGCTCGAGCGCGAACTCAGCCAGTCGAGCTTTGCCGTCCACTAGGGCGCGAGGAGGGGATGCTACTTGGTCGCGGTAGTACCCCCGCTGCTGCCGGAGCCCGCCGAGAACGCGCCGAACGCCCTGAGCAGGCTGACCCCTGCCGCCAGCCCGATTGTGGCGACGAGGCCGCTGCGACTTCCGGAAAGCTTCCGCTCTTGAATCCCCAGGACGAGCCGGCGCGGGACGCGGACCATCTCCCCCTTCCAGAAGTTCTCCGCTCCACCGCGGGTGGCGACGGTGTTGACCGATATCTGAAGCTCTTCTGGAGAGCTGCTCACCAACCGCCCACCGATGCTGGCCACGTTCGGCCCCAGGTACTCGGCCAGCTCTGCCGTACCCGAGTCCGTGAGTACGGCCGCGATGAACGTGCCGGACTGCGGTTGCGGAGTTGACAGGGGGACGTACCGATAACACCCGGCAATGGCGAACAGGGCGACGGCGAGTCCAGTACGGCTAAATCGCTGCATAGCACATCACCCGCTCTCTACGGTGGCGGCAACGATCCGCAGCGGCCCGGTCGGGCGGGTTCACGCCCGATCGGGCCGCTCTCGTCTAACCGATACTTCGACTTCCCCGGCCCGTCAAGGACAGGGGTTGGGGTCATTCGCGTTCCGCGTCGGCTCCGGCGACGGAACGTTGGGGTTTGTGTTCACCTCGTCGATGGAGTAGGGAAGCCGCCCGATCACCTGGGCCGCTCCGGCTGCCGGCACGAGCGATGGGATGCACGTCCGCTTATAGTCACTCCACGCTTCGATGTTCTGGAACGTCACGACGTACTTTTCGGTCATGATCGAATCGAGCAGCGCGGTGCCGCTAATCCCGACCAGCGTGGACAATCCGGCGGCCGTGCGCTCCGCGTTGAGACTGTCGAGCGCGGTAGTCGCGTCCCCGGTCTGGTAGGACGCCTCGGCGATGATCAGCTGGGTCTCGGCGTGCGTGGCCAGCGGCTGCCGGAACGCCGGATCGCAGCGTCCCCCCGCACCACCCGCACCGCAGCCGCTCAAGTTCGACATGATCGTGGGGTCGAGTTGCTGGCCGGGGTTCGCCCCGCCGTACGGCAAACCTTCGTTCGTCCACGTGACGTTGTTGTCGGTCGTGGTCGCGCCGACGGTGGTCGCCCAGGTCGGCTGGGTCCCGCCCGACAAGCTATCCGCCGCCACTGCCGTCACCTGCTCGGCCCGGTTGTTCGGATCCAGAATCCGGTCGCCGACCTTGTGCTTCTTGCTTGCCGCCCACGGCGTCGTCGTGTTCTTGTCGAAGTACTTCGCTAAGCGTGGTTCGTTCCTCGATACCAATAGATCCACGAGACGCTTGCCCATTCGCAGATAGCTGTCGCGCTGCACGATCTGGAACTGGTACCAGAAGTTCCCTTCCGTGGTCGCGGAGCTCTGGTAGGTGAGGTAATCGTTGCTAACCACCGAAATCCCCTGCTGCGCCTGGGCGAGGGCGCTCGCGTACGCGGCGGCTCCATTCGCTTCCGCGACATGGAGGTAATAGCGTGCCTTGAGGAGGTGCGCGAGCTGCAACCACTTGGTCTTGCTGCCGCCATACACCAGATCGTTGGAACCGGGACCGGTTCCGGTCGATCCGTTGAGGGCCTTGATGCCATCGTCCAGCACCGTTTGCAGCGCGGCGTAGACGCTCAGCTGGTTGTCATAATGCGGCGTCGGGTGGTTCAGTGGATCGATGGCTTCGGAATAGGGGACGTCGCCCCAGAGGTCGGCCGCCGTACCGATCATATACGCTTCGATTACCTTGGCGACCCCGAGATAGATGCTGTCGGGAACCGTGGCGGCCAGCGCCTTTTGCTGGATGTTGCGCAGGTCAGTGAGTCCGCCTCCGGTGTAGACGCGATCGAACGACCCGGCGAAGACCGAGGCGTCGACGACGTACGTCCCGATTGCCTGGTACTGCCGGTCGGTTCCGGCACACTGCTGCGTGTACATGCACGCGGCCCGGGCCAGCTCCCCCGTCAACTGACCGGTCAGCGAAGTCTGGGTCGCGACGAACAACTGATCGATAGTGGCATTGGCTGGCGTCGGATTGTTCGGATCACCGCTGAGGCTCGATCCAGTCAGGTAATCATTGCACCCGACGGACGCGAGGGCCAGCAGCGCACCGAGCCCGAGCCGCAAGAATGAGCTACGCATGGTTGTGGTCCCCTTGAGCTAGCGATTGAGAACGAGCGTGAACACGAACGACCGGGTTTGCGGGTGATTGAAGTAATCGCTCCCGCGGTAGCCGATCTCGGCCCCTTCCAGGGTCGACTCGGGATCGATGCCGGTGTACTTCGTCCAGGTCACCAGGTTACGGCCGGACACGCGGACGTCGATGCTGTTGAAGCCGAGGGTGTTGCGCACCCAGTCGTTGTCGACTGTGTAGCCGAGCGAGATTTCGCGCAGCTTCACCCAACCGGCGCCTTCCACGAACTGCGAGGATGGACCGTTGAACCCGCTCCCCTCGGCCTGGAACCAGGTGTTCTGGTCGAGCACCACGGGGACGCCCAGACCGGGACCGCCGAACGTGTACTGCGTGTAGTAGTCTTTCCCGAACGTGCGCGTCTGACCACGAATCTCGGTGTCCTTGTGCGTGCCGAATTGGTAGAGCGCGCCCTTCGTCCCATTCCATTTCTGGCCACCGTGCGAGACATCGAGCAAACCCGAGATCTGCCACTTCTTGTAGGTGAACGCTGTCCGCACGCTGCCGGTCCAATCCGGGTGGGGATCGCCGATGACGCGGTTGGTCACGTCCGTCCGCGGGTAACCGTCGGCGGCCAGATAGACCGCGCCCTTGGGAGCGCTGCCACACTGCGCGTCAATATTTCCCTCCGTCGGATCGACGATGCCCAGGCCGCAGCGGATGAAGTCGGTGCCGTAGATCACGCCCACCTGCGAGCCCGCCACGGCAGCGGCGGTCGAGCCCGTGAACCCGCCTGGCAGGAAGACGAACTCGGCGCCCTTCAACGCCACCACGCGATTACGGTTCCTGGCCCATTGCACCCCGATTTCCCAGGACCCGTCCCGCACCTGAAGCGGACGCACGTTGAGGGAGAGCTCTTCCCCGATGTTCGTGATCGTGCCGCCGTTTTGCGCCTGCGAGGAGAACCCGGTGCTCGGAGGCACCGGGACTTGGAAGATCACGTCGGTCGATTTGTCGTTGTAGTACGTGACGTGCACATCCGCCCGGTCTCTGAACAACCCGAGATCCACCCCACCTTCGTATTCCCGGGTGCGCTCGGGCGCGATCAACGGCTGCGGCGCCACGCCACCGGTGTACAGGGCGCCTTTGCCGCCCTGCGTTGGGCTCAGGCTTGGGCCCCACCCACCGTCCCCGAGATTGTCGGTGCTCAGCGTGGCGACCGTCTGGTAAGGCTCCGGCTCTTGTCCGGTCTGCCCGTACGCCCCGCGGAGTTTCCCATAGCTCAACCACGAAGGCCGGCTCTCTCCCATGGCGGTGGTGAAGTCCCAGGCGGCGCTCGCCTTGGGGAACCAGTGGCGGCGGTTCGAGCTGCCGAACGTCGACGAGCCGTCGTTGCGGAGAGCCCCGGTGAGGTACAGTTGCTGCTTCAAGTCCACGGTGAGCTGGCCGAAGAACGAGGTCGTATGTACGCGCGTCTCGAGGTCGCTCGGCGTCGAGCGATCCACCGTGTTAGCCAGCTTGAAGGGCGACGGCGCGATCAGGTTGTTCCCGGTCACGTAAATCTGATGGAACGTGCGGCTGTTCAATCCTTCGCCCAGGGTGAAGGTCCCGGAGACGTCGGGATTCAACGTATAGTTGGCCGTGGCGACAAGAGACTGGTCGATCTGCAGGCGCTTGAAGTCCACGCTGATGACTTGCCCGCCGGGGAAACTCGAGCTCGACTGGGCCAGCGCCTCGAGCCGCTCGTCGGCCGAGTAGTCCAGGCCCACGATGCCATCGACCTTGAGCCAGCTGACCGGCAGGTAGCTGCCGTTCACGTTGCCGAACGTATGGCCGGTCCGCCCCGCCGCCTCGTCCTGGTTCAGGACGAAGAAGGGGTTGTCGTACCCGCGGGTCGCGGTCTGCGATTTGGGCGCCGGTTCGGGATAGCGGTAGGAGCGGTGCAACCCGGTGGTCGAGTCGATGTAGTTCTGGTCGTCGAACTCGGGGGGCGTCCGCAACGAGCCGAGCAGCAGTCCGCTGATGTTCGAGCCCTTCTGAATGAAGGCCCCGCGCGTGTCGGCGTAGGCGATGTTGCCGCCGATCGTGAGGTTGTCACGCACGCGGTGCGAGCCCTTCATCCGAACGGTCGCGCGCTGATAGTGATTGTTGGGCCCCACCATGTCCCCCCGGTTGTACATGCCTTCGCCGGAGAGGTAGAAGAGCGTGCGATCGTTGCCGCCCGAGACCGTCAGGTTGTTCTCTGTGACGTAGCCGCTCTGGAACAGGTCGCCGAAGTGATCGTACACCGGCGTGCCCGCCGCCAGCTGCGGACCCCAACTTCCCGAGGGCAGTCGACACCCGACGCCACCGCACACGGCTGCGGTGCCGTTGGTCCCTTGTCCGAAGCTCGTCTGCAGCGGCACCCCGTGAGTGACGTTGTCGATCGAGAACGAGCTTCTGAGCGAGTAGCGCGTGGGACCGGGCTGGCCGCTCTTGGTCGTGATGAGCCAGACACCCTGACCGGCGCGCGCGCCATAGATGGCGCCGCTCGCGGCGCCCATGAGAATGTCCGACGTCGCGACGTCGTTCGGATTCAGATCCGACGCGCGATTGGGCGCCACCGTGCTGCCGAGATAGCCGCCCGTCGCCTCGGTGGAATTGTCGAGCGGTACGCCGTCGACCACGATCAAGGGCTGACCTGTGCCGTTGAGCGTCCGTTCGCCGCGGATCCGAATGATCGCCGATGACCCCGGATCGCCCGCCTGCGACTGCACCTCGACGTTGGGCGCTTTCCCCGCTAGGGCCGCCACGATGTTCATCTCGTTACTGCGCTGGATGAGCGTCGAGTCCACGCTGTTCCGGACGCTGCCGAGCTTCTCGGCCGCGGACACGGTACCCGCACCGGTTACGACCACTTCGCCGAGCTGCAGGGGATTGGCGGCGAGCGTGAAGTCGTGCGTCACGCCGCCCGGGGTCAGTGTGATCTGCACGGTCATCGGTTTGTACCCGAGCCGCCGCGCCGTGACCGCGACGGCCTGACCCGAGACGCGCGCCCCCGGAATGACGATCGTGTAGCGACCGTCGTCTTTGGTGAAGGCGCCCACTCCCAGCGTGGGAATCGAGACTTCGGCCTGGCCGAGCGGCAGTCCCGCGTCGCTCGTCACGGCGCCGGAGATCGTGACCGGCTGCTGTGCGGCCAGCAGGGACGGCAGCCAAGCGAGGCCCGTACATGTGAGGAACCGACGAACGGAATGCAACATGCACCCTCCTTGCGTTGACGGAACGATGGAGGTGAACCGGGCCCACGTGGGCACCGGCATGAAAACGCCCGGCGCCGTCTCGCGCCAGGACGTACTGCTCTCGGTTGCTCTTCGTATTCAACTACGCGCGCGTCGCCCGACGGCAGGACGAGCGAACGCACACGTCGACGGCTGACGCGGAGGGCGCCGCGGTGCGGCGCCCCGGCCGTTCTACACAGCTAGATTTGATATAATGCGCGCCCGGGAAGGCCGCCAGGGTGTGGGTCGCTGGTCGCTTTCGGACGCCCTCGAACCGCGAGGCCTCTATGAAGGCTTTCCCCACGTCGTTGGTCGTCGCCCTGGTGGCGTGCGGCCCCGCTGTCAAACACGACGTCACGGCCCGCCAGCCCTCCGGCACGTTCCTCATCACCGCCGAGCAGATTGAGAAGACAGGAGCGCGCACCGCGTGGCAAGTGCTCAAGCAGAGCGC
>Ga0137379_10001365_pt1 | contig 22257 bp, 21 predicted proteins | sample SagtaG_18_FD_104812 | JGI IMG/M metagenome (GOLD analysis project Ga0137379, IMG submission 104812) | Vadose zone soil microbial communities from Sagehorn Ranch, Mendocino, California, USA - Sage2_L_80_16 metaG | ecosystem: Environmental > Terrestrial > Soil > Vadose zone | place: USA...
CATTAACGCGGACGGTTCCTTCACCGATGATGGCGGCTTGCGGATCAGGGGCGGACCATACATTCTTGCGGAGGATAGTCGGCGTCGTGTTTATGCGGGTGAACTCGAAGTGCGCCCACCTTTTAGCCGAGGCCATTCACGCCACCGAGAACGCGCCGAGGTGCCCAGTCAACGCCAGGAGCAACACGGCAACCGCTTCGATCGGCAGGCGGTATTTTGGCAACGATTCCTCTGGATGGCGCCGCACACGCCAGTGGATCCACAACACAAACCGGATCAGCACACTCGATGCACAGCCCTGAACGAGGTGCATCAGCAGATTCCCTTTGAGCCTTCGCCCGACGAGCGCCCATTGCCACGCGGCAAAACCGGAAGCGACGACCGGCACAGTCGAGACCGCCGCGAGCAGGAGATTGAAATACGCCGCCGCGGCCAGCGTCGGCAGAACTTGAGCACGCGCGAGACCGCGGCCACGTCCATGTTGACGGTCCGGTTGCCCGTGTTGGGCCTTTCGCTGAAAGTGCTCTCGAGTAAGACCGGCGCACTTAAGCCATTCTGACTGGTTCGTTGCGGAACCTGACTGCCGCAACGGCACTGACGGCCACGAACAGCGCAAGCACGGAGAGCTGCGCGAGGACAAATGGTGACTCAGATTGCGTCGGCGCCAGCGCTTTTAAGGTCGGCACCTTCTGGAAGAGCTGCACAACGAGGACGAAGACATTGAGATAGAGGGCCACCATTGCGGTGATGACATAGACGCGACCCCAAGCGCCGCTGAGGTGACGGGCATAGTGCGCGATGATCGCCACCGCCAGTACCAGCAGCGAGATGACGCCGACCACATGGGACGGCAACACGTGATCGAACGGGAAGCCGAACCCGGTCACACTCGTCGCCACGGTGCTCGCGAGAAACAGGGCTGTCCATCGCTCGAGGCGCTTTCGGGTGAGCAGCCCGCACAGGACGATGAACCCCGAACCGATCCCGACTACGCTCAGCACGACGTGCACGATGGTGAACGTTCGCAGGCTGAAGATCACAACACGCCTCCCCCTCACACGTTGTTCGTTCGATCGCGGGCTTCCGTCAGTTCAGCCACATGACCGGTGTTGAGTGAAACGAATGGAGTCGCGCGGCGAGGGCTCGCGCGACTGACCGGCCGCGGCTAATAGGCGTAAGCCTTCAGAAATTCAAACACGACCACTCCGGTCACCGACACCACGCGATGGTCGAACCCTACGTGAGAGACGGCAGATCGACCGGAGCAGGACGCGGTCCAAGGATGCGAACGAGCGCGTCCTCTCCAACGGTCTCATTCGTCAGCAAGGCTGCGGCTAAGGCGTCGAGCTTTACGCGTGCAGCACTCAGGACTTGGCGGGCGGCCTCCTGACGTTCGGCCATCAGGTGTTCCACCTCTTGATCGATTCGCGCCGCGGTCGCGTCGCTGTACTCGCGCCCCTGCGCCAGCTGATACCCGAGAAACGGCTGCTCGTCGCCCGCCTGAAGCGCCACCGGGCCCAGTGTGCCCATGCCCCACTGCGTGATCATGCGTCTCACGAGTCGTGTGGCTTGCACCAAGTCGTTCTCTGCGCCCGTGGTGATGTCGCCGATGGCCAGCGCCTCAGACTCTCGGCCGCCGAGCATCACGTCAATGCGCGCGAGGAGGTCGCTCCGACTGTAGTTGTACCGTTCTTCGGTCGGCAATTGCTCCGTGACTCCGAGCGCCCGTCCGTGCGGCACGATTGTGACTTTCCGTACCGGGTCTGCCGCGAGCGTCATCCACGCCACCACCGCCTGTCCACTCTCGTGATAGGCCACGACCCGGCGATCGCGCGGTGTCAGGACGGTCGTCCGCTCGGCGCCGAGGACGATCTTGTCCCACGCTTGCTCGAAATCCTGCATCGTCACCTCGATGCGACCATGACGGGCGGCGTCCAGCGCCGCTTCATTACACAGGTTCGCGAGATCCGCGCCGCTCAGTCCGGTCGCGGTCCGCGCGAGTCGCTCGAGATCGACATCCTTCGCCAAGTGCAGATGCCGCGTGTGAATGCGCAGGATGCCTTCCCGGCCGCGCCAGTCCGGCAGCGGCACGACGACCTGTCGATCGAATCGACCGGGACGGAGGAGCGCGGGGTCGAGCACGTCCGGACGATTCGTCGCCGCGAGCAGAATCACCTGCTGGCGGTCGTCAAACCCATCCATCTCGACGAGCAACTGGTTGAGCGTCTGCTCGCGCTCGTCGTTGGTCGCGCCCACGCCCGCGCCGCGCCGACGGCCCACGGCATCGAGCTCGTCGATGAACACAATCGACGGTTCCGTCGCCTTCGCCTGGACGAACAGATCTCGCACGCGGCTCGCACCCACGCCGACGAACATCTCCACGAACTCCGAGCCGCTGATGCTGAAGAACGGTACGCCGGCCTCGCCGGCGACGGCGCGGGCCAGGAGCGTCTTCCCGGTTCCTGGGGGTCCGACCAGCAACACCCCACGAGGAATGCGGGCACCGATCTCGAGGTACTTGCCTGGGTGGCGCAGGAAGTCGACGACTTCCGTGAGATCCGCCTTCGCTTCATCGGCGCCGGCCACATCCGCAAATGTGATCTTCGGTCGATCTTCCGCATAGCGGCGCGCCCTGTTGCCGCCGAATCCGAACATGCCCCTCTGCGTGCGTGCCGCCTGCCGGCCCATCCAGCCGAGCAGCAGCACCAATAACAGCACGGGTAGGCCGTTGGTCAGCAGAATGGCGAACCAAGGCGGCGATGGCGTCGCGACATCGACCACGACCCGGTGCGCCTCGAGCAGCGGCATGAGCGACGGGTCGCCGACGACACTGGGAAACGTCGTGTGGAAGGCCGAATAGGATGGCGCGGGCGGTATCTCGCCGGCCTTCTTCTCTCCGGTCGTGTTCGTCGGCTCCGTCTTCGCGGGCTCTGGCCACGTGATCGCGTGGACGAAGGTGCCGCCGATCTGTTCTCCGACAATCCGCACTTGCGGCACGTTCCCGGCCGTAACCTGGGCCACGAACGCGCTGTACGGAAGCGTCACTTCTGACGTTTGCCTCGGAAAGAGCGACCAAAGGTTCCACGCCATCAACAGGAAGAAAACAATCCACGACAGTGGACTGACACGATACGGACCGGGCAACGGTCCCTGCGGCGGCTTCGGGCGCACCGTCCTTGGAGGGAGCGACTTGACGCTCTCGGGAGGTAGAGGCGGATCGTTGCTGACTGACGTGTCCACCATCAGCTGCCACGCTACCACGACGCCGGAAGGCCGATTCTCGTGAGTTCTCTGAAGCGAGCCACTCGATCGGTCGCCCGTGCGCGAAGGAATGTCGCGCGCAACAGCGACCATGTCGACGACACTTGCACGCTCATCATGTGCGCTCCGTCAGCGGGGTGGCGGGATGTGCTGTCACCGCAGGGACGATCCGGTAGTCCGCGCGGTAGACCAGATTGTGCAGGTCGCTAGACGCGATGGCCCGGAGTATGGACAGCTGGGCCGCCGCATCCTCGTCGCTGAACACGTTCAGCGGCCAGTCGTGCACAGTCGTCCCTCGAAGATGGGGGTGGTGGAAGCCGGCTCCGAAATAGGCTTGAAGCACGATTGGCTGGACCCCGGCCGCCCGCTGTTCGGGCCAGCTCAGAGCCCAGGATGCGTTCAGTCCTCCATCCGCTGTGCGTCGTAGTCCCGTCTCAGTGAGTTGCCCAGTGTTGAGCAGCAAGCTCGTGTTCATTTCGGTCAGAACCTGGAGGGCGACAGGAGCTAGCAGTTGCACTTCCTGCTCGAAATGGGCTTCCTTGTCCTTTCGACTGGCGGAGCCGCCGTGTGTACCGTCTCGAAGATCCTCAAAATGGCGGATGAGGCTGGTGATATAGGCGGGTATCGCGCTTTCTGGCATGGCCTACCTCCTACGAAGAATCGGTCAGTGCTCTACACGTGCACGGTATATCGATTTCTCGTGACCACTCCCCGTCAGTCGCGTGCGCCACCGCGCGGATTGGTTAGATTCAGGGGATGCCAAGGGCTGAGACAGGTGCACAAGATACCATATGATTTCCAAATATCAACTGGTATTTAATGGCCCTGGTGAGAGGAGGTGATGGCAGCGTCCGGCTGAGGCAAACCGCCGACGCTCAGCGCCGTGTGAGCAGCTTCAGCATGCTGTCGATGACCCGGCCCGCCCTGCTCGGTACGCCGGGCCTACTCGGAGGGCGCTGCAGGCTGAGGCCATGGGCCAGGGCGGTCATGGAGCCGGCAAGGTCGAGCGGATCCATCGGAAGCGGTATCGACGCCGCCTTGAAATAGCGCTCGAGAATCCTCGCCAGGATACGAGTCTGTTGTTCCTGCAGGGCGTAGTACCGTTTCGCGAAGGCCGGGCTCCTGCGGGCCTGGAGCTGGAGCTCGGTCATGAGCAGCGGGCAGTCCCTGTCGGCATGCATGGTCTCCAGCCAGCCCGTCACCGCTGCAGAAAGCTTGTTCGGATCCAGGCTGACGATCCGCTCCAGTTCCGCCATGTCCCGTGCCATGTAGAGTCGAAGCAGCTCGAGAAAGACCGCTTCCTTGCTTTCGAAGTTGGAATAGATCGCACCCTTCGAATAGCCCGCCTCTGACGTGATCAGCTCGATCGAGGCGCCGCCATAGCCATGGCGGGCGAAGATCTCCTCGGCAGCAGCGAGCAGTCGCTCCCGGGTCACCGCCTGCTGCTGCGCACGGGTCAAACGTACAGGTCGCACAAGTCCCCTCTCGAACGTCCGTCGTCCTTAGATGACGGAGTTATCTGAATACCAATTGGAATCCAAATATCAGGAGAGTTTGCCACATGTCGATGTCGTCTTCACCCTCATCCGTCATGACCACTCAGTCGCGGCGGGCACGTAGCATTTTGGTTCGACGGGGTCTTGCGCTCGCGGGAGACCCGCGATCAGAACTGAGCGCAGCCCCGAGAAGTCCGTTGGAACACCGGCTGCATTGCCGAGAGCTCGGCGCGAGAGAGCGCATCCGCCACGGCCGGAGAGGAATTCACGGCCGGCCGGATGCCAGCGAGCCCACGTCGCGGCCGACGATGCGTCGCGTGCAGGTATCTGACCCGGGATAATCCCGCATCGGGACATCACACGTGTCGCGCGCTGGGATTGGATCCGCTGGATAGGCTCAACCAGAAACCGTGACACGCGCACGATCCGGATAGAAAAGACGCTTTCGAAACTCAGATCAGGAAAGCGGGCAGCCTGCTGCTTCAACCGCAGTCAATGCACCGATTCGTCGATGTCCGGCAACGGCGTGCTTCTCGAACCAACGCCCGATATAGGAGAGTCCGACCGGCGGAAGAAAAGATCGAGAAGAATCTGATGCATTCGATGCTTGCCGTCCTTGTTCGCATTTCGTTCCGATAAACGCCGCAGCCGGCCGACGGTTTCGCTGTGCTTGATGATCACGAGTCGCAACGCGCGCGTCGATGCGCTCGTGGCGTGGTCACATGCGAACCATGACACGGTTCGTCGGGCACGAGCATTCAGGGACGTCCCGCGGCAATCGACGCAGGACGAGGCTGACTGATTCATCCGCAGATCGACTTCCTCTCGGCGCGTTCAGAAGTTGGAACGGACTAGCGGCGTGCGCACTCGCGCAAAATCCTCGAACTTCTTGAATAGACCCGTTTTCTGGAGCGATCCGCAGGAATGCTGCGCGAACTTCTGCGCGTTGGGCGGCGACGCCTGCGGCGTCACGACGGGCTGTGGGGGCGCACGGAGTCTACTGTCATGGGTGGCGAATTGGGTTGGCCCTGAGTTACGAGTCGCGAGCCTACGTGCCGTCACCAGGTGGCCGGGGATGCGCGATGCGAAGCGACGTGTTTCCACGGGACGTCTGGGAAGAATTGCGCGCTCCGTAACTGCCCGTAGTTCCCGTTGTAGTTACGTGAGGCCGTTTTTGCAATTCTGCGCAGCGGAGACGCGCGAATTTCTTAAGAGCCTGTAACAAAACCGGTGCGGTGGCCTGCGCCGATGCCTGCCGCGAGGCGCGGCGGCCGTGTCTGCCGAGCGCGTGAAGGCGGGAACCTCTGGGCGCCGTTGGTGTTCTGCGCTAGGATTGCCGCGATCAGGGTGGGCCATTAGCTGCCAGGGTGCAGCGCAGCCTACTCCAATACCAGTTAGCCCGGCACGAACGAGGAGCGCCACGTGACAGCCGATGACGTCGCTAAGATTGCAGGAGCCCTGGCATGGCCGTTCACTGGGCTTATAGCGGTGTTGCTAGTCTACAAACCATTGCGTATCCTCCTGAAACGTCTATCTGAAACGTTGACACTTAAGAGTCTGAAGGTTAAGCATTTGGTTTCGAGTCTGAGCTGACACCAGAGTATGCCAGGACTGTATTGCATGGACTCCTCGATGACATCACCGAGTCCACAAACGCTCTGACACCAGTGGAGATTGAAATCTTTGATCGAATCCTCGCGGCAAAGGGAACGAAGACTCTAGCTGAACTGGTGCCGGGCTTTACTCGAGAGGATTCATCATCCGGCAACCATCTACGCCTCAGACATCTTCGAGACCAGAAGCTCATCATTCCTCGCGAGCGGGGGCGATGGAAACCGGAAAAGCATCCCGTGGTAACCCGATATGGCGAGCTTGTCAATCAACTCCGTTCCAAGAGCGCCGATAAGGTCCAGGAGTTCAAACGTGAAGCAGCGGGCTAACCGCATGATGGAGCCGACGCCGCGCCCTGGCGGAATCGATGCAGCGCAGGTCCCGGCTCACCGGAGAGGTCACCCGCGACAAAGGCCGATCTGACGTTCGATTGCTTTGGCAGCAACACTAATCGTAATCGCGCTTTCGAGGTTTTGTTGCACGCTCTAAGGAATTTGGCTCACCAGCCTGGACGATTTCCGACCCTGGCTCATCCATGATTCGGCATGAAGGACTCACGTCCCAGGCCCTGCGCCAGTCCGTTAAGCAATTACGTGAACGAGGGCACGTTCAGTACACACACATTCGCCGACGTAAATCGGACCGCGCCGTAGGCGCCATCCTCGCGGCCCGACCAGGTGACGTCTCTGCACGCCACAAATCAGCCGCCAGGTGCTCCGTCATTTCTCCTCCAACCGCGCGAGGGCGAATGCTACCCTGTCCGGAGGAGTCAAACCCATGCACGCGGCAGTCAAGCGACATGTCCGGGGCACCGGGATCGGCCTGCTCGTGGCGATCTCGCTCACACTTCCGTCTGCGATTGGCGCAGCCCCCGCGCCGGTGACGGCCCGTGATTCGCCTGCTGTGGCGCATGCATCGGTCCGGGGCGCGCTCGACGCCGACAAGGCGGCCGCCTTCGATTGGCTTGACCGAAACGCCGACGCGATGAAGGCGCTCGGCATGGAACTCTGGAGGACACCCGAGTTGTCGTTCCGGGAGTTCAAATCGAGTCGGGCGCTGATTCGGTACCTGGGCAGCAACGGATTCGCCGTCACGGCGAATGCGGCGGGCCTGCCGACCGCGTTCGTCGCGAGCTCCGGCAGCGGGAAACCGGTCGTCGCCTTCTGGACGGAAGAGGACGCGCTAGCCGGTATGTCGCAGAAAGCCGTGCCCGCGCGCGAGCCGGTTGTTCCGGGAGGGCCAGGTCACGCCTGTTGGCACAATCTGATCGGCCCGAGCACAGCGGCCGCTGCTGTAGCGGTTGCACAGTTCCTTCAGCGCACGGGTGCCACCGGCACCATCCGCGTCTACGGAACGCCAGCCGAAGAGACCGGCGGCGGCAAAGACTTCATGCTCGACGCGGGCATGTTCAAGGACGTCGACGTCCTGCTTGGCTGGCATCCTTCCACCAACACGCGGACCGAGTTCGAGTACAGCAAGGCGATGGCCGAGATGCACTTTCATTTCAAGGGTGTCGCCTCGCATGCGTCCGTGTCGCCCGATCAAGGCCGGAGTGCGCTGCATGCAGTCGAATTGATGAATGCGGGCGTCAACTCCCTCCGCGAACAGCTGAAGGAGGATGCGCGCGTGCAGTACGTCATCTCAAACGGCGGCGGCGAGCCCAACGTAATTCCGGCGGATGCCGAGTCATGGTATATCGTTCGCGCAAACAAGCATGACGAAGTGACGGAGATCGTTCAGTGGATTTCCGAAATCGCGAGAGGGGCGGCCATGATGACGCGGACACAGGTTGATGTGCGCGTCGACAACGATCAGCCGGAGGTTATGCCCAATCGGCCGCTCGCGGAAGTGCTCGATCGGAATCTGCATATGGTCGGCGCTCCCATCTTTCGCGAAGAGGACAAGACATTCGCCCGCAGGCTGCTGGAGGGCACAGGTTGGGAACCCCGGCCGACGAGCCCTGACGTTGTTACGCTGCCGCAGGAGGCGACGCAGGAGGCGTACTCGACCGATCTCGGAAACGCGAGTTGGACGATTCCGACGGAACGCTTCGCTGTGGCGACCTCGCCATACCTGCTGGCGCCCCACAGTTGGCAAGCGACGGTGAACGCGGCCACGGCTGGCTTAGAGGCGATCCCAATTGCGGCGAAGGTGCTCGCGGCAACAGCGATCGATTTATTCAGGAGTCCTGCCGCGATCGACGCGGCGAAGAAAGACTTAACCAATCGGACGAGCGGTCGCGCATACAAGTTGCTGACGCCGTCGAATAGGAAGCCGCCGGTTTATCACGAAGGCTCGCCCGATTAGCCGTCGCACTCGGGCGAAGTGTTGCCGGATTAAGCACTAGAGCCCTTGGTGGCACCTCGCCGCGGTCGCCGGACCGCCCTGACCTTGCCGCTTTTTCCGCCTCCGCAGAAGAACTGATCGCCGCCATCGGACTCAAGGCCAGACACGCCGACTCCAGGCGGCATCTCGAGCCTGTTCAGCACCTCTCCCGTTCGAGAATCGACTCGTCTCACATCGCTCCCGTCACCTTCCCAGGTGCCGTGCCAGAGTTCTCCCTCGACCCAGGTGACCCCGGTGACGAAGCGGTTGGACACGATCGTGTGAAGGATTGCCCCGGTGTCGGGATCGACCTGATAGATCTTCCGATTCCGATACTGTCCGACCCAGAGCGTCCCTTCGGCCCACGCGAGCCCCGAGTCACCCCCGCCGCCGGGCGCGGGGATCGTGGCGAGCACCCGACCGTTCTTCGGATCGATCTTCTGGATACGATTCTCGGCGATCTGAAACAAGTGTTGGCCGTCGAAGGCCGTTCCCGCATGCGCGGCGACATCGATCGAACGCAGTGTTTTCCCGCTTGAAGGATCGAAGGCATGCAGCTTATCTCCAGACGCAAACCAGACGCGCTGACCGTCATAGGTGACGCCATTCACTCTGTCGACACCCGGAAAGGGTCCATACTCACGGATGATTTCGGCGGTTGATCGTTTCATGCTTCCACCCTAATCAATCGGTAGTGGAGCGGGGAGTAACAATGTCGTCGTGAATCCCGGCACGGGCGGGGTCATCCAGCGCCGCGCTCGCGCGCGGCCGAACGACCCGACCTTGCCTGCTGCCGCAAGCGAGTCGAGTGCCCGCTGCACTGTACGCTGGCTCGCTCCAAGCGCAAGCGCCAGCGCCGAACTAGACCATGACTCACCGTCGGCCAGGAGGGCCAGCACTGCGGCATTTTCCCCGTCTACAGGCGGCGCCAGCACAACGACATCGCGTGCGCGGCGCGGCGCAAGTGAAAAACCTCGCGTCGTCGCGCGGATGCTGGCCAGCGTCCGAAGTACCCTGCGAAGGCGTCCGATTTCGACTCGCAACCGCGCGCGATGCGATTCATCGGCGAGCCTCGCTCCGAATGCCCGCGCAAGTAGTAGATCCCTCGGTACGTCTCCGGGCCACGCTTCGCCCAGTGCTCGCACGAGCGCGAACAACACTGGACGTGTTGCGAGCGAAACGACTATGCGTGAGTCGCGCACTACATGACGACACGCGTCGACGACTAGCGCCTTCGACGCCAACAACGCTTCGACCTCTTCGAGCAGCAGGGATCGCTTTTCGCCGCGCGCAATCAGGCACGCCGCGGGAGTGTTCAGCACGAGAGATGCGCGTTCGACCTCCGCCGCCAGCGCGGGGATGCCTGCCTGGCGCGCGGCGTGCTCTGCCCGAACGAGCGCAGCGCGCGCCGCTTTCGTCCGGAGGCGTCGCATTGCAATGCCTGCACCCACGAGCTCGTGAGCGGTCCTCAACGCGGGCGGGAATGGCGTCGGGTCGAGCCCAGCGAGCACACGCTCCGCCTCGTCCAGACGTCCGATCAGGAGGAGGCGCCGGACCTCAAGATACCGCGCATACGCAGCGTTTAACCGGTCGCCATGCTCTTCGAGAGTCGCCCGCGCTGCGTCGAGTGCTCTCACAGACCAGCCCAAGTCGCGCGAGACGAGCGCGATCTCTGCCTCGGCGACGACGCACCTCGCGCGAGCCACGGCCTCATTCGGACCGAAGGCACGGGCCGCACGTCGCAGGAGCGCCTTCGCTCGAACGAGATCGCCGAGCTGCGCCATCGCGAGGCCCCGCAGCGCGAGCGCCGGCGCGTCGTCGCGCAGGGCGACCCGCTTCAAGGCGCCGAGGGGATCACCCGCTGCGAGTGCACGCGCCGCGGCCGTGATCAGCGAGTCCATCGGAATCCCGCCACACTTGTCACTCCCCTCGCTCCGAAACCCTCCGCTAGAGTCTATCTCGTGACCACAACGGGACTCACGTTGCACGAAGTCGATGACCGGGCAGCTCAACAAGAAAGGAAGAGACGATGAAGGCACAGAGAATCGAAGGAGCGATCGCCCTCGTGACGGGCGCCAACCGCGGCATCGGGCGAGCGCTAACGGAAGCGCTCCTCGCCCGAGGTGTGAGGAAGGTCTACGCGACGTCGCGCCATCCGGAGGCGTTGCGCGACCTCCGCGACAAACGACTCGTTGTGCTGCGGCTCGACGTCACGGACGCGGACCAGATCCGCGCGGCCGCAGACGCGGCTTCGGACGTCGAGCTCGTCTTCAACAATGCCGGCGTGGCGATTGCGGGAGGAATTGCGGATTCAAGAGTCCTCGACCAAGCCCGGCGCGAGATGGAGGTGAACTACTTCGGGCCTCTGCAGCTGCTCCAGCGCGTGGCGCCATCGCTGGCCAGGAACGGCGGCGGTGCCATCGTCAACATCGGCTCGGCAGCCGGCCTGACCAACGTCCCCTTTCTCCCGACCTACAGCGCGTCAAAGGCCGCGCTCCATTCCCTGACCCAGGCCGCGCGGATCCTCCTCGGGGCGCAGGGCACCTCGGTGTTCGGTGTCTACGCGGGCCCCGTGGACACCGATATGGTCCGCGAGCTGGCGCTGCCGAAGACCTCGGCGCGCGACGTGGCGTTCGCGATCCTCAACGGCATTGAGGCCGGGCAGGAGGACATCTTCCCGGACCCGTTCGCGGTGGATTTTGGCCGACAGTTCGAGTCCTCGCCGAAGGCCTCGGAACGGCAGATCGCCGCGATGACCGCGGCGATGCTCTCGGGCTCCGCGCCGTGAGCAGGATGTCGACCGCACCTGGGATGGCAGGGAACGCACGATCAAGGACACCCGAAGGAAGGAGAGAAGAGCAAGATGTGCCCCGCATGCATCGCAAGCACAGCAGTCATAGTCGCCGGAGCCGGATCCACGGGAGGAATTCTGGCGGTGTGCATTGGCAAGTTCAGAACATTTTTCAGAGGGAATCGTCTCGGTCTGTTCCAGAAAACAACGGAGAAATGAGATGGCAACAAGCAAAGAGAGAGACAAGGAACACGGGAAAGGGCATCTCGCGATGAACCGACCCCCGATCGTGTCGCAGCAGGAGTGGGAGGCGGCGCGCCAGCAGCTCCTCGTGAAGGAGAAGGCCTTGACCCGCTCCCGTGACGCGCTGGCCGCCGAACGCCGGCGAATGCCTTGGCTGGCTGTGGACAAGAAGTACGAGTTCGACGGACCCAAGGGCAAGGTAAGTCTGCTCGATTTGTTCGAGGGCCGCCGTCAGTTGATCGTCTATCGGGCCTTCTTCGAGCCCGGGGTGTTCGGCTGGCCCGAGCACGCCTGCCGCGGCTGCTCCTTGGGCGCCGATCAGGTCGCCCACCTGGCCCATCTGAACGCCCGCGACACCACCCTCGCCTACGCCTCACGCGCGCTGCAGGCGGACATCGCGCGCCTGAAGGCGCGGATGGGCTGGGAGATGCCCTGGTACACCATCACCGACGGCTTCGACGCGGACTTCGGCGTCGATGAATGGCACGGCCACAACGTGTTCTTCCGCGACGGCGAGCGAGTGTTCCGCACGTACTTCATCAACGCCCGCGGCGACGAGGCGATGGGGACCACCTGGAGCTACCTCGACATCACGCCGCACGGCCGTCAGGAGACTTGGGAGGATTCGCCAGAGGGTTACCCTCAAACCCCGCCGTACAAGTGGTGGAACTGGCACGACAACTACGACGCTGAGGCCTCGCCTGACCCGAAATGGGTCAAGGTATTGTCCGACGCTGGAGAGCCGCCTTCCGGAAGCGACGCAGAGGCGAAAGCGTGCTAAAGAAGGGCGATCACTTCGCCGCCTTCGAGCAGCCGGCTGTTTTCGCACAGGAGCTGTGCGAAGTGCGGGATCTCCGCGCGCTGCTCCTCCACCGCCATCAATGGGTCCGGATGCGGACGCGCGTGCAGAACGCGCGGCACGCGATCGCGTTGGCGTCGATGCGCGAGATTCCGGCGTCGCGCCGCCGCCAAGACGCGATCCGCATCGCGCTCGCGGCGTGCGGATCGCCTGGCGTCGAATTGAACTTCCCACCGCCAGGAAATCCCGTGTCAATCAGGAGCGACTGCTTGTCCGGCGTGACGAGGAGCGTCGACTGACCGCCTTCGACGTCGATGAAGTAGATGTCGAGCCTGCGCGCCGTCTGTGCGCTCCCGACCGCCACAGCCGCAGCGCAGAGGAGGCCGAAGACTGGATATTTCATGGATAGAGCGGTGCGGGAAGAATCTCGGCGGGCTGCTCGCCCGCCTCGAGCATGCGCGCGCGCAACCGCTCGCGCAGCCGCGCCGAGATCTCGCGCGTCTCGCGGCGCCCTGCGAGATTCACGAGCTGGTGCGGATCCGAATACAGATCGTAGAGCTGATATTCCGTGTACTGCGGCGCGGATTCGCGCGACTTGCCGTCCGGCACCGAGACGACATACGTCCACTGCGGCGTCCTTAGCGCCCGCCCGGTCATCGACTCGCTGATCTGGATGAAGACCTCGTCCGCGCGCGCCGCCGACTCGCCGCCTTCGACGATCGGGATCGCACTGCGCCCATGCATCGACGAGGGCGCCGGTACGCCCGCGGCCTCGAGCAGCGTCGGGGCGATGTCGACGTGGCTGATCAGGTCGTGGACCGTCCTCGAGCGGCTGAACCGCGGACCGCTGATGACGAGCGGAACGTGAACCGAGCTCTCGTGGCCGGACCGCTTGTACTCCTGGTTCCGCGTGCGGAAGTGGCACCCGTGATCGCTGACGAAGGCTACGATCGTGCGATCGGCAAGCTTCCGCGTTGACAACTCCTGCCGCAGCCGTCCGACGTTCTCGTCGACGCGCGCGATGCATCCATAGTAGTCGGGCAGCTGCGCCTGCCAGTCGCCCGGAAAGAACGAGAGGTCCTGCGGCACGAACGAATTGCGATATCGCTCCGCATATCCCTTCGGCGCGACGAAGCAGTTGCAGTCGTTCTGGAAGTGCGGCTCGAGGTACGAGATGACGAGAAAGAAGGGCTCGCGCGGCGGTTCACTCAGAAATTTGACGACGCGATCCGTGATGAAGTCGACGCGATACCGATCCTGAAAGCGGATCTCGCGTCCGGCCGAATCCCAGATGCTGCCTTCGTAGGGATGCGACGTCAGCTCGAGGACGTTGCAGCCTTCCCAGAAATCGTCGAAGCCTCCGCGGTACGGGAGCGGCACCGGACCGAGGGTCGCGGGGTTGTTGTGATCTTCGGGCGCGAGGTGCCACTTGCCGACGTAGTTCGCGGTGTAGCCCGCACCGCGCAGCACTTTCGCGATCGTGACGGCGTCGGTCGGCAACGGGATGCCGTTCTTCCAGACGCCAATCCGCGTGGCGTACTGGCCGGTGAAGAGGCACGCGCGTGACGGCGTGCAGACGGGCTGTGTGGTGATCGCGTTGGCGAAGTTCGTCCCCTCGCGCGCCATCGCGTCGAGGTTGGGGGTGATGCCGACGGGATTGCGCCCATTGGCGCCGAGGCAGTCCCACCGGAACTGGTCGGAGATGATCAGAATGATGTTCGGCCGCGGCTCCGGCGCCGCGCGCGGCGTCAGCAGCGGAGCGGCGGCGACGAGAGAAGAGTTCTTCAGGAAATCGCGCCGGGTAACTTCACTCTGCATCGGCGCAGCATACAACGGACCTCAGGGCCGCCGCGGGGATGGCGTGCCGAAAACGATCGCCTGCGTCGTTCGCCACTTCGGTCCCGGCAGATACAGCTCGAGGCCGAGTTCCTGCGGCGCCTGTGCGTCGTACTCGAAATCGTAGGTTTCACCGGTCGTGACCGTCAGGGACGCGGACCTCATCACTGCCTGCGACGGTGGCAGCTCGGCGCCGTCCTTCGCGATCGCGCGCCATTCGGCCGGCTTTCCCGCCTGCGTGAGCGATACGCGCATCGACGGAAAGCCCGGCGAGATCTGGATCAGCCGGAAGCGATATTTCCTTCCAGCCGGACGACGCAGGGGCCGCGGCTGTGGACTTCCGTTGATCAGCATCATCGCTCCGAACGGCTCGAAGTTCCCCACGCTGAATACGAATATCTTGTCGGTGCTCGGATCGAAGGACCCGCCCGGCGGCAGCACGAGCAGCGGCGAGCCCGTAGTGCTTGATCTTTCATACGGATCGCGGCAGCGAATTTCAGGGGATGCCGGTGCGCACGCGACTGGCGGCGAGCGGCGTCCGGCAGAGCATGACGCGGGGCGGCGCGCCTGGTGAGAACGCGCACATGGAGTCGTTCTTCCGCTCGCTCAAAGCCGATCTGATCCACGGCCGCACCTTTGAGACGGTCGCCGAGCTTCGACCGCTGCTCCGTCGCTACGTGCAGTACTACAACTACCGACGGCCTGCATTCGTCGCTGGGATACAAGTCGCCCGTTGACTATGAACGCGGAGCCGCGTAGAACTTCACGTGTCTACCGAACTGAGGGAAGATCCCTAGATTCCTGCTCGGGCGCGCTCCGCATCGTCGGCGCATGACGTTATGAGTTCGTTCTCAGATCCGATCGGTCTTCCAGATCGCGCGAATCGCTTCTTCGTCGCCGAGCCCGTCGGGTACCGCGGTGCTTGGCGAATTCGCGTAGTACCAGCGGCGATTATTGAGCGGCGACGTCTCCGTCCGGCTGCCCGGCATCTGGAGAAAGCCATTGGGATCCGTCTTCCTGAGCCAAGCCCAGGCATAGCGGAGCCAGGCGCTGCGATATTCCCTGGTTTGATTCGCAAACCAGCTGATTTCGTCGTATCCCCAGATCCAGTCGCCGCCTTGCCCGGCCTGTCCGGGCTGCCGACTGACGCCGTAGTTATCCAGCTCGACTAAGTACGGAACGTGGTCGCATGCCCATCCGCTGGCGGTTCGTCCGCCCTTGCTGTGGAGGACGATGCTGTCGCGGTGCCCCACTTCGAGCACGCCTTCCTGCGGACGATCCGGAACTTCCTTCACTCGCAACGGGAAGGCGTGAAAGTCGAGCAGGAGCTGACCGTCTCGCACCAAGCCGCCGCTCGGCACATGGGCGTTGCCCAGCACCATGCCGCGTCGCGCGTGCTTTTCGGCATACGCGCGCACGAGGCCGAACAGGCGCGCGTAGTGGTCCAGTTGGCGATCGTTGCGGTTCATGATCTCCATCTGGCCCCAGTGAAGGCCTTCGAAGCCCAGATCGATGTACGACGCCGCAAGGAAATAGAACCAGAGCTGAGTTTCAGTCTGGCTCACATCAGGCACGCCGCCGTTGGTGCCCCACGAGCGGGTGCGCTGAGGCAACGGGTACAGCATCGCATCGTAACGGAAATTTCTTTCTTCCGGCGGCAGTCCCAGGGCGATGAAAGCCCAGTCCGGCACGGGAACCTGCTCCACCTGCGTCGTGACAATCTCGAAGATGCACGCTTCGAGGATCATGTCGCGGTCGGCGGCGTGGACCTGCGGACGCTGCCGCCTCGCTCGCTCGAAGTTGTCGAGGAGCTTCGCCTCGCCGCCCCACAGACAGATGCTGCGGCCGATGTACTTGGCGCCGATGTGCCGGAGCATGCGGACGTTGTCGGCGAAGTCGCCTCGGCCGTTGAGCAGGCCTTCCATCGAAACAGCGCGCGACAGATAGTTCTGCAACACCTCGCGCGAGATGGTCCGGCTGAATTTGTAGCTGCGCCCGTGGGGCCACGGCCGCGGGCCGGCGAGGGCCTTGCTGCCGAGGGCGAGAGCTGAAATCGCGAGCGACGAAGTGAGGAATCGTCGTCTGTGCATATCGTGTAATGCCGGAGTGGGAATCGAACCCACACGGGGCTCTTGGCCCCTCAGGATTCTAAGCCGATCGTAGACACGGCTGTTCCCCGCGTCGCACTCAGCCGAGCTGTCGGGGAATGCAGCTTGTCCCGCATCCACGAGATCAGGACCTGGTGACAATTGATCGCAGAGCCAAGGCGACGGGCTTGCCCGCGCGTACTTTCCAGCCGGATTCCTGTCACCGTGTCTCAATTCCGTCTCAATGGATCGTGGTTCGAAACGCCTGGCTTCGAGCCGGTTGGCGTAAGTGCTTAATTATCTGTGGATTGCGAACTGGCTGGGAGGCAGGGAGTCCCTGCCGTGACCCCATGAAACCTCTAGAAACATTGGCGGTTTTGCATAACGTTTTTGGAACCAGCGATTTGCCGTCTCTCGGTCGTTTCGGCTGCTTTCGTCCGTTCGCTCCCGTTTTCGCGTTTTGCTGGCGCAATGACACCCAAAATGACTCTCGCTGCGAAGTTCTCCGGTACGAGCAGATCTTCCCCGCCCTGCAGGCGATGATCCGCCGCGGCCAAAGTGCTTCATCATCGCCAGGTCGGCTGCGGTGACGCTCGGCGCCAACACTCGGCTTTCGGAACCTTCCCGAACGCCTCGTCGGTCGGGGCGAACACCGTGTAGGGGCCGTGCCGCTTCAGCACGTCGACCAGCCCGGGCGCCCGCACCGCGGCGACGAGCGTCTTGAAGCTGCCGGCCGCGATCGCCAGGTCGACGAGGTCGCCTGGCGGCGCAGCCCCAATGATAGGATCACGCGCGCTGGGCCGCAGCGAAGCAGATTATGCGGCCGGCCTTGGCGGACGCAGCTCATTCAGAATTGTGCGATACACGCTCATGTAGAGATGTCATGAAGAACATGAGAGAGGCGCTCGGCCGCGTATCCAAAGTCAAGGCGACGATGCTTAAGGCTCACCTTGATTGGGCCGAAAAGCAGTTCGGTGATCTCAGCCGACTGTCTCCTCATGTCGACGCCGAGTGTGCTGACCTGCTGCGCGGGACACTCTCGACGGCCTGGGTTTCCTTCAGCAGTCTGATTCAGATCGACCGCGCAATCGCAGCAGTCGCCGGCGGTCCGCCGGAGAAGACTTTTCGCGAGCTGGGGCGGTACTCGGCCAGGACGAACCTCGGCGGCGTCTACAAGGGCTTCATTCGGGCAGAACCGCACCGCTTCTTCGCTCAAATGAGCGTGCTTCACAAACAGTTTCAGGATTTTGGGCAATCGCGGTACGAAGGGGGTGACGCGAGCGCGGGGAGGATCATCCTCGAAGGCTACAAAGAGTACTCGCCTGTTTATTGCGCGAGCGCCGCGGGTTACTTTGAAGAGGCGCTCAGAATGATGCACGCGCCAGGACCCATCGTCGTCGAGGAGACCTCATGCCAGTGTGGCGGCGATCCCCAATGCGTCTTCAAGATGACGTGGTAGCAAGCGGTTCCGCGTCCGACGCAGTGTCAGGGACGATTTCGGCAACTGGTTGCGGCTGGGCCTGGAGGCCCGCGAAAGGGAATGAAAATCGTGGGATTGGGCAGAATGTCGGTGCTGGGAGCGGCGAGATCGAGATTAGCCATGGAGCCATCGAGGCCGAGCAACTGTTTGATCCGGAGCGTGCGTGATTGACCGAATACTTGAGCGTCGTCGCGCTTACCCAAGAGCCGGCGATAGCTCGCGACCGTGAGTGATGCGAGAAGGCACGCTCTCCGCTCCCACGAGGAGAGACCGCCGGTGTATATTCGACCGGCCAGTAGGACACACCGGTCGGAATGGAGGTTACTTCAAATGACACTCATGCGATTTGTGAAGCCCGTCGGAGCCCTTGCGGCATTCGGGTTGATCGGGTTCGCGGCGTCGATGATTGCTCCGCGTGTGCAGGCCGATTCGAACTCTGAAGTGCAAATCGGTTTCGCCATCGCGCCTGTCCCGCTCAACATGACTGGCAAGAACCCCGCCCTGGTGGGAAAAGGCAGCTACATCGTCAACGCGAAGGGCGACTGCAACGGTTGCCACAACAGCCCCGACCTCGGCGGCGAATGGGCCCCCGGCCACAACCCGTACTTTGGGCAGCCGAAGGTGGTCAATGCTCAGGGCTACTTGGGCGGCGGCTCGCAGTTTGGCCCGTTTCCGGGAAAGGGGATCGGTGGCGTCGGCCCGCTGATCATCTACTCCCGGAACTTGACGCCGGACGCATCCGGGCTGCCGGAAGGCGGCCACACGTTCCAGGACTTTCTGACCATCATCAGGACCGGCCACGACTTTGATCTTGCGCATCCGGCCTGTCCGACCTTAGGGGTGATGGGTTGCATTGCTTCTCCTCCCTTCGACGCCAGTCTTCTTCAGGTCATGCCTTGGCCGGTCTACGCTCACATGTCCGACGACGACCTCCGGGCTGTCTATGAATACTTGAGCGCGATTCCCTGCATCTCGCATAAGGGAACCGTCGGCCTTCCGAGTAATCTGTACCAGACCTGTCCGTAACGCGAGGCCGGGCGCACCGGAAGCTGTCAATGACATCGAGACACTGAAGTTGAGTTAATCGCGGTAGCGACGTGATCGATGTGCGTCACCGTCGAGATCGCCGGTGGGTCGCGAGTCGGGTCGACCCATACGTCATCCGAGGTGACGATCGTCGTTCGAGGGGCATCCTGGGCCCTCGACTTGGTGCAGCGCGTGGACAATCTCTTCGTTGCTGCGGCCCTTGCGTGGCATCTGTGGCTCCTCTGGCCGGCGTCGCCGGCCCGTTTAGGAAGCCACAGATCGCTCGATTGTCATCTGTGCGCTGTACCGCTTTGCGGGTTTTGGGTCACGGCCGTCCGCCCACGTCAAACCCTGCGGTCGCTTATGCCACGTCCTTGTGGAACATGTTGCGCGAGGATCTCGTTGATCAGCGCCTGGTAGCCGTCGGTCACCATCAGCACGCCGCACACGATGACGACTTCCGCGTACACAGTGTTCCTGTCGATCGACCGTGACCCAGTTCTAGTCTCGAGCCACGGCGCCGTCCGTAGGCTGGCATCTCACTCTGACCGAAGCGCGATGATCGGATCGACGTGTGATGCACGTCGTGCGGGGACGTAGATTGCGAGGACCGTCAATCCACCGAAGATGAACACAGCCGCACCGATCGTCAGGAGATCGTACGGTCGCGTGTTGACGAGCATGCTCTTCAGCAAACGAGTCGACGCCAGTGCACCCATCAAACCCAACACGAGGCCGCTGGCGCACAGGACGACGCCGTCGCGCAGCATCAGACGGACCACCTGCCCGTCCTGAGCGCCAAGGGCGCGGCGGATGCCGATTTCACGAGTCCGCTGGGCGACCACCGTTGACACGACGGTATACACGCCGACCGCGGCGAGCACGAGGCCAATCACGGCAAACACGCTAAGAACCGTCGCGTAAAACCGAGGCTCGGCGACACTTCTCCCGAGAAGTTGATCGTAGGTCTGCACCTTCTCGGTGGGCTGGTGCGCGTCGACTTCGCGCAACCGGAGTCGCAAGATCCCGGCCAGTGCTGCGGCACTTCCGCGCGGAGACAGGATGACGTTGAAGAACGGCATCGGGTGTTGCAGAAACGGCACATAGACCATCGGTCCGCGTGAGAAGGATTCCTGCGTGTCTCCAACCACGCCAACGATCGTGGCAAGGCGTCGGACGTCGCCCCGGAGCGAGCCCGTGGTGTTCCAGACGGTCAGGCTGACCTGACGACCCAACACAGTGGGAAGCTTCAAGCGATCGCGGAGGGCCTCATTCACGATCGCCGCCACCGGCGCTCGCTCATCATCGGCCTCGGCAAACGTGCGGCCGTTGCGCAGCGGAATGCCCATCACGCCGAAATAGTTCGCGCTCACCGCGCGATACTGCACGTCAGGCGAGCGTGCCAGATCGGTTTCCGGTTGACCCGCGACGGATACGAATGCGTACTGGAGGTATCCGTCGAACGGAACAATGTTCGCGGCGGCGGCGGCGGCCACCGACGGATCGGCGCGCAGTTTCGTGAGGAGATCGCGATAGAAGCCGACCTTCACGGTCGGGTCCGCGTACTTGGCTTGACTCAACGAAAATCGCGCCGTCAGTTTCTTCGTCGGGTCGAAGCCCAGATGGTGCGGCGACTCGTCGATCAGGTGGCGCACGACCAGGCCAGCACCGACAAGCAGCGTGAGCGACAGCGCCAACTCGACGACCACCAGGACGCGACGCGATCGGATGGTCCCCACCGCGGCGCTAGGAACCTGTTTGAGCGCATCCACGATATTGATCCGTGATGCCTGAAACGCGGGTAAGACTCCCACACCGAGCCCGCTCGCAGCGGCAAGCGCGGCGGTCGATGCGAGGACGAATCCATTCAGATCGGCGCCGGTGATGAAGAGCCATGGCGGTGCGAGTGGCACGATCAACGCGAGCGCCCAGCGCGCCAGAACCAAGCCGAGGATCAAGCCGAGCACCAACAGGACGGCTGTTTCCGTTAACAATTGACGGGCGAGACGACTGGCGTTGGCTCCCAGCGCCATGCGCACGCTCAGCTCCCGACGCCTTCCCATGTCGCGCGCAAGCAACAAGCTGGCAACATTGCAACATGCGATGAGAAGCAACAGCAGCACGGCTCCAAAGAGCGTCAAGAACGAGGGTCGGTTACGGCCAAACACTCGATCACCAAGCGTGTCAACCGTCACACTCCACCCATCATTGGTGGCAGGGTACCGCTGCGCGAGCCCGGCGGAGATGACCTCGAGTTCGGCGCGAGCGCCTTCCAGCGTAGCGGTCGGCCGCAGGCGTCCGACCACCTGGGTCGTTTTGATATCGCGGCGACCAACGTTCGTCGCATGAAACCCGAGAGGCACCCAGCAGTCGTAGCGCTGATGGTACGGTTCCGTGAATCCCCTCGGCATGATCCCGATCACCGTCACGGGCGTGTCATCAAGCATGATCGACTGACCGAGGACGTGGGCGTCACGGCCGAATCGTTGGGTCCACCGCTCCTCCGTAATCACGGCCACGGGCTCCAAGTCGTCGTCCGGTCGAAAGGTCCGCCCGAGCAGCGGCACGATGCCGAGCGCATCAAAGAACCCTGCGGAACCCTTCCCGACCGGCAGACGTTCAGCATCCCCAACACCGGTCAACGTATACGTCGCCTGAGCAAAAGCGCCCAATGCGGAAAACGACGTGGCCTGCGCCTGCCAGTCTTGGAAGTTCGCAATGGAGACGACGAACGAAGGAAATCCCTTTTTCTGATTGCGTTCCATGACCGACACGAGCCGGTCCGGCTCCGGGTACGCCAGGGGGTGGAAGACGACGCGGTCGACGACGCTAAAGATGGCAGTCGTTGCGCCGATCCCCAAGCCAAGGCAGATGAGGGCGCCCAGCGTGATCGGGGGAGTTCCGCGCAGAGACCGGAGCGCATGTCGGACATCGTGAACGAGCACACTCATCGATTCGCCTCCGTGCGTGCGCAGAGGAATTATGCTGGCAAGGCCCCTCGACCTCAAACGGGATCTTCGGCCGCCCAGGCGTCGTGGTGCAGCATCGTCTAGCACCGTCGGGTGCAGCGTGCCGAGATCCGCCTGGCGCTCGAGATCGGCGCGAAACTTCGGCCTCTCCAGCACTGAGCGCGCAAACGTACGAATGTCCTGCGTCGCTTTGTGGGGGACGCTCTTCTTGCGGCCCAGACCACAGCGCGTCAAACCAGACGCCCTACGTTTTCCTCTTCCCGGCTACTTCTTCTTAGCCGGCGCCGTCTTGGGGCGCAGCTTCTCAGGCGGCCATTTGTAGTGCTCGACCAG
>Ga0137379_10001373_pt1 | contig 22147 bp, 18 predicted proteins | sample SagtaG_18_FD_104812 | JGI IMG/M metagenome (GOLD analysis project Ga0137379, IMG submission 104812) | Vadose zone soil microbial communities from Sagehorn Ranch, Mendocino, California, USA - Sage2_L_80_16 metaG | ecosystem: Environmental > Terrestrial > Soil > Vadose zone | place: USA...
AGGTCCTCTGGCTCACACTTGCCGCGAATCTCCAGGCGATCCGTGACCGCGTTTAACCTTGCCGCTTCCGCCAGCGCGGAACGCTCTGTTGCCTGCATTTCAAAGGCAATCACGCGCGCCTGTGGATTGCGAAACGCCATACCCACAGCGTAATAGCCTTCGGCCGCGCCGATATCGACAATCAGCGGAAAATCCAACGCGCACGCCTGTTCGATGTACGGATTCAACTCACGCTCGTAAATGCCAAGCAACTTTGGGATGTGGATGCGAGCGTTGTGGAGGGGCGAGTTCTGTGTCGTCCCCGGTTGCGACCGAGCGCGTCCCTCCAATGTCCAGCGCATCCCAGAGAACGGCCCGGACCAAATCCGTCCGTCTGTCCGTGCGCGAACGAGATTTTCAAGATAACCGATAGGCCTGAACCGTAGAGGAATAAGCTTTCGTGCAACGCTCGCAAACCCGCTAAAGATCATTGCAATAATCGCCGAAGGCGGAACAATGTCGCAGCCCAAGCAGCATGCAAAATTGTGTAGCTTGCAGCCGGCACAGCTCGAATCGGTTCCGCTGAACGAGAGAGTTGCTCTCGCGGCGCATAGTCTTTCAGTAATTCACGAACGGGCGTAATGAAGTGCAACGCAATTGGGTCCTGGGGAATTTCGCTCGCTATCTCTGCTGTGGCGATCTGAGAATGATCGATCATTTCGCAACCGATATATCCCGCGATTGCCGCCCATAATCCTTGCTCAAACCAAGAACGATGCTGAAGCATTTGCGGCAGACCAACTCGCCTGCAAACAGCCTCGATCCATTCGAAGTCGATCGCCTCGCGTCTCACGCAGAACAGCCCGGAGTTCAGACGCGCTGTGGGCCAAACAGGACCCAAAGGCCAAAAATCTCGCAGTCCAAATCCGTGACAAGTCCGGCTGTCGAAAAGAAAGCGGCACCCAATGCTGCTCTTCTTCGACATTTGGAACAATCCCTGGTGGGCTCGCAGGAACAAGACATCGCTATCGACAAAAGACACATTCTCGGTGCGGCAAAGCATAGGCATATCTAAAATCTTGAGCAGATGCGGCAGCTTCGGCCGCGCTTGTTTTAACGTTGGAAACGCCTCTAATGGCCTAGCCAACTCGCCATCTGCTTGGTCCCGAGAAACGACCAATGCCTTGGGCAACTCGCCCCGAATCAGTGCTTGGTCCTCATCGGTAAGTGAACCGTCATCGTGGATGACCAGCTGCAGTTTTTCCTGGCTCGTGGCCAGAAGACTATTGAGACAAATAACCGCCATCGAGACGTCTCGGTGGCAAACAAGGTTGTGGACCTCCAGCATTTACGCGCCAGAAGTTACGCGCAGCTTTTCTTCGAGCAGTTTGATGGTCTCATACGGAATCGGCTGCGGTCTGCCCTCTGTAGGAAATTTGGGACGTAACCGGTCTAACACCGGCAGACATAACGCGTGCACCAATCGTTGCACAGCCCGGATGGGTGACGGTTTGAGATGATTTGTCTGACGAACGGGCGGCAGGTCCGTTCCCGGTTTCCAATATTTTAGATCGGGCAGATCGTCCGGAGTGATGAATCTCTTCCATTCGCGTTCGGCCCAATGATGCAATTCTGGTTGTGACCAGTTTGCGCGGTTTCCTTCGTCGGCCATCATGATCGCGCGCAAACGACAACGTCGTTCAAGCTGGACCGGATCGCGATATGGATAATGCCGGATCGGCAAACGCTCGCACGCAACATAACCGGCATTAAATGGAAACGAAACCGTAACCGGCCACTGCATTGTTTCGCGATAACGGCACAGCCGGGGTTCGCTGTATTCACTCACCGTGTAATGCCGGCGACGATCTTCAATCGGACGCTGTCGATCTTTTAAAGTTTCCTCGCCAGCATTCCATACGTCCACTTCCGACTGAAGCAAACGGAAATCGTAATATTGGTGATATGCGGCTGTCTCGTGTCTGCGCATACAATTTTTTACGAATTCCGGAGGCGCGATGTGATGAAACTCATCCGCATCGACACGCAAAAACCAATCGCCGTTATGCATGTTCTGTCTCGCGACGTGAAACATGTAACTACGAAGGCGTGTCTCCGAAAAATAAACCGGCTCTTTGCGAATCGGCACAATCCGTTTGTCGCGGGAAGCAAAGTCCTGCACGATTTCCCATGTATTATCGACACTGCCCGTATCAAAAACATAAATGGCATCCGCCCATCGCAGCATGTGCTCCAAGCATTGGCCGACGATGTCGGCTTCGTCACGGACGGGAAGTAAGGCGGCAAATTTCATTCTGTCGTACGGGTGGCAGTTCGAGTTGCCCCATGTGCAGAAGGTCGTTTCGCAATGACCTTTCCTCTTCCACGCTATTACACTTTAGACTGTGGACCCATGCATACCCTCTGCGAACTAGCTCTTCTGGAGGAAATGGCAGTCGTTGATACGATATGGCGAATGTCCCTCCCGGCCCATTGTCATCGATAGCTTGGAGGTCGAACGCAGCGCACAACAGGCCGAAAATAAGATCATAAGTCAGGTCAGTTTTAAGCCAAAGACCGTGCCTTCCTGTTAGCTGATGTTGAACGTACGCTTCGTAAAACGATGCGCTCACCGCAAACGCGCCTCCCTGCGGAGATGCGACTTCATGCCACCGATTGTTAAATGCATTCAGCAATAATCGACGAATCGTTCGATTGTTGCTGAAGAACGCAGTCTCGAGTCGAGGGAATGGCGTGCGGCGAAACCGAAGCCTTCGGGACCATTTAAAAAAATGGTCTCGCCAGGTGCATTCTGGAGCGGGCTGACCTGTTGGATCAGCCTTGATTCCAGACGCGATAATTCCAAGATTGGCATTTGCACGAAACTGGTCCGAAAGGCCGCCGGCGAATGAGCGCAACAAGAGGCAGTCCGAATCGATCATAATGATGAACTCCGGGGAGTCGCTGCCAAAAGCTGCCTCGAAACCAAAGAGGTAGTTAGTAGCCAGCCCACCGCGCCAATGATGGCCACGAAGCTGCCTCGGACTCGGATAGATCTGAAGCTTCTTATGTCCGAGCAACCTTGCTATAGATTCGTATTCCCTCGCAGGCTTGCAATCGTCTAGAATGATTAATGAAAGAAGGTTGTTCCCTTCAACCTTTGCGAGCGCAGCAGCTATATAGTGAAGCCGCTCCATTTCGAATGGATCCGGCCCAAGCGAGAGCACGACTGAGAATGCACCAGCCATCAAGAAGAGCTGCCCGATTTAATGCGCTCCGCCAACAACATCGCCCGAGCAATTGCTTGATCCATATCGTAATAACGATAATCACCAAGGCGACCACATACTAACAGATTGGGCGTGGCGCGGGCACGCTCGCGATAAGCTTCGTAGAGCTCGGAGTTCGCTTCATTAGGGAAAGGGTACTCATAATCACTCGGGTTTTCGGCTGTAACCGTGGTTTCCTTTGTCACAACGCTTCCTCGAATTCGTTCGGCGAATTCGGGCTGCATCATATATTTCCATTCGATGCTACGGAGGTGAGCTGGCTCAGGAGCAGGATTGTTTACCTGAACGCAAGGTTGCACGTAATGGACATCCGGCAGGTATTCGTGTGAACGCTTCTGGCCGCGATACTTTAGCTTCCCAAGATCGAAGCCATAATATTCATCTATAGGCCCGGTGAAAATGATTTTCCTTTGCGCAGAAAAGGAATCGCGGGCCTTGAGATAATCGCAATTTAACACGATCGGGATTCCTTTGAGCATGTTGCGCATCAGAGCGGCATAACCGTCAACGGGCAGTCCCTGGTGACGATGATGCATCAAACGTGGCTCATCATCCGACCGAACATCGAAGCGTCGAGCGAGACGGACCGAAAGGGTGTGTGCTGGGACTCCCCACTGCTTTTCCGTATATCCTTTGACGAACTTTTCGTAGATGGCTCGCGGCATCATGGCGAGGGACGCTTCCTCGAAGTTCCGCGGCGTCCCAGTAAAGGCCGGTTGCCAATCACCGCCCGCGACGCGCTGGATATAACTCGCTGCAATCGGCCAGTTCTCATATTTCCCATCGACATATGACTTCAAAACAGCCTCATATTTATAAAACCGACTAAAACGGTGCACGAACGCCCAGACGTTTTCGTCGTTGCAGCGAAAATAGTGAGGACCATAGGTGTGTATCCGTATTCCGCTGGGATGGCAATGATCGTGAGCGTTGCCGCCGATATGTGACCGCCTTTCCAGGATAAGCACAGAATATCCGGCGTCGGATAACAGCCGCGCGATCACGCCACCCGTAAGTCCGGAGCCTACTATCAGATAGTCAGCTTTCACTGCATCCCGATCTCAAAGACCTCATGACTCAATTTCATTAATTTGGATCCTCGTCTGGATTCCCAATCGCGCCGCCTCAAAACGCACTCAGACTTCGCTCGAAGGGCCGCGCCAACCGCGGCCCAAAAAGAAGACCCTGAAGCGTCACGCGGCAGTTCCCGGTTTGTCGAACAATTGCGACGCTGATGAGACCGGCTGGCGCGCGAGCTTCATCCACGCGTAATAAACGCGCCATTCAATCGGAGACCGGTGGCGCAGACAGGTTGGAATTCCACGAAATGCCGACCACCACCAGAGCGGTTCCCGAATCGCCCAGGTCGCGCCCTTACTGCATGCATAGCGAAACTGCCGCCAGATGCGAAACAAGACGACGGCAAAGACATACGGGCACGGGCAGCGCATCAAGACGCTCCAAAGCTCATTGCGTGCATTCAAAGGATGCCTACGTAATCTGTTCCCATTGTGTGAACTCAGATGATGATGACGAATACTCAAGCGAGGATCGAAACAAACAGTATAACCCGCCGCATAACACTGGAGCGCGTAATCCGGTTCTTCATAAGCATGCTCAAAAAAAATCGGATAACCGCCAAGGCGTAGGTAGGTTTCACGGCGCATCGCAGCGGCACAATTTGGATAAGCAGAAACGAGATGCGCGGGCGACGATGGTAATTTAGTTGGATCTGCCGATGCTCCGCCATCGCGGAGCTCCGGGAATGTGATTACGGCTGCACCTGCATGTTGCCCGACGACAAGCTGCAATCTCGTGAAGAAATCTCGATCAAGCGGGTAACTGTCATCATCGAGACTAAGAACGATGTCGCCAGAAGCGGCGCGCAGCAAGCGGTCACGTGAAAAGACCGAGCCACGGGCGGAATCGTTTTCTAACAATATGCAACTGGGAAAGTCTTGCCGCACCATTTCGCTTGTTCCATCCGTACAGCCGTCGGCACAGATGAGAATTTCATCGGCTGCCGGCTCAAGTTCGAACAATTTCCCAAGCGTTCGCCGCAATTCTTCGCGCCTGTTGCGCGTGGTAATCATGATCGAAGTTTTCATGTTCCTATCGAATCATTTTCGACCGCGGCGAACGATTTGAGCGCGGAAATTAAACGCTCGCCGTAGCATGCCCATGTAAAGTTCCGCGCCCGCTCACGCGACGCGCGAGCCATCCGGTCGCGCTTTTCTCGGTCTTCGATGATCTCAACAATTACATTCGCGAGTACTTCAGGGTCGCGCGCCGGAACAATTCTCCCTTCAATCCCATCACGCACGACCGCCCGCGCTTCTGGCGTCGTCACAATCGGAACTCCGCACGCCAGCGCTTCGTAATTTACCTCGGGTCCGGTTTCGGCCAGCGACGGCATCGCGAACAGATCAGCAGCAGCGAATTCGCGCGCCATTTCCCCGCGCGGAATTCGCCCAAGAAATGTTACGTGTCGGCACGGCTTCTGATTTGCGACCGATCGTTGCACGTTGCCCGCGACTCGGAATTCATAATGCAAGCCACGCGCCGCCAGTTTTTCCGCTGCCATTGCGAAGTAATGAATACCCTTGCGCAGCTCCGCTGTGCCGGCAAAGAGCACCCGGCCATGCACCGGTTCATTGCACACGGATAGCAATTCGGGATTCACGCCATACGGGACAATCGCAGTACGTTCCCGCGGGAATCCAAAATTTTGGACTAAATCGTCGCGCGCTGCTTCCGACGGGCAGATCGCGAAATCGGTGAGGGTGAGCACCGCGTTTTCACCACCACGCTCTCGACGGATCGCGGCGAAGTCAGGTCTATCCGGTTCCCAGTCCGGAAAATTTTCCCGCTCCTCCGCCACGATGCGCTCCGTGCTCAGGGGAATATAAATTTCAGTGACGACGGTGAGACCGCGCTGTTTGCCTGCCGCAAAGAGCGGACTGCATTCGCCCAGCATGGAGTACATGTGCGTAGCCTCGCCAAAGCCGCATCGTGTCATAGCGCGACCCAGCGCGCGCGAAAAGCGCATCAACTCGCGAAAATCTGCGGCCGGTGCGCGCTTGTTCGCTAAGCGACGCAAGGTATGAACAAGACTCAAACCAGGGAAAGTTGTTGTCTTCGCGCGAATGCCCGGCGGCAAACGGCGTTCCGCTAATCGTGGCGCGGGGTTATCTGGGAACGGCAACATTGCCCCGGTGGAAAGCACTTTTCCAAGGTCGAGATCCCCAGTGATGTCGGTGTAGAAATGTTCCAGCATTCCGGCTTTTTCAAGAATTGCTGGGACGGCGTAACCTCGCCGCGCGCCAATCTGAGCGACGATAAACTTCATGAACGGCCGAGAGAGGCACTAATCGCCAGCCACGCCCGATTTCTCAGTTCCACAAGATCATGGACCCGCGGTAGCAACGTGTTTAACAACGCGCGATGAAAATGCCAGCGGGCGGCGAACATCATCACCGCTAACACGATGCCCTGCGACCCGATCATACCGAAGACCACACCAAGAATGCCAAACACCGGCGCAAGTAACCAGCCAACCGCAATCATCACCAGCAGGCCGGCCGCTCTCGCTTCCAGTCCAATGAAAGCGCGTCCTTGTCCCCGCATCGATTCCTCCAGAATCGTCGCCTGTCCCGCCAATGCAACGGCGGGAATCAGGAGAATAGCTGGCCAGATCGCGGACCGGAACGCCGCCCCATATAATAGCGGTAACATGATCGGAATGATGATCGCGACACCAAGCCCGGCAAGCAGCCACGTCCAGGCAGTGAACCGAAACATTCGCGCGATGCGATCAAAACCTTCGCGATCTTTTGCCTGAGTGGACATCCCAAAGCTCACGGTCCCTGCTGCGCCCGCCAGGCTGTTCACGACAGAGGCCGCAGTCAGAGCAACGGCATAAAAGCCAAGTTGCGTTGTGCCCAGCAGATAAAGCAGCAGCGCTTTGTCGGCGGATTGCGCAAGCGCACCGAGCAATCCCGCCAAACCGTACGGGAACGCCTCGCGAAAAACGGCATGCACGGGCTCCATCGGGCCTGGAAGTGGCGCGCGTTGCACTGCCAAGCTCACGCGAGCGAAAGCGACTGCGGCGTTTGCGATAAGCAAACCTATGACGAACCAGCCGACGTTGCGAACTCCGGTAAACCACAAGACGACGACAAATAGCAGGTAAACAGGATTCACTATCAGACGTGTCCAGTTCATCTGGGCAAACCAACCGGCCCCCTGATCAATCGCGATCATCGCCAAGGAGATTTGATTGAAGATGATGAACGGAACGAAAACGTAGGCCGCGTTCTGGACGACTGTATCATTGCCCGGCAGAAGCCACGGAATTGCCGCAGCGCAAAGCACCGCGGTGACAGTTCCAGTGAGCGGTGTGAGCAACAAGCCGGTCCTGATCACTCGCGCGAGATCATGGGCGCGGCCGGCCCGGCGGGCCACCGCAACGCTAACACCCATTCCACCCATAGCTGCGAACAATCCGGGCCAAAGAATGGCAGCGGCGAACTGCCCGCGTCCTACAGGACCGAGCAACCGCGCAACCAAAATTCCCTGAACAACCGTGCACGCCTGGATGACAACATTGGTGATCAGCGTGGAAGCGAATTCCCGCGAGCCAATTGGACGAATTGAGGGCGCGCTTGCGATGCCACCTGCAACAGCCTCGCCCTCGGGGACGGCTTCCAGGTTGGCGTCAGGGTGGGAATTCATCGCGTGCCATATGATACCCCGGTAGGGCGAGATTCTGTCGAACGAACGAACAAAGCCGATTTCTGAATTCTGATCTCTGGCTTTTGATTACCGCCTCGCTTCTTCGTAGAGCTTCTTGATTTTCGTAGCTCCAGCGTTGTCATACCAGCAATTGAAAAGGAGGATGTCGCCGCTTCGGACAGCATTTAGGAGAGAATTGTGATCCTCAGGCCGGTCGCCGTCAGGCACCATCAGCACGCTAAACGCCTTCGGGTAAACCATCCGTGCGCCGGCTGGCGTCGAGGTCACCTTGTGATGCACGTAGGAATTAAATGGTGCCGTGTAAGCAAAGTAACGCATCGATTCGTTTTCAGGAATTAACAGAACATCGGGATATGCGTCCGCCACGTCCTTGAAAACGTCCGGACTAAGAGGACGACCTACCGTGGCGGTTGAATCCACATAGAAAAGCGTGCAACCCCACCGCTGTTTTGCATAAGCAATCTTCTCTTTCAGAATCTGTGCCGCATGTTCGTCGTCGACTGCCTGCTGCACGGGTTTGCCGTCGATTATCGTGACCTGTTGAGGACGAATGCAGAGCCCAACCTTTAGTCCTGCAACACGAAACTTTGCAAAATAGTCGTCAATCGCACTTGCCATACCTTCATCCCTGAACTCCGTTTCAGGGGCCAGAGTCGGCGTCAAGCGAGGATCGCCATAATAACAAGCTCCCGGGAACTCCTGCCCTTCCGGGTCCCAAGTAATCATTCCCTGCGCATGGGCGTCCTTTAACACTTTGATGCTTTTATCTGCCATTCCTAGCAGAGCTTTGCGAAAGATGCCTTTGCCTTGGTCGGTTGTGATGTCGATCTTGCCCGAGTTCAGAATCCAGCGGCGCGGATTGGTTGCTGCGTTGATTCCCGAGCTGGACAGGAAGATCGCGCCAATGGGACGACGATCGGTCCAGTTTATTCGGAATGGATACTTTTCTGCATAGCGCTCCAGAACGTCGTGCGATAAATCTGGCACGCGCGAATTTGCTGGCCCAAAGCGCAGCGAAATATTGAAGGTTTCGGGGCTGCCCGGCTTGATTCTATGGCAGTTCATGATGAATGGATAGCTGGTTTTGGCCGGCGGATTCGTCGAATACGGCACACTGAGGGAACACTTGAGGTCATCGCTGCAAAAGTTGAGCGCGCCGGTTCCGTAATCGACTCGGACAATCGGCACAACAAACTGCGGATCGGCAACCGCGGGGTACTCGTATAGAGGGCGCAGGGTTTCTTTGAATCCGAAGCCAAACATGCCCGCTTCAAGTGTGCCCCCGTCCGGCACACTCGGAAAATTCAGCTCCATCAAACGAAGCGAAAGTTCATCGAGCTCTTCCGTGCCGCCATTCGAAACTTCAATTCGCATCGTGAGTCTGTCGCCTTCTTTGCCGTAGGCGCAGGAAACGCGCCCCCATGCATAGGCCAGCTCGATTGAATTCGTCTGCTTATTGGCTGTTATAACTGGTGGTGACTTATGCGGCAGAAGCGCGTCCAGCGCCGCGCGAAAAACAGATTTCCACGGCTGTAATTCTCCGCTCTGAGGCGAGCAGAGGAGCGATTGTCCGTTAAAAGAGAGCGAATCGAGACCGCGCCCCCCAACGGAGAAATCCAAGCCTTGTTTCGCGCCAGGAGATTGAAGGGCGGGTGACGCCTTGGCCTGGTTGCGTTGTGACTGCGCATTCGTCTGGCCGGCGCTAGCGAAAGCCCCCAGCGCAAAAAGCACCACAAAGGAATGATGAGTAATTTGATTCGCTCTTTTTCTCAAAGCCGAAATCTTTCACCATTCACCGGTCATTAGTCGCGCGCCTCTTGCTGCTTCTCATCGGCGGTACATTCTCGCCGTATTTCCAAATGAGCCAGGGGAGTTCAAAAGCTTGCGCTAGCCGCGGGATGAAACGGCGCGGCTGCGCGAGTAACCGCAAGAGCCACCCGAGATAAAAGCGGTCGACCCAATCTGGAATTGCAACCTGATCGCCCGTAATGAAGCCAAGCGCTGCACCTGTGCAATGGATCGCCGGCCGATTGGATAAGTTTTCCCGGAGATAATGTCCAAGCTTTTCCTGCGGCCCACTGCCGATCGCGATCACGACGCACGCCGGGCGGCGTTCCTCGACCCGCGCCAGAAGATTTCGATCTTCAATTTCCAATCCGTACTTCGGCGCGACATAGCAGTTGTCGATCTTGACCAGAAAAGCGTCCCGGCGCGACCAATCCAGCAATTTTTGGCGGGCGCGCTGGCTCGGCAAGATCCAGAAAATCTCTGCAGCACCCTCGCCTTTCAATTTCGCCAGCAATTGTTGCAAATATTTGAGACCGGAAACGCGCCGAATTTTTTCACGCCGCAGCAATCGCCAGATGCGAACCATCAGGCCGCTGTCAGCGATCGCGAGGTCGGCCGCGAGCATTGCGCGTCGATACGACTCGTCGTCGCGTAGCCGTCCGAAACAGGTACCGGAAGGCGCGACGAGAAAGCCGCCATGCCGAACCATCAACGCGACTGCTTCATCGACATTGCCATTGAAAAACCGGATACCGAGCACTTGTTGAGTGGCCACCGAATGAATATCCAACACTCAACTTCCAACATCCAACATCGAATACTTAAGCTGCAGTACAGGCGCATCGCCTCCGGATCTTGGAACTTTGCAGCCGGCACGGCTGCCTTTACCGCGGTGGCGGCACGCGTGTCGCGTGCGGTCGAAAAATCTGGTAAGATGGCCGCCCATGCAATCGGTCGTCGCCAAGAAAACAATCACGCGCACGCCCGCTGAAACTTCGCCGTTGTCCATCAGACATTTTTCGGCGCGCTCCGTCTTACCTTTTGTCTTTTTCGGTGCGCTCTGGTTCATCCTATGCCGGCAACTTAGTGGCGAATGGTCGGTTAATGAGCAATACAATTACGGATGGTTCGTTCCTTTTTTTGCGCTCTATCTTTTTTGGCTCCGCTGGGAAGATCGACCGATTGAGGGACGATATCCGCCTCGCTCAAATTTTGGGACGGCACCGCGGCCGTCCCTCCAGATCGTCGCGATTTTGATAGGCGTTCCCACGCTTTTTCTACTACTGCCAGTCCGCCTTTTTGAAATTGCGAATCCAGAGTGGCGCCCAGTCGCTTGGATCGACGCCGCGTTGGTCGTGACGCTGACTCTCTTATATCTATGGTATGTGGGCGGCAGACCGTGGCTCCGCCATTTCGCGTTTCCGGTCGCGTTCATTTTCGTGGCGGTGCCGTGGGTGACGCCGGTCGAAGCTCCCATTATCCAGGGTCTAATGCGCGCCGTTGCCGCTGTCGCCGCCGAAACGATCGCCCTCTTTGGAATTCCTGCGCAACTGGAAGGAAACCTGATCCGGGTGACAAGCGGTTTAGTAGGCGTAAATGAAGCCTGTAGCGGCGTGCGTTCATTGCAGACGTCGCTCATGATCGGCCTGCTCTTCGGCGAACTGAAACGACTGTTGATCTCGCGCCGCATTGTGCTTATCGCCGGCGCGGTCGCAATTGCGCTTATCGCCAATTTCTTGCGTGCAACTTTGCTCGTCTGGATTGCAGCCACGAAAAGTATTTCCGAGATCAACCGCTGGCACGATCTTGCCAGTTACACGATCATCGGGCTTGTTTTTGTAGGCACGTTGATTCTCGCCACGCTACTGGGACGCAAAAAGGAACAAGGGAGAGCGAAGATGGAAGATGGGGACATCCAACATCCAACATCAGACATCGAACATCGAATCTCCTACTCTGCGCTTCCCGCGTCGTACCTTGTTTTCGCGCTTTGTTGGATCATCGCCGTTGAGGCGGGCGCCCAGCTTTGGTATCGCGCGCATGAGGAAAATCTTGTCTCGACCACTTGCTGGGATGTGCGATGGCCGGAAGCCGCTCCTAACTTTCACAAACTGAAGATCGACGAAGAAGTGCGTCGCGTGCTCCGTTTCGATGAGGGACAAGCAGCTGTCTGGATGTTGCCCGCCGCTTCTTCGCAGGACGCATTGGGTGCGTCGAAGTCCAACACCGTTACTTGTCTTTTATATCTCTTCCGGTGGAAACCCGGCCGAAGCAGCGCACTTCTCGCAAACTTGCACCGCCCAGACGTCTGTTTGCCTGCGATTGGCTGGATACAGGTGGCGGACACTGGAGTGCGCAACTATCCAGTGACCGGCTCGTTTGCGTTGCCATTTCGTCATTTCGAATTTCGGCATGCCACATCCGGGATTTCAGCGCCGCAAATGGCGCACGCGTTCTATTGCCTATCGGAGGACCGCGTGCCGACGCCTTCTGCCGCTGGTGCCAACCCGCCGAAAATGGCGACTTCTCCTTCAAGCTGGACCCGCGGTGAACGCATTCGTGAGGTCCTCGAAGGGCGGCGACATCTGGGCCAGCAGGTGATGGAATTCATAGTTCTCAGTCGCGGCCCGACTGATCTGGACCAGGTCGAGGCGCGTTTTGCGCGAGCTTTGCCACAGCTAATAAAAATCGAGAGTAGAAAGTAGGACATGGCGGTCAGGGGACGACATGCAGAAAAGTAGAATGTCGGCTCCATTCTAGTTTCTACTTTCTCTTTTTTTGATTCATGGCTTCTGGCGATTTCATGCTCACGACGGAGGAGCTGCGGCTCAAACTCCGAAAGCGACGCCGTATCGTCGTGCTCGTGCTACTACTCGTGCTCGTGTTTATCACCGGATTTTTCGGCGCACATCCGGCGATGAACGCGATCAAGGCGTGGCAGGCGCGTCGCCACGCACAACGCGCGTTTACTCTCATCAATAAAGAGCAATGGATCGATGCGCGCGGTGAGGCAGTTGCGGCGTATCAGTTGCGCCCGACCGAGCCCCAAGCATTGCGCGCCGTGGCCCGTTTCCTTTCCCGCACGCATCAGCCGGAGGCGCTCGAGTTCTGGAAACAGCTCGCCAGCAAAACGTCACTTACGCGTGGGGACGTGCGCGACGAAGCGATGATCGCGATTATTGCCGGCGACGCGTCACGTGCGAATGCCTCGGTGCGCGAGCTGATTGGCTCACACGCAGAACCAGCCGATTGGCTGCTCTCCGCGCAACTCTCAATTCAAAAAAATCTGGGTGACGAAGCAAAACGTTACCTGGAGAAAATCGTGGCTGATCCGCGCGCGACGGAGAGCGAGCAGTTCCGAGCGACGTTGCTGCAGGTCGCGCTCGCACGCGACAACCAGACCGAGCGAGCAAACGCTCTCACGCGGCTGAAAAAATTAGCCGAAGGAAAAACCGCGACGTCACTCGATGCGCTTGTCGTTCTCGCACAGAGCGCGCGCTCTGTTCCACTTGGGGAGGCGGGCGCCACGTCGTCTCCCACCACCCCCAAGGACGCCACCCATTCTACAACCTCAGGGCAGGCTCCAGGCGTCCCTCCAATCACTGAGGACATCTCTCCAATCGTCGGCAAAGACGAAATCGTCGATCTTGTTCGCGCGCTCGAGAATCATCCGCTTGCCAAAGCGCAACATAAACTTCTCGCGCTCGATCTGCGCGTGCGCGTCGATCCGACGCAGCGCGAAGCTTTGATCTCACGCGCGATTGCCGACTGGAAAGACACCGAGCCGGCGGACGTCGCTGTACTCGCCGAGTGGTTGAACGGTAAAAACGAATTCCAGAAAACGCTCGACACTATCCCGCTCGAAAAAGCGCTGCGATCACGCGACCTTTTTTTGCGGTACCTTGATGCGCTCGGCGCGCTTGGCCGGTGGAACGAAATCAAACATCTGCTCGGGGGCGAACGTTTCCCGCTCGATCCGGTGCTACAAGCCATGTATCTCGCGCGTTGCAGTGGCCAGCTCGGCGAAAAAACTGCGGCCGGAAATAATTGGCGGCGCGCGCTCGAAGCCGCAGGGGGCGACGTGCAAAAGTTAATTACACTCGCGCAGTACGCGGAGAAAAACCAAAACGCTGAAATCGCCGAGGCCGCCTATAATGGCGCCGCGGCGACGTCGCCTAAGTTGCGCGTCGCACAGGATGGCCGCCTGCGGCTGGCGCAGGCGAGGCGCGACACAAAAAAATTGCACGCAGTCCTCGCCGACATGCTCGCGCTTTGGCCCAACGATGCCGCCATTCAAAACGATGAAGCATACACGCGTCTGCTTCTACTTCCGGTGGCCAGCGGCCAAGAACATGTCGATGGAATAAACGCGATCGAACAGCTCGCCAAAAAATTAGTGCAACAAAACCCTTCCAGCTTGCCCCATCGGACGCTGCTTGCGCTCGCGCGCCTGAAACAACACCGTCCCTTCGCCGCGCTCGAAGTTTACTCAAATATCCAAGTCATCCCAAACGCGCTCTCGCCCTCCGCCCTTGCTGTGCACGCCGCCGTCCTTGCGGCCAACGATCGGCGTGACGATGCACGTCACGAGATTGAGCAAGCACCGCTGGACAAGCTGTTGCCCGAAGAACAAACCGGCATCGCAGATCTCCGCTAGTGATGGCGAGCGACATCAAGCAGAAAGTCAGGAAGACCCGCAGAGGATAGGTCTGGATTAACCAGATGAGCAACCCCGGGAAGCAAGGCGTTCTCAGTTCAGATTTAACTGTCGTTAATCCTACAAATTCTGTCTGCTCTCGTCCAGGACACTGCCCCCTAAAAATTTTCACAAATATTGCGTAAATGTCTTGCTCGAAAGCCGGAGCTGTTACACTCTGGATTGACGACCCCATTCGCCTCCATCCGCATGCCGGTTTTTCCGCGACTTAAGGGAACGACCATACGCAAAACCGCGTTGTTGCTGATGGCTTTTGCAGTGTTCGGGGCTAACAAAGCCCTCGCGACGGACAAATCCTGGATCGGAGGGCGGCGGGCAGCCCGTCAGCTTGGAACATCACCATCAATTGGAGCTCTGGCACCGCCTGAAAACTAGCCGCAGAAAAATTTTGCGCGGCAGAATCGCAACTACTGTTACGATCACAATTGTGACGTTCATCGCGAGCGGAGCTGTGGCCACCGGCCTTTTGACTCTCGCTCCTAGGGCGACGCTAAAGTCCGTCAGCCTGATTGCGCGGACGTTGAATCTTGACTCGGCCGGAACGCAAGAAACAAGCGATCCATCCACCGCTGGTCCCACTGGCTCTCAGCACAGAGGGACGCAGGCCAGCGCGTTGACTGACGCGGGCAGAAGAATTTTCAATCAGGCGACGGGCACGAATAAAGGTTCCCCAGCCGGCACAAGGGATAAAAACGGCGTCTATTCCCGCCTAATTACTAATCACTCGTCTGGCACGGGCAAATCGCTGTCAATCAAAGCCGGTACGGGCATGGACGCCACTGGCGGAGCGAATAGTCATTCGGGTGGAGCAACTGTCGGCGGCGGAACCCTTGACCTCAGCGCTGATAGGGCGGTCACTAGCGGAACTGTTGCGCTGACCTCCGATACTACCGCCAGCGACGGAGTCACCGCAAACGGATCGACCGGTAGGAGGCCCTTGGCTCTCGATGCGATCATCACATGGCAGGGTGGCACGCTCGTCACCAACAACGTGTGGAATCTAGCTCTCAATTGGGTGGGCTTGATCCAGCCAACTTCGTCGGACACCGCGCTGTTTGACAACACGGCGAACTCAAACAACCTGGCGCCGAACATTGGCATTATCCCTACGTCGGTCGGCGCGATCACGTTCGCCAGCGGGACGACCAACGCTTACAACATCAGTGGCTCCGCTACGCTCACCGTGGGCAGTGCCACCGTCGCCGGGATCACAAATTCCAGCGCGACCAATCAGCAATTCAGTGTCAACACCGTCGCACTCGGAATCAGCCAGACTTGGGCTGTTCAGAGCACGGGCAATCTGTCGCTCTCCAGCGCGGTTTCGCTCGGTTCAAATACTTTGACCCTAAGCGGTTCAAGCACTGGCGTGGGCAGCGTCTCCGGCGTAATCAGCGGTGCCGGTACCCTGACCAAAGCCGGCAGCGGCACATGGACGCTCAGTGGCGCGAATAGCTATAGCGGCACAACGAGTGTTAGTAGTGGTACGCTACTGGTGAACAACACGACCGGCTCTGGCACCGGCACGGGCGCTGTAACGGTGAGCAACGGCGGTACGACACTTGGTGGAACAGGAACAATTAACGGCACGGTGACAATCAATTCAGGCGCCAGGATTTTAGGTGGTACGGGGGCGGCGGCCAGCGGTGCGCTGACCCTGGCAAACAACCTCACTTTGAACTCCGGCTCGATCATTGAGCTGGCGCTTGGTGGCGCTGGCGCACACTCGACTCTAGCCCGAACTGGCGGCACCTGGTCGTTTCAGTCCAACCAAATCTTCACCTTCATCGATCTCGGAGCGACCACTGGCGCTTACAATAATATTATTACTGATTTGGCGAGCGATCCCGGAACAAGCAACTGGACAATCACCAATTCCGGATTTGTCGGCACGTTTAGTTTCGATGGGGCGAATATCGATCTTGCGCTAACAATCGTGCCCGAGCCAGGTACATGGTTCGCAGGCGCGCTAGCTTTCGTCGCGCTCAGTTACACGCAGCGCCGGCGATTCGTGCGTGGCCGCGACAGACTCTGAGCCTCGCGGCACACTCGGCTGTTCGCGCTGCCATATCGGCGTTAGACGACGAAGAAGAAGCCGGGCGAGGCGTGTAATCTGGGCGGACATCTTGTCCGCGGTTATTGCCCTAGCGGAGTGCAACTCTGCTGGCGAACAGACTGAAAAGTCTGCATTCTGGAATTTTTTAACTTTTCCAGAACTTCGCCCCGCCGTTTCCGGAGAAAGGTGTGAGAACTGTGCCCACCAATCAAAGGGACGTTTCTCCTTGGCCAAACAATATGCATAAAACTATAATAACACTGCTCGCGCTTGTAGCGTGCAGCGGTATCTACGCGGCGGGCCATTCCAATCCGGTGCAGGGCGGTATTAACATTAATGGCAGAATCAAACCGCCGTTGGCTCCATTGACCGTGTTGTGCTTTAGCTCGACACCCGGGTCCATAACATTGACGATCAGGGCTGGGGCCACAGGAACGCCTGCTGGCTTTTCCGTTCAGTGGATGAAAGCGGCCGACCTAGCCGCGCTCGGAGGCAGGTGGCCTTCGGACGGAAATAGCTTTTGTGGAGCTAATTTCACCGGTGTGCCTCAGTGCACCAACTACAACCTTACTCCGGACGCCGAGGTTCAAATCGCTATTAGCGACGCTCTGATTGACGCTTGCGGAACCAGCAACGACTGTAATACGCCGCTGGATTGTAACACCGTGTATGCGTTTCGCGCTTTTGCGCATGCAAACAACCAGTTTAAGCGAAGCCCATTCAGCTACGGCCAGTGCTCCACAGCTCGATGCGGTGGCGGCACAGGCGGCTGCACTCATACGCAGAGCTATTGGAAAAATCATCCAGATGCCTGGCCGGTCCAGAACGTAATGCTCGGCACCATCAACTACACGCAAGTGCAACTGCTGCAAATTTTCAATCGTCCCGCAGCAGGCAATGGTTTGGTCGCCTTGGCGCATCAGTTGATCACGGCAAAGCTCAACATTGCGAACGGAGCGAACCCGTCGGCCATTCAAACGGCGGTCACAAGAGCAGGCGCTCTAATCGGCACACTGGTTGTGCCTCCGATTGGCAACGGAGTCCTAAGTCCCGGCGCTACGAGTACGCCCACGAACGAGCTAGTAAACTATAATATGGGTGTAACCGGCCCGGGCCATTGCCCTTAAGAAAAAAAGGGACCTATTTTACAATAACGTAAACAAAAAGTAATAAGTAGTAAGATAGCGACTGGTAGAAATACCAGTCACCTTTCTTCAACGATCTAACGCCTCAACGCTCGAGCGGTTCAACGCATTGGCGCAACACGCGGCAACGTCCCGGCTCGTTCTGCAAGACGTGTGCTGGTCTCAGGGGCACGCGGGCATGGGTGCGGCTGCACCCGTAAAAATCCAAAAAAATGTCTTGCTCTGCCGGCGGAGCTTGTTACAAGAGAGCGCAATCGCAAACTTGGGTGGAAATATGCGAAGCTTTAAGAAAATTTTGCTGCAGGCCTCGGTGAGTCCGCTTGGAGCGCGCCAGAGGTCGCTGCGTTCCGGTGGGTTCCGACCCCTTTTTGGTGCAGTCGCGAGCGCGTTAATACTCGCCGGGGCTCTCACGCCCAGGGCCGATGCGGATGTATTAGCCTATTTCAATTTCGAAGGTAACACCTTCACATCGGTCCCTGCGCCAGGCCCCGGAGGCCTGTATCCCTTCCTGCAGAACCAGACGATTCTCAACTCCCCGACCGATCCATTTCCGCCTGGGGGTCTCACTCTTGCCTCTGGGGTCGGTACCATACTCAATGAGCTTATCCCTGACGTGCCGACGACGAATTCGGCGCTTGACCTCAGTGGTAATACTAATGGCACTGCTAACCTAGACTGTTTCCGGTTTGGCGTAAACACCACCGGGTACGCGCAGGCTTCACTTAGTTTTGCGCTTGCGAGCTTCGGAAACGGTACACAATACACCCAAATGGAAGTCCAGTACAGCACAAATGGCGGCGCTAGCTTCACCGTTACGCCTGAGGGCCTGGTTACCATAACCCGAGACACTCTTTACCACCTGTACACTTTTGACATAAGTGGAGCTAGTAACACAGCCAACGCCCTGATCGAAGTCTGTTTCACTGGGAGCACCACCAACAACGTACTTAATGTTACCAATCTCGACAATCTCCAAATTAATGCGGTCGTTCCAGAACCCGCTACCGTCATCGGTGGCGTGCTTGGGGCTGTGGGGCTCTCCTGGTATCAGCGCCGCCGGTTAATTCGCTCTCTCCTGCCGCGTCGTACCTTTGCGAAGGCGGGTCGTTGGCGTCGCACCTAGGGCGGCGTCCGCGAACGTGACTTCGTGTCGCAAAATCTCGCGCTACAGGCGAAACGTCTCTCGTGGCTAGCCGATCGTCACGCCCTCGCGCAACCAGAGACGATCTCGGCCTGACGCCACCCGAAGAAGTTCGCGCACTACGCGTCCGACTATTCTTTTTCCTGGGCGTGGCAGTGATCGGTGCGCTCGGAGTTGCGCTCTACTTTGGCGCTCCCAGACTGGGGGCGGCAACCAAGGCGTGGCAGTCGCGCCGCCTTGCGCGTGAGGCGTTCGCCTTAATCGAGCAAAAACAATGGAGCCAAGCCAATGCGAAAGCGCGCGACGCGTACCTGCTGCGCCCAACTGAACCCGAGGCGTGGCGCGCGATCGCGCGTCTGCTCTCGGGCGCAGGCCAGGGGACGGCAGCGCTGGAATGGTGGAAAAAACTCGACGACGAACATCGCCTTACCATCGAGGACCGTCGCGATTTTGCCGGAGCCGCTCTTGCAACCGGGGAATTGCCGGCAGCCGCGACGCAGATTGATGCGCTGCTCGCGCAGCGAGCCGATCCGGCACCTGTCGATATCGTGTTGGCGGGTCAACTTGCTGTTCGCCGCAACGACGCAGTTCTCGCAGTCGATTATGCGGAGCGTGCGCTGGCCGACAAACACGCAAAGCCTTACGACATCCTTTCGGCCGCGATCCTTGTCCTCTCCGTCACTACGCGTGATTCGCAGCCGTTCATCAGTGCGTGGAAACGCATTGAAGATCTTGCACGCGACCCAAAAAATGCGGCGTCGCTTGACGCGCTTGTTTTCCTCGCGCGCGAGCAGGCGCGCGCTCCCCTGCCGTCGGCCAGCGATAATGATGCTTCTCTTTCACTTGGCGCCGCCACGAGTACGCAAACGACGCCTGAAACCTCGAATGCTTTCGGGGTCGGCAGTCTGTCCTTTGGGCTGGGCCCTACCCCGCAATCTGCCTCAGGCGGAGCCACAATGGGCCGGCCCGAAGTGGCAAACGCTCTGGAAAATCATCCTGAAGGTCGGCCTTACCATAAACTACTCGCGCTCGAACTGCGCGTTCAGCACGATCCGGCCCTCACCGATGAATACGTTGCACAAGCTGTGAAGCGCTTCGGAAGCGGAGATGACGAAACGCTCGCTGCCCTGGCAGCGTGGCTCAACAATCTCCGCCAATCGGCAAAAGTTTTGCAATTGCTGCCTGCAGAGCGCGCCTCTCGGCGCCAGGATCTTTTTCTGCAGCATCTCAATGCCCTGGCAGCCCTTGAACGTTGGAATGACATCAAAGATGCGCTCGCCAGCGAGCGTTTTCCGATCGAACCAGTTCTTCAACACATGTATCTGGCCGTGGCACGGATACATCTCGGCGAAGCCACTGCCGCAACTAATGAATGGCAGCGCGCTCTGGAAGCCGCCAACACTGCGGAAAAGCTGTTGGCCCTGGCGGCTTACGCCGAGCAAAACCGTGCCGGCGACGTCGCCGATGAGGCTAACTCTGAAGCGATCAAACTCGCGCCCAAAAATCGCGCAGCGCATGCCGGCCGGTTACGCATAGCATTGGCGTCCGGACACACCGCTCAGGCGCAAACCGTCGCAGCGGAGATTGTCCAGCTTTGGCCGGACGATGCGGCCGCACGAAATCAAGATGCTTATCTGCGACTCTTGCTCGGTGCGTCCGATGGCGCAGCTGAAGCGGCAGAGCGCCAGGCTGAGATCCTTGTTGCACAGGAACCGTGGAATTGGTCGGCTCGGGCAACCCTGGGCTTGGCACGGCTTCGCCTAGGCCGGAAAGAAGATGCGCTAGCAGTCTTCCGCACAGTGCGTGCAACAGGCTCTGAGCCTCCCGGCGCGCTTGCCGTTCGTGCTGCCATTCTCGCGATAAACGGCTACGAAGAGGGCGCCAAAGGCGATGCGCGCAATCTGGGAGCAGCCCGGCTGTTGCCGGAAGAGCGTGCCCTTATCGCTCCGCTGTTGGTTGACTAGCGGAAAAATGCGCGGCAAGCGTGATTTACATGCGCGTCGGATGTCAGAAGTCAGAGGGTCCGTTTTTGATTTGGCTTTTTTGCGCCGTGGTTTTTTTCGCCGGTCTTTCATTCTGGCTCGACCATTACGGCGCACGGGTGCTCGCCACGGTTCTAAACGCTGAAGGTAAAACAACCTTCGGGAACAGGAACGAGATCGACCAGAATTCGCGCCTGTTATCGGCCGCGTCTCACGTCGCCGTCGGAGACGAGTTGAAGACCACGCGGTACGGAAAGGTTTCGCTCTGTCTTGTTCCCGGAATTTTTGTTGAGGTTGCGGAGCAAACAGATCTTCGATTCGACCAATTACGCCTCGCGAAATGGGGCAACGCGATGGTCGACGCGATGAGGTCGCGTCTGGCTATCCTCGATTTGAGTAAAGGAATCGTCCGCGCTTCGGTTTCCAATTTGGGCGCCGGCGAGTACGATCTGAAAATTAAAACAAAAGTCGGAATGGTTATAGGCGGACGAGGATCCCTGTTTACGCTGCAAATGGATAGCGCAACGGCGCGCATCACATGTGTCCAGGGAGAAGTAAGCTGGAAGAGCGCACACGACAATTCGAGGGAGTTAATTCCTCCGGGTTATTTTTACGCGTCCAGTTCTGGCGATAAAACGTCACAGAGATCCTCACCTGCTTCTGCCGATGCCCAAGCACAGAGTGAAGTGGCTGCCGCCCTAGGGTTCGCCAGTTTTCTTAATGATCGCGCATCACACCTTCGCGACAGACAGGCGCCGGTGCCCGGCCGTTAAAGGGCGCCTTGCTGCAGCAAGCAAGGCGCTAGGGGATAATCAAGCTCTGGCCGACGGTGAGTTTTTTAGGGTCGCGGATTTCTTGCTTGTTCGCGTCGAGAATCGCTTTCCAACGCGTCGATGATTTATAAAACTTTCGCGAAATCGACACGAGTGTATCGCCTGACCGAACAACATAAGTTCGCCCCTCAGATTTTCTCGAGGCGGTTTTTTTGGAGCTTGCATCGCGTGTTTGCGCTTTACCCGATCCGATCGGCAGCGGTGCAGAGCGCGCTTCAAGTTCTTTGTGCAGATTAAGATTTTCGTTTCGCAATCGGGCTGCCTCGGCTCGAGTGACGACAGAATCGCCGGACAAACTCGTGACCACCGCGATCTCGTCGCGTTTCACGGAATTCTTCACGTCGCTTGCATGCGCGCCGTTCGGGCTCAGCACGAGATAACGCTTGAAATGATGCAACGCATTGAGCGGATCATTCATTTTGTCATCGTAAAGTACCGCTAGCTTGTAATGGATCTCAGCACAT